>Ga0065711_1038499_pt1 | contig 18688 bp, 14 predicted proteins | sample Hoacrofraction12_FD_59098 | JGI IMG/M metagenome (GOLD analysis project Ga0065711, IMG submission 59098) | Hoatzin crop microbial communities from Cojedes, Venezuela - Epithelial fraction 12 v2 (version 2) | ecosystem: Host-associated > Birds > Digestive system > Esophagus > Crop | place...
AAAAAAAAAAAAAAAAAAAAAAAGGCTTCCTATGTGCTAATACCCCCAAACAAAAACAAGGTAAAACATACTCAGAGAACAGGGCTTTGTGCTGATGCATTTTGTCTATGTTCGCTTCAGGCTTAGCCCCGGCTGGCAGCAGGGCTCCTCTGATGCAAGGATCCCCAGGAGTTCAGCATTTACAGGATTATTTCAGGGGGACAGCTTTGCACTTCACATCACCAGTAAAACAGGAGTCTCCACCACATTTGTACCCCTAGAACCCCAAAAGAGCTGTACAGCTATTGTGAGAAATGCCAGGGCTGCTCTGAGGGCAGATGGCCCTAAATTTCAAAACCCCACGAGAGCTGGGGACTTCTGCACCTTGGCTCTCCACCATACACACCTTTTTCGCCCCCAGACAAGCTAAGCAGAAATCATATTCTGAGGGAAGATCATGAAGGGACAAGCAGCCCACACAACCGCATCCACCCAAGCACCCCTGCATGGCTGCAGGGCTCCTTTTGCTGTTCCCCAAGGAGCTGATGCTTCCTGCAGCCATCTTATTCCCACAAGACCATTTTTAGCTGGGTGACCAGAACGTGTTTTAGCTCTGAAACCGCCTGCCAGACTCAGTATTTATATCCGCACCCGCACCATCTGCTGCAGCTATTTTCAACTCTTCAGCAATTGCAGCTTGAAGTAGTTCTACAGCAATTGTCCCCTCCTGACACCTCTAACCAAGGTTCTTCTGCTGTTAGAGCAACTGCCCTTCCTAAGAGAACTTCAGCCCCACAAGGGACTTTGTCCCAGCTCCACAAAGCATCTAGAAGCTTTCTCAAAACATGAAGCCAAAGGACAAATCACCCAAGCCCAGAGTGATGGGCCAGCAGCTCTGCCCTTACCTTAGGTCTCTGGAAGCAGGTTTTAGCTCCTTTCTCTGTAGTATATCAGCAGGTCACACAGCCCACTTAAAACTCCCAGCTTCTCCCAGCTTCCTTAAAAGAGGGGTACCACAGCACACAGTTTTTCAAAACCTCACTCCAGAACAAAGCCCTAGTAAGGGCCCACCTCCTCTTTTCCAAGTCAAAGCCCCTGGGTGGGGGCACTTCCATCCTCTGCTCCAGCCACAGCACCCACCTGATTATTGGCAACAGCTGAAGTTGCCCTGCTTTAATCTGCTGCTTATCTCAGGAGCGAGGGAGAAAGCTCCTTCCACTACAGTTTCCAGACAGAGCTTTGGCTGCATATTTCTTATTGTTCACCTGTTCTTATCCACCATTTATTATTATGTACAGCTCAGCTATTCAAAGCAACTTTAATTTACCTGCAGATCATATTACCTAGCCCACATTTTCAGATTTATAGCTCAAATGGTTTCTTCTTGCATTGCCTGATTATCTGAATGGAGCATGCTGCTGTGATGGATGGACCTCAAACGGTTGGTGGTTCAATCGAATAAGAATCACCAGAAAAGCAGTTTTGTTTTTTTTTTACTTCTATGTAATTGCCCAAAACCACAGAAGTCTACAAATCTTGGCTAGCAATATCAGATCCACATATGATTTACTCAAATAGTCGAAGTCAGCTGCTGAAGAAAGTATTTTTCTCTGACTACAGACAGAGAAAGCCTGGTCTTCCAATAACTGCAGCACAAACAACGCTCATAGCAGGGAACAGAGCCATGATATTAAACTCCTTATATTTGCTTCTTTCCTACATTGTTGCAAGATTCAGGGGAGTGTGTCTGTTCAATTGGAGTATTTTTTTTTTAGAGAATGGAAGGTGGAAATGCAAACCAATTCCTTATTTTATCAGTAGTGATGTTCTTTAAGTTCTCCCACTCTCATCCTCACCGCGTGACTTTTATCCCGTCGCTCACATGAGACCCAGCCACTGAAATCCTGCTTGCATTGTAACTGAATTTTGTAACAATTACTGCAACTGTGTTATATTGAACTGAATTGTTCAAAAATGAATTCTGTGCACTTCTGTCGGTGCCTGCGTCACGAAGCGAAGGTCTTCCTGTGATGCTGGTGAGGCACTGAGCTGGCAAGAGCAGAGAGTTTAGTTTACAGGTTTTAGAGAGAAATCCAGAACAGCACCGACTTCAGCCAGAACGAATTTCAGCTACAGAAGCTCACATCCCCCTAAGCTGTTGCTCGTTAGCTCGGGGCTCTTTCAGAGAGGTTTAATGTGCCAGGTAAGAGTGGCGATGTCACCCCCAGCGAAGGAGGCACCGAGGGCAAAGGAAGACAAGTCCAAAAGCCAGCCCCGCCACTGCCCCACTGCGCGATCCAGCCTTGCCTCCCCTTTGCTAACCAAAGTCCAAGCTCCTGCAGGCAATGCATTCACACAGGCCTTAGCACTCCAGGATTCATGGTTTTATCCAGGACCACTCATGTTCAGACAATGTGGGTAAAATAACGCATTATACTTGGGTGAAACCTGCCCCGCTGCAGCAGCGGGCAGAAGCTGCTGCTGCCAGCTGTGCCACCAGTTTTACATCCAAGAGGGCTCCCCCAGCCCGCTGCCTTTGCTCCGAAAGCAGCTGCCAGTATTGCCCTGCAAAGCCCCCGCTTCCAGCTCTGCCTGCCTGGAGACGGGCGTTGGGACCCGCAGACGGCCCCGTCCAAGCCAGGCCCAGCCAGCGGACCCTGAACCGGCGCCCGGACGCGCAACCGCCCTGTCCGGAAGGTTTGCTCTGGCCCTTTGCAAATTAGCGACTGTGAGATCTGCAGAGTGGGATTCATCTACAGCTACGGCTGACAACATTCATTATCGTGTTTGTGTAGCAGCACAGGTCTTTTGAGTGTTTTCTCCTTAATTCATTTTCTCTAAATACGACCATCATGGCGAGATATACACACACGCACTTACAGAAGTACATTTTTATGCACCATTTCAGACAAACAGCATAATTAACACAACAAAGCCCACATTTTAAAATCTCGTGTAGCCTCCTGTTAAGAAAGCCATCCGGCGCAGGTCTTGCGTGTGTTTCTTGATTGGAGAGATGTCTGGCTGTTCTTCTGCAGTTAAAGCTAAGTGGTTTCTATGATTTTCTGTTTTGTGAAGGAGGAGGATGAAATCAAATAAGAGATTATAGTTAGTATTGCAAAACACTGAAACACACCCTGCCAATCACAGCACCCATCATTATAAAATTCCTCTTTTCTGTCTCAAAAGAGCCATTACCTCTCCCTGTAGAGCCTCCATATACAGATCAGACCAGGAAAAGAAATGATACTGGGAAAAGGTTCAGGGAGATGAAGACAGAGACTGAAGAACTTCAGCACAGCACTGGTATCGAGAAAAATGTGTGTGTAAGGGGAAAAAAAAAAACAAGTTAAACACAAGTTTTCTGGTTTTTATTAAGCCATACCACCCAGAGGATAAATTTCTACACAAGCTCATCCTTAGAACAATCCTGCCAGAGATTTCAAAGCATTCTCACAAAAAGGGCAACCAGGTGCTAACAGCAGCTTTCTGTTCAGGTTACAGATGGGGAAGAAGACGAGGGAATTTAGCTGGAGGGACAAAGGGCCCTGGGAGATTCCTTTGAGCAGGATTTTGTCTCATCTACCCTTCACAAATAGATACCCTTCTGGAAAGTCAGAGTCTTCAGCTGCCCTGTGATACACCCAGAGCAGGCCGGCCGGCTGGATAGCTGGTACCTAGTTATCTGCATTAGACTGAAAATCCCATGAATCGTCTGTGCTTCAATGCCACCGTGGCATCTTCACAACAGCATCTCAAATTGCATCTTGAATTAATGATTTGTAGCAGGATTTTATCCACCAATAGATCCATACTGCAGAAATTGAAGTTTTTATGTGTTTTAATTTTCATCTTTCTTTATAGAAGGGACAAAACAATAACGAAAAATTGGAAAAATGATTGAAAAATATATAAGCTGTTCTGAAACGTTAGGAGAGATTTTAAGAGTTAACAGAAAAAGTTGCCATTATACTGAATGCATGGACTAGAACAAAGACTGCCTAATTTTCACATTGCTTCTAGAATTTGGCTCAGCCTTGATCCAAACAAGGGTAAAAATAAAGCCCTAAATAATATTTCCCATGACTTCCTCTAGCCAAATTCTAGGAGGTGGGAACCATTCTGACGCCCTCCCCTGAGGCTGAGCCTGCTGGAACACATTCCCGGTGGGGGACCCACAGCCTTCACACTGCCTGCCTTTGGATGGGTCAAGGCGCCGTAAGCGATGTGCCTCCCAACCAGCCGGTTTTAAGGAGTCATCTAGGAAGAGATGGCAGGACTAACAAGCAGGGAAGCTGTGGGTAATCAACAACAAAAACCCAACCCGGTTTTCCCAGCTTTGTAATAGCTGGTGACAGCCTTTAAAGCATCAGCTTTCAGAGTCCTGTGATTATACTCAGGCGTTAACATGTCCAAGAAATTAAATTTCCAGTTCCTGGAGCTATAAGAGAAGTTGGAGGGAATCTAAATGCATCCTAAAGACTAAAAAAAAAAAAAAAAAGGAAAGACAATGACAAGCATTTGATTAAAAAGCTGCGAGTGTATCACAAACAAAAGATAAGAGCGTATTTTGGAAGATGTGGTAGGGAAAGTTTCTGCTGTATAATTAGGAAACAACCACGAGCTCGCTGTAGTGTGCTTAGGAGAGGAATTTACTACAGAGCAAGCACTCTTGTAGGGACAGAGTATTTGCTTTAATACGATTCTCTCCTTGTGGCATCCTCTGGGACACCATCCTTCTGTCTGATGAAGCACTTAAATGCTTAAGTTTTGCTTAAGGTTACAGCTTCTCTAGATAACTCTAATTTGAGAAAGGGAGGAAAAAAGACATAAAAGAAATCCCAATGCGGCTTTGTAGGCACTGGTCCATGGTTTAATGCAATGTACTCAGAAGAGGGTTGTGCCTTGTCTCCTGAGATTACACAAAGTAAAAAGGTGCCTGAGGATCTTTCTACCCTATCCCTTGTGAAAAATTTGTTTAAAATTACCTCTGTGAACAGTGTCTGAGGTTCACCACCTTCATTCTTGTCATTGCGCACTGCAGTCACCTCCACTTTGCCCTGAGGAACGCACTGCCTACAATAAATCTACAGTCCCTTGGTCCTGACTAAAGTTAATACAGACATACTCATGTAAAATTTGGATTTACTTGCTTTGGTAAGGTGTGTTGTAAGGCTGCTGCATCCCAAAATTCAGCAAAATTTCTGCATCGCCCTGAGAACCTGACGGAACAGAGGACGATCAGCTCATGCTGAGCCTCACGTTGCCTTGCCCAGTAACCGTGCGCAGGTTAACCAAAGCCGGCTGTAGTCAGGGTCATGATTCTCAGCACATGGAAGCAGATGATGTGGAAGGGCTCACCACAGCTTGGTGGTTATTTATCTGTGGAAGTGGGACTTGGGCAAAGGTACAGGCACCCTGAAGTTTGGAACAACAGCTAGAACCTTAACAAGGTGTGAAGAGGAACATTTTATGTTCATCTGAACCCCAAGGGACAATAAAACCAACGTGGGTTTTAAGGGAACAGAGCCAGTAGGCTGGTTTTTCTTGATTCTGCCCTTGATTCAGTTTGACGGCCGGGATGTACTCTTCCTTCAGGACCTTGTAAGGTAGCAACGTGTTTGGAAAGGTTGCCTGCTTCTCCGCAATTGCTCCTGGCTTTCTGCTTCCCTTGGAGAAGCACCAGAGCTGGGAGAGGAGCGATTTCTGTGATCAAAACTCTGACGCCGAAGCTGTCAGTGTCATTTTATAGATTCTGCTCTGGATGAGACTGTGTTATCTGGGAGACAATCCCGCGCGCCTTGGTTATTCTTCTCCGCCGTCAGAGCTCTGCTGCTTCTGTGCAAGTCTTTATTTATTTGTCCTAAGTTTGCAAAGAACTTTCTCAAAGCACCGCAGTTCTGACAGTCCCCTCTCAACCTAGGTAAGTGCATATTCAATAAAAATTGTACTGAGCATGCTTACCACTAGAAACAACAAATTATTAGTCTCTTCATTGCGATCGAAGAGAGGTGATCCCACGGAACCTGGCATAACTACAAGCATTGCTTGGATACAGTGTACATTTAAGGTATTTCATACGTTTCTGTTTTATTATCTATATTTACGTTCTTTCATGGCTGTTATACTTTGTATTTCATTCATTGATCTTTGTATTATTTTCATTTTAGTAAGCAGTAAAGGGACTGATACTGAAAATCCAACACACAATAGGACAGTCTGTGTCAAAATGGACAGTTAGCTGTGATGTTCTGGGTAATGGCTTTACAAACAATTTTGGATATCTGGAATTTCTGAAATATTGCTGTTTGAATAGTTTTCCCTGAGTCCTTTCCTATATGTCTCTGGTTCCAAACTGTATGAATGCAAAAAAGGAGAGAGAAAGCTCCACTGAGCAATCATAGACAAAAGGGAGGGTGAAAACATTGTCAGATTTAGTGGAAAGAGGTTTGAACTTAGAGGGCTTTGTACAATATGGCTTGAAACAAATCTACGAAACAAGCAGCCCCGCTGTTTTCCGGACGTCAGACACAGCTGCCGAAAGAGGGAACGTGCAGAGGTCACATCACGCATCTCCCAGCAGACCCCAGTAGCTGAAGGTCCACGAGCCAGCTCGCCCAGCTACACAAATCCTTCAGATCTCTGTATATTCCACGGAATGTTTGACACGGCAAATTTAGGATCCAAAGTTTTCAATCCTTCTGACAGCCAGCAGACTGTCGGCAGGGGAATTAGCTTGCAACAATATTAACAATGGCAGAGAAGGATCCTCTGCCAGCTTTTAGCCCCCGTTGCTATCAGCAGAGGTATTCTGTACCCTCCTTCCTGAATGTCTATGCTTCGCTGCTCATCAACGTCCCCAATGCATGGACATAAGAAAGGAAGGAGACAATGGGTCGTTGATTCATCACAGGGAATGAGGAGATAGAAACCTCATCAAAAGTCAAAAATTAGTGGAAAAAGATAACCGTTACTGCTGATCTTGGGCATGCGGAACTGGCTCAGGTGTAAAATGTTTGAATTTGTGCAAAGCAAGTCTTTGCAGCAGTGCACAACTCATTTCACTGTCATGTCAGACACGCTCTTAACCTGTCCTCCTAAGAGATGCACAGCTATCGCAGATAACTTGGAGAAATCATTACTGCTGACTAGCACCATGAAGCTCAAGGACTTCCTCCCAGCTCACTTGTTTCTTCTCTGACAGGAGCAAGAGATCAAAAATGAAAGAGGATGTCACTTCTTAATAGTCTCCCAAGTCAAGCAAGGCTATTAGGATATAAATATACGGTCTTTATTTGCAAAGAAGCATGAAAGAAATTGCTACAAAGGCAAGCAGAAGTAATATCCAGAGATATCCATCAAATGAGGGATGCAGAGCTACACAAAAGTATCTCAAAGAGCAGAGATCTCCATCCTGAGGACAAAGCTCCATTTGCTGAGAAAAAGTGATGTAGGATATTTACCCCAATCATGACAGCTGCATGTTTGGCAATCAGTTTGAGTCCACGTGAACATGACCAGCAAGCAATAAAACCTGCTCGGAGTAAAGGATAATATTCACTATGGTGTTCAGGCCATTGCGATCAGTTGTTTGAGAGGAGGGTTTCCTCTGTCCCCAGATGGCTTTTTCCATCATGTGATGCTGCAAAGCCACTCAAAGACTTGTGTAAACCAAGGACATTGGGGTCTTTCCAGGAGAAAAGCAGTCCCCAGGCAGGAAGAGGTGAAGCCATACACAGGCGAGACCCGGCGCAGGGAGAAATGAAGGTCAGTGTATAATCCTGGAAGGACAAGAGGCCACTTCAGTCCTGGAGATAGCTGTGAAAACACGTGGAGCAGAGCTACTGCTCTCTATGAGACAGCAAGGGAGAATTAAAATAAATAAAACAAAGGTCTGCCCACACAGCTTTATCACTTCTGACCCTGACAAGACGATCAGCCCCAGAAAAAATCAGTGCAAGAGCGAGTGCTCTGGCTGCTCCCAACACACTGTGTTATATCGAATCCTTGATCTTTTTCGGGAGATATTTTCTACTGGGAGACAGACAGGCTTGTGCAAGCCAAATCTATGCTAGGACTTTCTTGTTCAGCAGGGACATTCAGCCATCTACACATTTTACCCACGTATACAGCAGGTAACTTCACTCAGATAAATCTGCCACCATCCAGAAGCTGGAAGATGTAAAGGTTTGCGGCTCTTCCACTCTTGGTTACAGTCAGGTCTGAAGTCCTCGCTGTTGAGGGGGCCAAGGCGTAATTTCCAGGAACTGCTGACTAAGCACTGAGATACTATCAGGAGTTACTGTATTAAGGGATGGGAGGGCAGGCGCAACAAAAACTGCGTGTGCAGCTTTTGTTCGTGTTGTTGTTAATCAGAATACAAGTAAACTATTTCTTCCATCTGTGACTCCCACAGATAACATCTCCCTGCTGTTATTTTCTCAACTGCTCCACTCATCAAGTCCCTTTGTTTTGCATGTCACGCTGGCCATTTATGACGGAGTAAAATGGATTTGCCTTCTGGCAGTAATTTTTTTTTTTTCATTTAGTTTGGGTTTTAAATGCATTGAACATGAGAACTTGTGAAACTTCATGATGCCTGAATGCTTACAGCACTCATTAAACATTTAGCGCGTGAAGGGGGAAAAACAAGTCAAACAACCCAACAACCAAAACCCCAGATGAAGTATCAAACAGGGGAAGCAGAGTTCAAGGCAAACTTTATTCAGGGGCAGATTCCATCCTCTGCTCAAGGATGAAGGAACATTTGCTCCTCCATATTCAGTGGTTGCTGGGACCTGTCATGCTGCAATACCACTTAGGGCTGTTTTAAATTGCTACCCTGGTACAAAGGCATCTGTGGTGATCTGAAAGCATATGGAATAATGTGAATACAGAGCATCCCCTGGTTTCAAAGAGCCTCTGTCTTCCTCTGGCATGCCACTGCTTCTCTCTGCCTTAGGGCAGGACTGGTTTGCATCTCTCTTTGCTCTGTGTTGGTGCAGGAGCGGCGGCACAATGTCTGGGCACAGCAAGAAGGACAACCTGGCATGGACGAGCACGGCACAGAGTTGCCTGGTACCAGCGTGGCTGGTGGCCTGGGACAGTGGCAGGTGGGCACGGAGTCCCCAGCAAATGGAGCACGAACACCAACTGGTCAATTTACAAGGAACATGGCACTGACACAGCAGAGAGAGACGGGATTTTTTTCTTTACCTGACATGCACAGGGTTTACAGGGAGTGTGTAAAGGCACAGGTTTCCGAAATAGCCTGAATTATTCCAGGGACTCTCCAGGAGTTCAGCTGAACCAAGCAGCACTGATGAAATCCTGACTTCTGCGACATCCCTGACTTCAGCACGGTTGGGCTTTTGCCATCGTGTGTCCATGCAACTTCTGGAAATAGCTACAGCTGTAAAAAGAGAGCATGAAAGAAGTGGGGCAGATCCCACTCACCATTCACGCACAGTTGGAAGTTTAACTGCAACACAGCTCGCTGCAGCCAGAGGCTTCTCTCCAAAGAGGTCGTGGCTGGCTACTCTGATCAGATCAATAGCAGCCCCTGTTGAGGGAACACGACTTCTCAAGTCACGGCTCTGGATGTTTTTAACTGCTTTTTCTTTACTAAAGGGAGCTGCAGGTACCAAATGGAGAGGAAAATTCAGATTCAGAGGACTACTGACAGATCTCCCAGTTTCATCCAAAGTTTAAAATCACCGAGGATGGCTGTTTGAGAGAGAACCCAGTTACTGTGCTACGCAGTCTTCTCTGCTTGGCTTATTATTAAGGTTATCCGTGTGAATCTCACAACATGGGGAGCTGCTCCATGGCTCTGGCACAGGATGGCAGCTCAGCACTGTGCAGAAGCGGTTCACTTCCACATCCAGGCTCTTTTCATTCATCCCACAAGGAGAATTTTTTCCCTGGTTCCAGCCCTAATTTAGGCTGTTGGGAAATCCTTGATAATATCTGCAGCCCCTCAGCTCTTCTGCAGCTGTAACAAGTCCTGATCTGCAAGGATAACAAAATTTGAGACTTCCCGATTGAATTTACTGGAGCTACGGCACAGGCAAAGCCAGCAGTCCGTGCTGAAGTGCCCAATCCTTCAAACTGTTGCTGTTTGATCACTGCTGGAGTCCTGAGTTCAGCAGAAAGGACCTCAGTACCAAAGGACTGTAAAGTAGCTTTCAGTCACATCTGGACCTTTCTAACCACTTATCAGCAGGACATGGATAGAGTTTCTTGCATAATTCAAATTCACATGAAGTAACTCACACCATTTGTCAAAGGCACCAACACAACCACTGAATACCATGGGGAAGGTTGCTCTAATCAAATATTCACACAACTATTGCCCAAAGGGCCTGAAGCAAAAAGCACAAAAGATGGGATTAACACCATTTAACAGTAGACATCTACGAGGTCAACACCCATACCCCAGCAAGCGACACCTTCTTCTCCATTAAGCAGTAGACACACACAGTTCTGTGGAAGGCTCAACTCATCCCTCCGGGTGACTTGCATTACAAGGTGCCTATATTCTCCACTGACTATAAGGAGGGGACCAGTGAGCAGCAGAGGCACCTCCACCTCATCAGAGGAATCCCAGTGGTCATCATCTGCAGATGCAACATGCTGTGTGGAATCCTTCCAAAGTCTTGGATGCTGAAAAGGATAATTGAGATTCTGTACCCAAATCCTCACTGCTGTGAGCACTCTTGGTTAAGCTTGCAGTATGGATGTTCCGGATCAAATCCAGCATTCAAATTACCTGTTAAGCATGAAGCTATCCAAGTATATAATGAGAAAGTAAACACAGAGTAAGGTTTCAGGGATGATGTCTTCAGTGAGGGATTTAACCCAGTGATTTCAAATATAACTCCCTGTATTCGCAAGGGTTGAAATAATTTTGCAGCATCTTGAATGGCAGGTTATGGGTCATCATCCATAAAAATCATGGGTAAGCAACAAACAAGGTTGAGGATGGGTGATTTAATAACAAACAGATAAAGTACCCCATTCTTACGAAGCATGGATATTATTTCACTTTCTATTTACTGTTGGGTTCTCCATGATAAATAGTCCTTCATAACTTTGATTCTCACATGCTACAGTTATTAAACTTAATTGTGTTTCCCCCTCATGTTTTATTAGGGCAGGGATGAATTTTCATGATTCATCCAACATTCATAATTTGCTATAATTTCATTGCTTTGCTCTTTGTCTCAGAAGCTATAATATTAACCTAGGTCAATAATTCTGTCAAGTGGGAGTGATGATACTGGAAATAGAGCATTTAAAGCATGTGAACTACATCTTATCTCAAAGATGCAAAAATGAAAATCATGGACAATCACTGGATGAACATGTTGAGAGCAGCCAGAGTCCCTACAGCCAGGGAATATTTGCCTACTGTATATTTATGATATGCTTGTATGATGCAAAGTCCTCCTCCGTCAGCCTTTGGCTTGGATATGACTTAACACTACAAGCACTTTTTCCTTTCCACTTCTGGCTCCTGTCTAACAGAATGTGCTGAATTATCTTAAGTAGTATCCTGAAATATCATCAGCTCTTGGAAGAATTTCAGGCCCCATCCGCAACCCAGAGAAAACTCAGACAGTGGTGTCCTGAGACTTGGTACATGGATACAGACATCACAAGACCCAAAAGCTTTGTCACACTAAATCTTTTAGTTTGGACCTGCCGCGATTTACACATTCATTTCTTTCTAGAGGTTGAGCTTCCTGGCCAGAGGTATCATCCTGGGGCATCCGTGCACCCCAGGAGATCCAACTAGGAATACTGGTCTTTAACGAAAAGGAACATGAGGCACACTTATTGCAACGTCATGCACGCCCAACATCAAATGTTCCACCTAGAGTGGAAGGCAGACACTTTCATTCCAGATTTGACCTTGATCCTTATTTTCTGTCAAAGAATGAATTTCCAAGGAAGCCTTCAGAGTAATCCTACATATTACCCTTGCCAAAGTTCGATCGGAATCTCCTGAGATTCATTATATTTGAATCAGCTGCCACAAAGAGCGGGGTCTCACAGAGCGGATGCAATAGGGATATCAGCAAGCCTGCAGCTCTCTCCCTGCGCTGTGAAGAGCTGTAATGTATTCCAGGGAGACTGTATCCCCGGGTCTAGAATTACACAGACCTGTATAATGAATAAACCATTCATTTCCTATTGTGTTACTGGGACTGTAATCTCTAGAAGTCCAAAATTACCTGCAAAAGAATATCATATTCAAAAGTAGCGTAACAGCAAACTATCCCCCAAAGCAGTGTTCAGCTTATGACATAGTTTCAAGTGCCCTCTTCTGTGGGAAAAAAAGTTCCTTCAGTCCTCCAGTAATTTGTTAAATTGAGTCTTTCAAAGCTCTGAATTCCCAAACCACAAGACAAGAATATGCACTGTCTTCAGCATTTTGGGTCATATTACCAAGCTCTTCTCTGCAATCACAAGAACTAGATGTTGAAAAAAACCATTCCTGAACACATGCCCATATATTACTACCCGTCCTTTTCTCCTTATTCCTCCCATTTTATTCAGTCTTTACAAACCCAGTGAAATGCCATCTCTCCTATTTGACCAGACCTCTCTTCAGGAGACTCCGGTTGGTCATGTCCCCATGGGCAGTGTCCTACCCGTCCTTCCCAGCACAGGCTGTGGCTGTACTCACACTCAATGTGTTTGCTGCTCTTTGGTGTGCTCTCCACCTGCCCCCACCATCACAATGTTCTCAGTACAGTCAGTCTCCTACTTCAATTCGCATCCTGTTCTCTTTTTAATCTCGTTGGGAGTCGGGGTGTGTGTGTGGGAAACAATCCACTTTATATATACCACTTTTTGCAGAACTTTCACCTCCTCTGCCTCCAGCCTCCAGTGTCTGTTCCTTTTAGTGCATCTGCCTCCAGTCTGTACATGAGTTTGATATATTTTTACATGATACCAGACATGGGTTTGTTTTTTTTTCAATTAAGTTTAATTTCATCAATCTCCAAGCACTGAGCAAGAAGAAGCGCTGCCAGAGCAGACTTCGTCATCAGACTAGATGCTGCAGTTTTACAACCAGCTATGTGTAAAGAGCGGTGTAATAAGCACCAACTCCAGCTGCCTGCTCGTCCCCAACCTGAATGAGCATCCGCATCCATGCTGGCTGGGAGCAGCCTTTAGCACATCCCGGGAAAACCCCTTCAGCTCTCATCGTTCATATTTTTCAACAGCTGTGGACCCAAGCGCCTTCTCCAGGGCTGCGTGACTGCTCCGGACCTGAACCATGTGATGAATGGGGTCTTTCAACTGCTAAACTGGTGCCTGATTCCAAACTGAGTCAGCCACAACTTGAATCTCCTGCTCACTCTTCTCTAGGTCAGACCACCAGATCTGAAAAAGCCTTTCATATTTGGACGACTTTTCTTGTAAAAGACACAAAGACTAGGGAGAAACCACGAAGTGTGAACAGCTCTGAAAACTCCTCCATGTCCAGCACAGCTTCTCTGCAGTCTGCTCAGGGTTTTCCCTTGTTCAGAGAAGGGAAACGAGACAACAGACGCAGTTCCCTTCAGCTGGAACACCTCAGCACCGGATCCATCTTGGAGGCAGGGTCCCCTTTCAGAAAAACTCTCTCTGTGCGTGACCAACTGTGGCCCCTTTTGCAGCTCTGCTTCCTGTGTGGTACCTGTTCCTCAGGCTCACTGGTGGCAGCAGCCGGCGAAATGGCCTCCTCGTTACCTGGCTGGGCAGCCTGGTCTCTGCCACACTGCCCTGGACACGTCTACCTCAGCCACTGCTGCACCAGCCAGAGCATTCCGAATGACATTTGCTTTAAGCGGAGATGGAACGCGTAACCATGTTTGAGCAGAGGAGGCATCGATTGTCTGTCTCGCCCCATCTCTCCACCAACTCATCATCCGCTTTTACAAAACATTGCTGAGTACGGTAATTTGGAGCAGCCTCTTAAAAGCTCAAGCTTGGGGCTGCTCGTTTTGCTTCTCTGGGAGAAGACGGAGACTTGCAAAGTGTGTTTTTATGGAGACAGCCTACCTTGAAAGAGAACATGATTAACAAGGTAGGAAGTGTGAAAATCATTTATGCTTATGTAGCTATAATGTCAAACTAATACGTCTCTTACCATGAAACCCGTAGCTAATGGCGGATATTTATGTTCCATTTCTGGAAGCCACACAATCTGAAATCTTCTATTTTCACAGAGAAATAAATAAACCATAACTAGGTTTCTGGATCTTTAGATTGCAAGGAAAAGAAACTGGAAAGCTGACTTGGAAGCATCCTCGTGACTCCACGCAAAAATGAAGAAATCTAAATATTTGTTTACAAAACCCATGATTTTTAGTCTCTTGTTAATTTTTTGGGCAAGGCCTGGCTTGTGAATTTTGACTGCCTGAAACTGAAAATACAACTGTGTGCCACTCCAGGGGCTCAAGAAAGCCTCACAGTGAATATCAAAAAAATTTACTTTTCCTTTAAAACACCCTCATATTGCCAGGGCCATAAAAAAAATAGCTTGTATATATAAATAAGAAGCTGGTCAGCTGTACTTAAAATATTCAAAGTAATTCTCTTCTTAGCACTTCTATCTTTAAGTTATAAAGCAAGGTTCGTTGGCTGCTGACATTCTTGAATTTCAAATAAAGGGACTCAGTAAGGCTGCTTGCTTTTTCTTCTGCATTCTCTTAAAAATGCCTTTACAAATTATTTAAGGCAAGTCGTCTTCATGGCTTTCAGTTCAACACAGAGGAGAAACAAAGCTGAACAGCACCCCACTGATAGTATTATAAATGCCATGTAGGTTCGGGTTTCAATCTCAAACTTTATATTACCGCTGGCATTAATGGAGGCAACTCCTGATTTTGCACCAGCTTAATTGAAACCAGCCTCAGACCCACAAATACTTGATTTTTAAAATAAGCAAAGAGTGTAAAACAGGAGAGGGAAATTAGTTAATTAGTGACATTTATGACAAAATAGCTAGCTGTCAAGTTTCCTCCCCACAACTCTTTAAAGAAAGCAAACTGTTTTAACAACTTGGAAGTAAGAAAAATGTTGCCAAAACAATTCTTAATATACAAACCAGGACATGCACCCTACAGAAAAAAAAAACCAACCCAAATCCCCAGACCAAACCAAGCCCATAAAGATAATTCAGACAAGCCAGGTGACAGTCAAGAGGACGGATGTGAACTTTCTTTGCCGTTGAGAGCTATGTTTGAACACTATGGGTAGACAAATCTATGCTAAACTGGACACCCCACAAAGGTGTCCTCCAAAACAGAAAATTTGGGCTTTATGTTATGGGAGAAACATAGGCAAAGCAGCCTATCGGGATCAGCTGGCTAATTCAATCTGATTATCAATTAGTTGAACACTAAAAGTGATTATAGTGCAATTCGACTGATTTCCTCGGGAAACCAGCTCTGCCCATTCCCAACTCCTTGATATAATTTCTAGTGCCTGGCTCAGGATGCCACCAGCTTCCTCTGCAGTCCTGGAGATCTCCAGCAACAGTCTGGAAAATAAATCCGTATTTGCAGCATCTCCACTCTGTGTCCTCGCACACACTGGTACAGAGGCCCTCGTACACGAGCAACAGATCTCTCCAGTACAGTCCTGTTTTCGAATTTTTGCAGTGAACAGCTACAAAACTGATTCAACGACCAAAATGTAGATTCAGGGAGAGCAAGAGGTCTCCGTTGCTGTTCCACCAAGTTGCAGTGAGAAAGAAAATGTGGCAGAGTATAAACGGTTTAGTGTGACTTTTCAGAGGGAAAACTGTTTACTTTCTCTAAGTTCAAAGAACTCTCTGTTCTGTTTACAAATGTCCTTGCATTTTACCTACAACAAACGAAAACAGTGCCTCAACCTGTTAGAAAAAGACTTAAGGGAAAAAAAAAAAATCTCTTCAACTTCAAGAAACTCTACCCAGCTTTAGTCGCCGGGCCGCTGGGGAACGCGCTGGAGCCCACTGCTGTCCCCGGCTCCCCGCCGCGGGGTGACAGCGCCGGCATCTTCTGAGTCTTCAAAGGCAAAGTTCAGAGTTGCCTAGATGGTGGCTTCCATGAAAGGAGAACTGTACAGAGATTAAAGCCGGGCTTTTTAAAAGACTTTTGAAATTGGAAGAGACGACATGATAATATTTTTTTTTTTTTAATAGCATCAACCTAAAGAAAAAAACCCTGACTGTTTTCTTTTTTGTGAAATAGGACTGTTTGTTTTCAGGACACTTGACTGTTGCAGAGGCTGTTTGTTTGCCAGGCTGGGCTTGTTTTAGCTGAGGGTTACATAAAAAGTAGATCTCATCCTTTCAGTAAATGTTGAGCAACCTGAACAAAAATAAAATCAGGTATTTTTTTCTTGCTAACACCTTCTCAAATGTAACATGTTTTGATGGAGAGCCCTCAGCCAGCTCTACCCTCAGCCCTCCTGCAATTGGCTGAGCTACCCGGGAATCCAAATCAATTCCTATTAGAGAAAAAAAGAGAGACTGCACCACACTGCATCAGGCTGGCAATACATCCCGGCTGGTGTCACACCTCTGCTGCCACGGCGCGTCCAGACAACCCTTCTATAAGATAATCAAAGCTTCTGCTGCGCTCCTGTCCGAAGGAGCCGGAACACTGGTGACCTCCCGCCGCGACCAGCTCACCTCCCGACGGCTGCGCTGGACCAGAGCCGAGCCTCGCCCCACCTGAGGCCCCGGAGCTGCTCGGAGCGGAGCGCAGGAGCACGACGTGGACAGATGGAGCCTTTCTCCTGGCCACGTCACAGCTCTTAGCAACCCGCGGCAGCGTTCTGATAACCTACACGTTACGTCAATGCCAGTCGTGAAGTTACCCAGCCCTTTCCCAAGCCAGCTGCAAAGCCTGACTCCAGGTGGTGACAAATCACCCGGGCCAGCTCCACACAGACATGACAAACAGCTTTTTTATGAGTTTTAAATTTACTGGCTCTTAATTTCATAGGCAATGGGACAAAGTAAAACACCAGGAGGCTTGAGTTTTTGTCATGCTCTTCTCAGCCATCAATTCTTTAACAAGTCCTTTGTACATCCCTTCTTCTCACTGTTTACTCCTCTCCTGGTCCTTCCCTGTCTATGTCTTGTCCCCTACAGGATGAGCTGACTGACAATTCCTGCCTTTCACTGAGGCTGAAAATGTTCCAACAAAACACCTTTCAAAATTTAATTTTCTCTTCATGAAAAGGAATTTTTCACCAAATCTGTCTGCTTTCCACATTGGAAACTAAAAACAGAAAATCAAGTTTCTTTCAAAATGCCAAACTGCAGACAGGGAAATATTTGTACTTTTCCAGCTCACCAAGATATTTTGATCTCTGGTTGTTTGCTGAAGTTGAAAATACCAGGGACTGCTCTAACCTGCTTTCGTGACCTGCCCTGTTGAGATGACTGCTCCTCAGGATGAGGACTGTTCCCACCCACAGTGCAGCACCCGCTACGGGACAGCCACAGTCTCAGCTGGGTCTGAGACACCACTGACATTCGGTCTTCAAAAAGAGTGTGGGCAGCAGAGAGAAATCTTTGTTTTCAGGGCAGTCTCAGCTACTACGAGAGCGACAGCCAGCACTGAGGAAGGGGCCACGCTGGACCAAAGCACAACCAAAGCCATAGATGAACTCCACAGGGACTGCAAGCAGGAGCCAGACCCGTGAGACATCTCTTCCAAGGTCCCTGGGGAAAGTCTTCTGGAGAGAGGCATTAGCAGCAGGGTCAGAAGGGGATCAATACCCATGATGGTGACTCAGAGTGAGCTCCTGGGACAAGGCTTTTCCAGCTTTCCTTTAGGCACTTTGATCTACAAGCCTATGGCATTTATTTGTGTTTTTCGGAACTGCAGATACATGTTATCCCACCAAATGCTTTTTAAAGTGATTTATTTCTTTTTGTCCATGCTCCTGCAGCACCCAGGAACCAAACTAAATCCCATCATACTGGGTGCCCTACAAACTCATGGAGAGAGACACTTCTTGCCTCCCAAGGTTTCCAGCACAGACGGACACGTGAAGGGAGGTGCAGTGACCAAGCCACGGGGTGCAGAAGGGCAGTTGCAGACCGGGAATACAGCTGAGGCCTCCTTGGGCCATCAGTCCTCCTTTGGGAAGTGTTGAGATTCCTTAAATGTTGTGTCCTACCCAGTCCCACAGCTTAACAATGCTTTTGAATGGGTGTTGTAAATGAGATTTCTTTATCTCGTTTTAAAACTTACAGATTCAAACTACTAGTAATTCTGTCCAGTTCTTCTCTGCTTAGTTCTCACTGTTACCCCTCTCCAGCCAGGATATGCGAGATAAACCTGCAGAACCCATGGGTTAACAGATGGAGCTAACACCAGGAGTCCTAATGAGCTATACGAACCGGATTTTATTAGCAAAGTCCATTTGCTGGCTGGCGAACTCAGATACCCAAGCCAACTATTTCTGCCATCTTCTTCCATTCCTTTCCATTTGTTTTATTAAATAAATGGCAGGGCTGGCTCCCAGCCATTGCCTCTGGCTTTTGCCAGCCTGCGGTCCCAGCAGCTCCCAGAGCTGGCTTGAGAACCGAGCAGCCATCGACATTTGTAGACACCTGCTCAGTGCCGAGTAAATCTGGCCTGAGAGAGCAGAGCACGGCCAGCGGAGGAGGTTAGTATGCAGGGGGGTAGGGTTCGGCTTGTACTTT
>Ga0065711_1038500_pt1 | contig 18687 bp, 13 predicted proteins | sample Hoacrofraction12_FD_59098 | JGI IMG/M metagenome (GOLD analysis project Ga0065711, IMG submission 59098) | Hoatzin crop microbial communities from Cojedes, Venezuela - Epithelial fraction 12 v2 (version 2) | ecosystem: Host-associated > Birds > Digestive system > Esophagus > Crop | place...
GGTCACCCAGAGCAGGCTGCACAGCACCGCGTCCAGGCGGGTCTGGAATATCTCCAGAGAAGGAGACTCCACAGCCTCCCTGGGCAGCCTGGGCCAGGGCTCCGTCACCCTCAGGGAAGAAGTTCTTCCTCCTATTGAGGTGGAACTTCCTCTGCTTCAGTTTGTGCCCATTGCCCCTTGAAGGAGGTGCTGTGGTAAGGAAGAGAGTTTAATTAAATAATGACATTGAGTGACCCTGTGGGGAAGAGCGGGAAATCCCGCTGTGGATGTAGAAATGCATACCCATGATAGGAACTGTATTGGGTAAGAGGAATCATTTTGTTTTGTTCCGTTTCCATATTGTCTTATTCTGTGATCACAGAAGGGTTTGAGTTGGAAGAGACCTTTAAAAATTATCCAGTAGGTGTGCAGAGTCCTGTGCAGGCTGGCCTTGAACACTGCCCAGGAATGGGGCACCCACAGCTTCTCTGGGCACTGGAGTCACCAAGTTGTGTTTTTGTTGTAGTTCATTGTCGGTCTGGGGATACTCTGAACTTTTAAACTCTCTTCCCACCTTTTCCCCAGACTTGCTGTGTTTCCTGGCACAAGAGGAGTTGTGGTGAGCGTGAAGTAGTTTTTCTGATTGAGTCACACATGACCTGATTTGGCTCCCACACCTGGGTTTCTAAACAGACATTTTAAGAGCAGTGCGAGTCTCAAACTGTCTGGGGCATCCTAGAGAAACTGACTGAAAACAAAACTAGAGAACAAGTATGGGTTGCATGATACTGGATATTGAATTAGTTCCCTAGTTAATTCCAAATAATACGGTACTTATGATATACTTGGTTATCTCTTTAGCAGCACAGCATCGTGGTTTGGAAGGTGGCCCTGATAGTTATGTAAAAATCTCACATAATAATTAAAGAATAAATATTTTACTATTGTGTAAGGTAAGTTGGTTTCAGAGATCTGGCTTCATAAGCGTTTGTGCTATATTTATCAAACGATACATATCTGAGAAGGAGAATGGCTAATGTGACCAAAATTGTGATCTCGTGAAACTTTTTTCAAAATAGGCCGTGATATTTATGTAACTTTTAAAGTGTATTTCTTGAAGTCTGAATCCCAGCTGCTGTGAGGTTGTTCACACCGTGGCTGGCCGAAGGTCCGTCTGTCCCAGTGGGTGTTCAGCATTGGCTAACATTTAGGGCCACAAAGATGATCCAAGGGCTGGAGCACCTCTTCTGTGAGGAGAGGCTGGGAGAGTTGGGGTTGTTCAGCCTGGAGAAGAGAAGGCTGCGGGGAGACCTTGAACAGCCCGCCAGTACCTGAAGGGGCCTACAGGAAAGATGGGGAAAATATTTTCGGGAGGGACTGTTGCGATAGGACAAGGAGTAATGGCTTTAAACTAACAGAAGGTAGATTTAGACTGGATATAAGGAAGAAAATTTTTGCACTGAGGGTGACGAAGCCTGGGCACAAGTTTCCCAGAGAGGTAGTGGGTGCCCCATCCCTGGAAATGTTCCAGGGCAGGTTGGATGTGGCTCTGGGCAACCTGATCCAGCTGAAGATGTCCCTGCTCATGGCAGGGGGTTGGGCTAGATGGCCTCTAAAGGTCCCTTCCAGCCCAAAGCATTCTGTAATTATAACTGCAGCTCTCTAGGACAGACAGTAAGAAATGGGCAAACATATGCGATGCTTCTGTTGAATATTGTCCCAACCTCCTAGAAATTTGAGGCTTGGGGGCTTCTTGAAACAGGAATTTAACAACCCCATCACTATGTGGTGGTTTTTTTTTTTTGGCTACTGCTTGTCCAGCATCAGGAGTTTCTTCTCTTCAGTTTATAAGCTATCTTTTAATTTCATTTGATGCCTTTGTAGTTCATATGTTGTAAGAGACAGTGAAAAGTTATTCCTTGTTCACCTTCGTCTTTGCCATTTATGCTCTAGGATATCTCTCCACTATCATCTCCAGTCCAGACTGAACAAATGTTTCTTGTGTAAGAGCTGCTCAGTACTTTTCGTAGTCTCTATTGTCCTTCTCTGAACCTCTGCCAGTGCTTCTGTTTTCTTTTTGAGAAGGGAGGGACAAAACCTGTGTTCAGCGCGGAGGATGTGCCCTGCCCATTTATGCAGTGAAATAAAGGTATGCGGTCTCATCAGCACTCTCGGCTTTAGCAGCGTGCGTAGGTGGTATTTCACTGCAGATCTGTTACGAAGGTCTCGCTTGTTCCGACTCTTCTCCCAGTCAGGTCTTGCCTCCGCTGTACTCAGCGTTTGTGAGTTCCTGCTGTGAATCTCAAATCTTGTCTCCGTGGTTGTCTTGGAGTAGGCAGATCTCAACGGCTTGCAGCAGGCCAGCTCTGTGACACGGGGAAGGCCACAGTTCGCGTTATAAATACGAAAAGGGAGCTAGAACTGGTTGGAAGTCTTTGAAGGAAGAAAAGCCCTTTCACCTTGATTTTTGTTTTTAAACTGAACACATATTTTGTAGATGCATATTAAGGGAAAGCACAGCTTTCTTCATGCTGAAGAACTGGGTTGTTTTTTTGTGTTTGGTGATGGGCTATCTGTACCGAATACCGTGTTTCTGATTGCTGTTCTGTTCTAATAAGGACTGTTAAGTAAAAGAAGCTGAAAATTGAGGTATTGAAAATGATTTGATTCGATAGATGTTAACTGCTTTCTCCTGCTAATTTTGTCTTTTGATAGGCAAGTCCATGAGGTCCAATCTTACATGGGGCGCCTGGAGACTTCAGACAAAGAGTCTGTACACTGTAAGTAGTTAATTAGAGAGAAAAGTCCCACTCCGGTACTGATTTGATGTAGCTTGCATCTTTAAGCTTTGTACGCTTCATCACTGTATTTGCAATCATTATTGCAATGAATTTGGCTCAGGGTTTGTCAGGGTATGCTGTGGAGGCCTTTAAGCAGCTTAAGAACCGTCACCTTGATGCATTCATGGAGGTATAATGAACACATAGATGTGGACAGAACGGAGAATTCAGGATATCACCGCGCTAGTTTGTTACAAGTTTGGTCAAAAAGCTGAGAAATGTGGTCTGTTCTGTTATTTTGTTATTTTGCTATTCCTTAAGCATCCACTAACTGGCAGTATTCTCCTAAGGAGGCTTAGTCCAGTTTCTGGGGAGAATGCCGTGACTTGGCATGCAGGAATTTAAGCAGAATGATTCTGGTAGTTCCTGCTTGCATCAGAGTCAGAACCTGTAATTCCATCTGCTTATGAGAAATACGAAGAACAGCTAGGTCTGAAATTGCTTCAGTGAATTTGGACTATAACCCTGTGCTAATAAAAGGACTGTAATAAAATACTATCATGTGTTGTGACAGGACTTTTTACGCCAGTGCAGAATTGGCATATGTATTTTGGACCTGTGTTTGAAGCCTTAATTCTTATATGAGTAATTGCTAAGGGGCCTCATCAGGTGCTTCTGAAGTGAAAGCACACCTCATTGACTGGATGCGCTTATGCACACATAGACTGATGTCTCTTACCCTAAATACATTTGTGAAGCCTGACTTTGCTGTAGAAAGGGCTGTAATAACTTTTCCTATTGAAAAAGAACTACTTCTCTACTGTTTGTGTTTTTTGCGGTGGTTGTACTACTCCTAGTGCAATGCCAAACTTCCTGGACTGCTGTTCACAGGATGTGGTTTTGGAGCCCCTTGAAAATTAGCATAATTTGCTCCTTTACCTCTGCTATTTGAGACCATTTCAAGAGACAGGATTATGTACCACCTTCCTAGTCAGCAAATGAACTTACTGTTTCTATATATATAAGGAAACAGATATGTGCTCTAGATATTAGTGTGTATTTCAGAATTTATGAGAAAAAGGATTGTCTTTTGGCTGAAGAGCAGGAAAAAGAGCGAAGAAATCAAAGTTTCTGTTGCAGCTTTCCTTTTCCAACTTCAGACACATAATCCCTGCTTGCTCAGAAAAGCGTAAGATCACCGAGATAGTAATACTGTTGTCTGGACTGGCAAAAGCTGGTGTAATTGTCTGTCTGCTCTCCTGGTTGCTCTTGGTTTAGCTGTACTAAATGATGGGAGAGATGAATTAGAACCACTTGCTTGGTTTGTGTTTGTGTATGTGAGTTGATTACTCTTTGATTTTCTGAGATCAAAGGGCGAAGAAAAGGAGTTGTGTGTGCTGTTTGTTTTTCCGGGTTCTGCAGAATGTGACTTTCCTGGAAAGTCCTGAGACACCGTGGAGTAGTTAGCAGTTGGTTAATAATGCTTTTCTGTATACTTTAGTCTAAATACACAGTAAGAACAAATGGTGTCTGTAGGGTTTGGTGATACCAGGTCTGACCATGGCAGTCTGAGAGTTCAGGACTGTCCTCGTGGCTGCCCAGACGTGACGGTGCTTCTGTCCTTCTGTCCTCTGTAGCCAGGCTGTGGACGTGCTCTGGAGGGTGCGTATCTCCAGCCTCACAGCGCACCTTCTTTCAACGCAAGAATGCCAGATGATTAATACTGCTCTGGTCTTTTGCCCTTCTGTGCAGTTCTTCAAGTTGTGAAATGCTGGATTGTGACATGGTTAGAAAATGCAGTTGTCAGATGAGGAAGGGGGTTGTGGCTGGTACTGAGTTTTGCTGTACAGTGACTGCAGTAACTAAAAGCATGCGGCTCTTTGTCCCCAGTTGTATCAGTTTCCTGCCTCGTTAAAGCACAAGTATGTCTGTTTGTGTGGTGTACTGTTGCCCCTCTGCTATTTCTAAGCAGATTATCAGAAGTAATTGCAACGTAGATGATTACAGAGGCAATTGGTTTGTGGCTGCATTTTCCCACTTGCAAGGGCTTCAGCCCTGTTTTGGCCGTATCTTTCTGAATTTTGTCCAGTCTGCCAGTTCCTGTCAACTCTGAATCCTTCCCATGCACTGTCGATCTCCCCAGCTGTAGGTATGGATGGTGTATATTAACTCTGTGGTCACAGTTTTCAGCGGTTTAAATTGCCGTTGTTGTGTTGCCTTTTAGTGTGTGTGAGCAAATCCTGCTCAGGGAAGGGGAAGGGGCTGTAGGGGGTAATGTGCGAGCTTTAGATTCTGATACGTGGAGCTGGCGGGGAAAGAGGCTCAGATATCTTGAAAGAGCAGGAGCTTTTCTAGCTCCCTTCTCAGAGGAGGAGGGAAAGGCAAGAGTCTCAAATTATTGAGTTAAAGAAGTGGCTTTCCATGGTGTGTATAGAATCATAGAATCATAGAAAGTTTTGGGTCGGAAGGGACCCCTAGAGGTCATTGTATAGTTGTCAGTTGTCTGATTTTTCCATCCAGTAAGGATTTGCTGTTGTCAGGCTTTAAATACTGGTTTGAATGCTTTTAAGCTTCTGTCACTCAGATTGCAGTTCTTTAACTGAAATCAAACTGCGTTTTTATTTCCTTGCAGTAGTAGAAAATGAGATTCAGGCAAGAATAGACAATATATTCAGCAACTTGGAACGTCTGGAAATCCTGTCCAGCAAAGAACCTCCCAATAAGCGACAGAATGCTAAACTGTAAGTTCAGCTTCTTTGCTATGATAGTGGTGTAGTCTTTGTAATTATTGTCATTAAATTTATTGAAGACCTTTGCCTTTTGATTTGAGTGAAACCTTTATACTTTGCATAACTTGCCTCCGTGCTCTACAGTAGCAAAACTGAGGCACAGAGGCAAAATCACTGTCCTGCATTTAATCACAGACTGGTGATGGAGCTGGACTCCTGGCTCTGTTGTGAGATCAGCAGAACATGGCACTCTGAGGCTTTAAAAAATTTCTATTCTGTCTGGCATTTGCTTTTAATGGCATTTGTGGAGGTAAGGAGTAAAATTACTTCAGTTGGTGTCATTTTCTCTGGACTGTTTTCCTAGCTGTTGGTGACTAAAATAAGGACGTTTCTAAAGTTAACACTGGTTTGAGCAGGAGTGGGACCAGAGACTTGAGGACTTCAGATTTATTCTGTAACTCTACCATTAACATTTAGTCCCAAAATGCCTTGGTAGACACTAGGGGTAGATTTCATGTCACCTGTATTAGAGAGGTCAGTATCTCAAATAGTCATCGACCATTTAATCAAGGGCAATGGAGTTCTGGACATCATTTGATTTAGCCTAATAGAGATGTCTTCTGTATCGCCCACTGACTTTTAAAATCCTGCTAATAGAACCTCAAGAACATGGTGCTAATTAATGAAACTTGTAAGCTTAATCTTTTATGTGCATGAGGGTCATGAAATAGAAACTTTTCATATCCTACCATCTTTCTAAATCTGCATTAAATGAGTTATATATGTATATAACTCCTGAAGAGACTAGTCATGGGATAGGATGTCCAAGACAGCTCAAGAATTCTGCTCACGTTCTGTTGGTAGCCTCCAGTTAAATGATCACCTGTTTAGTAAAAAAACAAGGCACAGAAGATCTAAGTCTGGAATATAGGCCTAACATTGAATGTCCCTTATCTTCTAGATAAGCACAACCCATCATTCTTTATTGTTCGTTGCTGTTAATTTATAATGCTCCATTGTTCATATAAAAAACACCAGTAAAGTGTGGTATTTTTATCCCTGGGAATGTCTTCCTATTGTTGATCCTTTCTAGCCGAGTTGACCAGCTGAAATATGATGTTCAGCATCTGCAGACAGCTCTGAGGAACTTCCAGCATCGCCGTTACATCCGGGAGCAGCAGGAGCGACAGCGGGAAGAGTTGCTTGCACGTACATTCACCACTAATGTAAATATTCTTTATTTACTAAAAGTTCTCTGTGTGCTAGAAGCCGTAGCCTTCCAGAGAAGTTTAAGGGAAGATGTAGGCAAGACTCTGTTAAATTGCTGTTGTGAGATGAAATAAAGATGGAAAAGAATAACAACGTGTTGAAAAAGTACAACTCTCCCATGAAAAAAAATTGGTCTATTAAGAGGCAGTAGCAAAAGACTCCAGAAACTGCTGCTCCAATTTTATTCAGTGCAGTTCTGCTTCACTTCATATAGCAGTGTCAAAAGGGTGAGTGAGGTAGATACCAAAGTGCAAATTTTACTTGGATTTGTGTCGGATGTCTGTGTCAAATCCTGAGACGTGCAAAATGTCTGGCTGTTACACACCGTGCAGTCAGTAGGTGTCAGCAAACGTTAATTTGTCCGAATGTAAATCATACAGCTGGGAAAAAAAACCCTTGCTTTTTACCTATAAAAGAGTCAAAAGTTTTTAATGACTAGAATGTGTTTCCACCTGTTCTTGTTAATTTTTAGTTCCTCCACTGGGAAATCCCCCAGTGCAAATCCCTAGAGGAGTTTTGCTCTGAATACTGTAGGTTTGCTTTCAGATTTCACTTTTCTGTAAATTCAAAAGCTAATACTTTTTTTTTTGTTTTGGTTTTGTTTTGTCTTGGTTGTTTTTTTTTGTTGTTTGTTTGTTGGATTTGGTTTTGTTTGGGGGTTTTTTTGGGAGTTTTTGTTAAAGGCATATAGCCGACCATTCATTTTTTGTGTTGTCATTCATTGTTAGGGCAAGGAAGAATGAATGTGAGCAGTCCTGTTGAGATTTGGGGAGTTCAACGCACTTCTCAAATCCTGACATAAAGATAACATCTGGCATTTTGCTGGCTATTTCCAAATTCTAAATGAGACCTGAAAGGAACACTGAAATTTGAAACCTGATTTGTTTTCAAAACACTGCAGTGTTCCTCCTCAAATACGGAGAAATTTTCCTACAGGAAAACTCGTTGTCCAGAAATAAAACACGTGTAAGGGGAACAGTCTGGAAGAGCAGAAGCAGGTTTGCAAATGCAAAATAAATGGCGAGTTGGTTTTTTTTCCCCTTTAGATGCTGGAAGGTGTCTCGAGATTAGTTAAAAGAAATACAAAATAATAATACTTTTTTTTTTTAATTCTTATAAAAATGTGACTTTTAAAGTACAATGTCCCTTTATTAGGAAAATGATGATTTATTCGTCAGTTATTGGCCTGTCTTGTTTGGTTAGAGGTTTACACAGTCTCTATTTATATACTACCCTATTTGATTAAATGGAAACGTCAGCTGAGTGTGTAAGCATCCTGCATAAATCACTGTACATAACAGCTTTTGAAAGCTGTTGCAGTGTTCTGAACATTTTGCTTAATTCAAAGATAAATGTGGTCTTTATCTTTAGAGCCTTCCCTTGTACCATTCTGGAGAAATCCACTGACAGCAAATGAAAGATACAATGCCATCTAATCTCCCGATAAGGAGGGTCAAAAATCCACTCCCATATTTTTCTTGCTGCCTTGTGTATAAAAAACCCCCCCTGCAAACTCCTCATATAGAAATAGAATCCCTGCTGACTGGAATTTTAATAAATATCTGAAATAATAGCCATACAGATGCAAATCCTGGTGCTTCCGCTCTGCAGACTCATGTAAGACACGACACTTGTTTCAGCCTTAGGGCTTCATTAGCATTTGATCGGAGATGTGGATGCTGTCGCAGCTTCTTCATCCAGTAGTTCTGACCCTGCAACTGCTAACAGCTCTGTCCTGTACTCTTCATCCTTTTTCAATAAGCAGAAGCCCCAGCTGGGCTGTACAGCACCTAGCAGTGGGTTGCGCACGCCATTCCCATGTTTGCCTTTGCTACAGTGATCACCTGAGTCTGCTCAGAGCACGTTTGGTATTGTTACCCAGACGTAACCTACAGCTGACAGACAGATGTGGGGTGTGAGCCATCTTCTGCCTGAAATATCCGTTCTGCATTTTGGTAGTTCTTGTGCCGAGTACGTGGAAGCAGGTGAGCCAGTGTCTCCACGCTTACCAGTGTCATGATTCCTGTTTGTAAAACAGCGTGGGAGCGATGAGCCATTATCTCAACACTCTCGACGGAATGATGTCCAGAGAAGATTAAACTGGAAGCCTTTGAGAGACAAATGTGTTCACATCTTTCTGACCTCTTGTGCAATCCAGAGTACAGAATTTTATCCAGTTATTTCTACTTCAAGATTCATAGTTTCTAGTTGAGCTAATGCATCTTTTCTGGAAAAATATCAGTTTTTTAAAATTTTTTTTTAGGTAAGGTCTAGAGTGTTGAGTGAGTCAGGCCTTGAGGGAACTAGGTTCATGTCTGTTTGCCCTCACTGTCAGAAATTTGCACCATGTTGTAATTATAGTGTCATGTGTTTTGCAGGCCTTTTGTCCCTTAGGAACATGATACTAAATCTTTCGAAAATCTTTCACTTGCAATGATCAAATGACTCCTCGTTAAACACTTTCTGTTAGTTCTGATGTTCTCTCTTGTAACACACTTTCCCACATACATCATAAACTGAGATTAGAAAAAATTCTCCACTTCTAATCTGGCTTTTTATCCTTTGAGATCTAATTGCAGTTGAACAGCTGATCAACTTTGCCTTTTGGCTTGCTTCCTGTAGGCTTCTCTAAATTACGTTTTTTCACTCAAATATTAACATTGTATTTAATATCCTTATGAAAAAAATAACGTAATCCTTCAAGTCCTGCCAATTTTTGCCACATTTGTTTCTGCATGTTCTTTTGCTGGATCTAACTGTGTGTGGGCAGCGTGAGTGAGCAGGCAAGGTAACGACGACCCTGCGTTTCCCCCACAGGACTCTGACACCACCATACCGATCGACGAAACATTACAGTTTAATGAATCCCTCCAGAATGCCCATCGAGGCATGGATGATCTTATTGGCAGTGGGACCAACATCCTGCAGGGGCTGAGGGACCAGAGAGTGACGTTAAAGGTGGGGGCATCATTTTTTACCAGAAAGACCCCACGTTTTTCTGTGTTTATTATGACCAGGCTAAGTGAAATCATGAGTTTGTTTCCGTACACTGCTTCAAGCTGGGAATGCCGGGAAGGGCCCAAACCTGAAGTCTTTGCGTTTTATCATCTCAATTAGGAACACCTTTAGGCTCTTTTTGTGGCTGGATGGCGTAGCAGACTTCACCTGCATGGCGGTTAGTATCTGGAGTGCTGAGTGTTCTGGTTTGTTCTCTTATGGGTTTTTTTGGTTGGTTCCTTGGGTTTTCATGTTCAAGTGCAGAATGGGAAGCAATGGCTAGCTGGGAGATAGATGTTGATTCAGATGAATATCACTCAGAGCAGCCACAAAGTGGGCGTAAAGTGCTTGTGCTTAAGGTTAGTAAGAAAGATAATACCCTCTCAGATCTAATGCACCTCAGCAGTGTATCCTTCCCTGAATACTGCTAATGACAGCTGTATTGCTTCATGTCTCTTAATAACAAATATTTGTCTTTTATTTTAAAGAATGTTCAAAGCGATGTTAAATTTTGAGTGAATAGCTCAAAGATATGAAAAGCCTAATGAGAAGCATGTGTTGGGGGAAAGCTGGATTTCTGAAAAATGTGGGGAAATCCCTGTCTGTTGTATTCATTTTCTGGTGGGGATAACTGTGGTTGTCTGTTTTGTGATACTGTTTTGTTTTGGGCTGTATCTGCCAGAGGGTTTAAGCAATTTCAGTTGCAAACATAAATCCTTACATTTGGCCAGATGAGTTGCGCTTTGAGCTCCACGGATCGCCTCAACGAGGGTTGCACTGGCTGTGACAGCAGTCCAGCCAGCTTACATCCAGGTAGCTGAACTGCGCACACGTATGGGTCTCACCCTGAAAGTGTGTAGGCATTTTTCTGGAGCAACTTTTATTACCTATAGTACCATTTTCCTAGGAGTTACCAGAGCTGCGTGTCTTCACAGGGCAGGGCTGCTAGGTGCTTATTTTAATCCTCATGTCTGTTGCCGTTGAGAAGGCAGGTGCTTCCTGTCCTGGTCGCAGAGTTCCAGGCTGGCTGGTATTCCCAGAGCACTGGCCAGGACCACCACAGGGTGCAATGGCAGAGGACATTTGTCCTCGGTGTGTAGCACCAGATGGCTTTGGTGGCTGATCACGTTGTCTCGGGGCATCGTCGTTAAAGGGCACGAGCGTACCTGTGCTTCATATGGGGAATTCGAGCTTGGTGATTCTACAAGATGATAAGTGACTGATTCAGGGTAATCTCTGAGGAATGACTGAAGCACTTGGTTTCTGGAGGGTCACCAAGAAGTGCGTGCGTACATCGCAAGTGAGGAGAACTCAACCACGATTGGCAAAGATGGTAAAGGAAGCTGCTGCCTCAGAGAGATTGAGAGGAAGTATTTCTCATAGTCAATAGTCCTGTCTTGCTGCTTTTGCTGGTTCGATTGCAGCAGCATGCCTGGATTGCTATTAGATCATGATGGGCCTCCTGCAAATGCCAGCATGCCTTGCCTCAGCTGCCAAGTTGTGGTCCTTCAGGTCAGAACTGGGATAGTGAAGTTGTTGGGGTGTCTCTGCCCGCTGCGACTGGTAGTCTGTTCCTTTGGGAGCGTCGTGTTCGTGTGTTCTCAGGGGAAGATTTCTTCTTACTCTGTAAGGAAACTTCTGTTCATATTCCTTTCCCCTTAGCTTTTCTTACACTATCAAAGACTTTGTTGCCTGTTTACAAATCTGGCAGAAGCAGCTAGCATAGAGATAACTTCTAAAGCTAAATGGGTTAATGTGGAAGCACGTTAATCTATGGAACTTCTTGGATATAAATAGAGACAGGTATGAACCAAGTATTCCCAAATTGTCGCAAGGCTTTGAACTGTTCTAGTTGTACTATTCCACTGTTCCACGGACTGCAAGAATTGAAGAGGCTTCACTTCTCTATTGTTTGCTTTCATTTTAAAGCTTCATCTTTTGGTTTCTCTTCTTCAAGCAAAGTTTTCTTTTGTTCTGAAGTAGTGTGAAAAGATTGCTCCAGAGACAGGAAAAGTGCTGAGCTTTAAAGTGTGTAGTGTCCAGAGGTTTAATGTGAGGTGTATGAAACGAAGGTGAAAAATGAGAGTATGTTTTACCAGCTGAGGTGTGACTTGATTACAGCAAAGGGCCTGAACACCTACACAGCCTTCTACAGAAAAAAGCTGATCATCTAATTTGATATTGCAAATCTCTGTATTTTATGGATTGAGAAACTGTTTGTTCATGTACGTCTAATATAGTTGATACAAATTCTATCCTCAGCTTTTCTGAGCTTAAGTCAGGTTGATATTCAAAACAATTCCCAAATTTCACTTTTTTATTCTTTTGAGATCAAAGATCTGGTGGACTGTGAGAACAGAAACTAGAGTTTTTATTTTCAAGCATGGTAACAGAGCGTTGTCATGGGAGTCTGTGCTGTTGGCCTTGCTCAGAGAAGAAATCAGGTGTAAATCTTACAGCTTTCTGAAGCAGGGTGTTCTGTTAAGGCCATGGACCCAGAGTTCAGTTGGAGAGACTGGGTCCATCATCATCCCCATGCTGGGCCAAGGCCACTCTCCAGCAGTGCCCACGGGTGTGCAGACATGGGTGCGGGGGAGGCTGGACAGACTTTTTAGCAGGGCCTGTTGCCACAGGACAGGGGGTGATGGTTTTGAACTAAAAGAGTGATAGACTCAGACTAGATATAAGGATGAAATTCGTTACCATGAGGGTGGTGAAACCCTGGCACAGGTTGCCCAGAGAGGTGGGAGATGTCCCATCCCTGGAAACATTCCAGGGCAGGTTGGACGGGGCTCTGAGCACCCTGCTCCAGTTGGAGATGTCCCTGCTCATTGCAGGGTGGGTGGACGAGATGGCCTTTAAAGGTCCCTTCCAGCCCAAACCATTCCATGATTCAGAGTCATGCTTTTCTCCAGAACAATTTCTTGAAATTGCATTAATTACACTTTTTTATGCCTTTCATTGCACTCTACCCTTACAAGTTGCTGAACTTCCTTTTTGACCTCTTGCTGGTATGAGCTGTACTTCAGCAGGAGGGAAGTTCTGCGAGAAAGGTTGTCTGGTCAAGAAGCTTCCAGCTCTCACTAGACTGTAAGTCTGAAACGGGACCAGAAAACCTCTGAATTCCTCCACAGGGAGTGCATTTTCGCTGAGCCACTCTTTATGATGTCTCTTTCCGAACAGATTATTTTGTATCTTTAACCACATTCCCGTTCGCCTGTGTGAATTAATTAGTCTCATCATTCGGCTATTTCCAGGGTCATGCGGCCATCTCCTCTTAAACTGTAGGAACTGTTGGCTGATAGCAGGTTCCATCGATCAGAATTCATCGCTTGCCACCCATGATGAAATATTCTTGGAGTGTGGAGTAAGAAGTGTCGGCCCATGAGGTTAATTGTTTCTTTGCTGTCTTTTTATTCTTAGGGTACCCACAAGAAGATCCTGGATGTTGCCAACATGTTGGGCTTATCCAATACAGTAATGCGGCTGATTGAGAAGCGAGCCTTTCAGGATAAATACTTCATGATCGGGGGAATGATTTTGACTTGTGTAATTATGTTTCTTGTCGTGCAGTATCTGACATGAGCTACTGCACTATTGCCAGAGGAGATCGTCTTTTGGAGCAAGATGGACTGTCCTCCAAACTGTCCTTTCCTCTGAGCGCTGCTTTGGATGAGCCCCTCCTGTGAACTTCAGAGCTGACAAATCACACTCAGACCCGTCATGTGGAGAGCACGTAGGGAACCAAATGTCTCTGGGGATGCTGTAGTTGAGAATGGCCCTGTAAAAACACCCCTAGCCTTTACTGCTCTCACCTTGTTGTCTGCAAGTTTAAGGATCTGGTTAAATAGGAAGCAGAAGTGAAAATTTTGCCTGGCTGTATTGCAAGGTAGGACTGTCCTTCTGGGTCGGCGGGGATAAGAGGACACCAAGGCAGAGCGTGAGATGGAGTGAGCCTCTCCTGTGCTAGCTCGAAGTGACCCCCATCACTGTGTTTTGCAATGAAAGCATGTCACCGAGGAGAATTTCGCATTGTTTGTGGGTACGCTGCTGCGGAGCAAGCATGTAAAAAGAGGTGAGGAGTGAAGGGTTCCTCCAAACTCATCATTTGGTTTGGAGGGAGAAGGATTTCTGTGGAAGGGTTCTTAAAGCATGGTTATATCCTCTGCTAACTTTTTTGTTTACGCATTCAGTATTAACAAGCACAAGCCTTCCTGTTGTAGGCTGAAATGCTTCTCGTCTTACCTGAGGTATGTTCTGGTACCTTTCGATGCCTCGCTGCTTCCCAGGGGAAGCTGAATGCTGTACTCCTGCCTCCTTTCAGCCAGATGCCGATCAGGCCCGTGTTCCTCCTACCAAATCCAGCCTCTGAAATCTGTAAGACTCTCATGTTTTTAATGCTAGTGCACGTCCCGTTTTGGTGAGTTGTATTCATTTTCTGAGGTGGTGGACTGGGGGGTTGTGCTCTGTAGTCGGTATTTTTTGAATCGATGGAGTGGGCAACTCCTTGCTCAAATTCAGATTTGTGATTTTTTTGTTCGGAGAGCTGGGACAGTTTCTCTCTGCTGTTCTTCACGTTCAGAGTAACAGTGGGATTAGGGCAACAGACCTTTCACTTAAAACCAGTTGTCAGAAGAGTTTCCTGAAGTTACGTGCCTTGGGATGGTGAGCATCCCTCATCTTTGGTAAGGGTGTTCTTTGCGTTATCCTTTGTACCTGCAAAATTACTGTGAAAGACATTCTCACACGTGCCACCTCACAGAGATGCTAGCCAGCTTAGGTGTGTCTCCTTGGTTGTAGATACCTGTCCACATCTAAACATCCACATCGTGAAATGCCTCATCATTTAAACACGGTACTGCTCTCCCTGCAGCCGCTCTGCTGGAACGGCCATCCGGAGATTCTGGCCATCAGCCTGCGGATACATTCCCATCCCGATTCGTGTACAGGGCTGGAGCATTTCCAGATGTCTGATGGCGGCACAGAAGCGTCATATTCAGATGATGTGGCATAATGCTGGAAATTCTTTCATTTTTTTCTGCCTGGAATGGTTGTGGGTCTTTTAATTAGTAACAGATTACAAGTTCTGCATCCTGTCTTTGCTGCAAGAAGCTTTGCTTTTATTATGTAGCCTGTTGCAAACTTGGAGAAACGGTATCCGTAACTGTAAAAAATGAATTTCAGTTACTGTGGGCAAGTGAAAGGGGCTTCAGCCGTGCCTGCTTACGCTGCCTGCCTGGTGTATTCACTGACCCGTGTGCTGTGGCTCAGCTTTAAAGCCCAGGCGAGAGGACCCAGTGTGATCAGCTGCCACAGGCCGGTCAGCTTCATCCGTGGAACCCTGGGGCAAGGGAGGAGTCGGCGGAGGAGAGCGGAGGCCGAGACGCCGGCAGTGCCTGGGTGATCCTGTCAGATGATAACAGAGGAAAGCCGGCAGGCCTGGCTGCCTGGTGACTGCCCGGCCTGTGTGCTGCGCCTTCTGGCCGGCCGTTCTGTGCTTCTCGGGGTGTTCGGTGCTGCTGAAGAGTTCTCACGCTCTTCACGTTCCCCAGTCTGCGAGGCTCCTGTGGAAACTTCAGCAGACTGAGTACAGAATCGGTTTTCATGTGAGCCTGAGGGATGAGGGAATTAAAAGGAAAATAGGAAGTCTGCCGTGAGAGGTCATTCGTCTTGCTGTGTATTTAAAAGAGTTTACCTTAAATTTCTTTTAAATATGAAATCCGATAGATTTAGCGTACTGTGCACTCGAGAGATCGTCTTCTGTGGTCAGCTTGGCACCTTGGAAGGGATCCCTGGCAAATCTTTTTCTATTGTGATAAACTGGTCCAATTCCAACTTGATTTTACAACTTTATGGCATCATATGGTGTTCAGAGGTTACGTAGTTGTGACCCAGTGTAGCAGGATTTGTCTTATACCAAGGTGAGACTCTAGCCAGTTTGTTTCCTTTTTTGGCTTGTGGTAAGAGCCGTAAAATAATTGGAACTGGATTTTTTTTCTGTTCGGAGACTAGCTTGGCATTTTAATACACGTTTCTCTGTTCATTTATTTTGCCCTTTTAGAGTCCTTTTGTTCTTGTGTAGGCAAATTTCCCTTTTGTAAGCAGTGTCCTTCTGTTCACTGTCTAAAGGTGAGCTGTGGGGCTTGAAGGAACCACTTGGGTAACTGGATTTGATCATGTACAACTTCATACAAATTTGTACCAGTTGTGAAGTCCAAAATGATTTACAGGAGCATCTGCGTGCTCAGTCCCTCAAAGCCTCTGTCGTTACAGCATGCCACAGTAGGAGCGCCGGTGGGATCAAGATTCCTGCGAACGTGAAACGAGACGGAGCTGAAACCCAGGTGGCTTTACACACCTTGCTGCTACAGCTCTGTAAAGTTTCTTTTCTTCCTGAAGGCTGTTTCCTTCAGCAGAGCTGTTCTGCTGCGGAACTTCTGTGGCACAGCAAGCGTTCCAGCTCTCTCGTGAGAGGACGCTGTGGAAACTAACCTGCCTCTGGAGAAAAACCCTTTTTATCAGCATTTTATACATAAAGGGACAAGGGTGGGACATGATGTGATTCATCTGATGTGTTATGTGAATAAAGATTTTTCAACCAAAATTAATTTTTTTACCTTGACTGACATGTAGGGTGCCCAAATCCTTAAAGAAGCGGGACAGATGCCAGTGTTGTAAACATTGAGGCTGGCATGGCCGAACGGGGACCCCCTGCCTGAGCTCAGATGTAAAAAGGAGCTTCACAGAAGGTGGAAGCAGGGCTGAGCTACCCGGAGAAGGGGTAGATGTGGCTCAAGGGCCAGACCTCAGCTGCCATTGAAATGGGTGAGGGACAAGAAGGGCCTGTACAAATGCATTGGTAGGCGAAGGAGCCGAAGTCACCAGGCAGAGGGAAGGGGACGCTACAGGAGGCAGCTGGTGACAGCCTTTCCTCCCGCAGCCTCGCCCGCTGTTCGCCCTCGTGGGAAGGTGGCAGATGTCCCACCTGAGGGGAAGCAGTGCCAGAAGGGGAGAGGAGAGGACTGGCTCTTCAGGCGTCTGTGGAGGGGGAGGGTGAACAGGGAGGCACGATCTGGGGAAGTCCTGAGTAAGGAGGGGGGAAGCGTGCAATGAGGAGAAAGGAGGTGGGAAACATGGGGTGGGTTTTCTTCCCAGTTCACCGAGAATGGATGGGGAGAGGAGGAGGGCTCTGCAGAGGAGAAGGCACCAGCAGGGTCATGTGGATGCTGTGGCATAGCCCAGTCTGTGGCTCTTTAGTAGAAGGGGGTCCCACCGCACAGTGGGGTTGGAGGATGTGGGACAGTGTGTGCGCTGGCACCAGACCAGGGGCTCCCAGTACGTGCTCTCACTGGTGAGACTGGTGGTGACGCAGCAGGCTTGTACGGCCCTGGAACTGGTGGTGGCTCAGAAGGGTGGTAGACGTGGTGGTGGTGGTTTCTGCTGGCCGGGTGGTGGAACAGGAGTGCGGGGGCAGCTGGGGTGGGGGGGCGCAGGATGCAGGTGGGAGCTCCGCTGTGGGGAGGGTGTCCAGGACCCCAGCGTGCTCTGCCCGCGCCCTCTTCGGCACCGGAGACAGCCAGCCCTTCCTCCTGCCTGCCCTCTGCCAGCTGATGCCGCAGGTGGAGCGGGCTGGGGTCCCGGTGTCCTGCCTAACCCTCCTGCTAGGTTCTGATTCAGGATGGCAAAGGGAGAGCTTGGAGGGCAAAACGTGGCTGTTGATACAGAGATCATGGATTTAAAAGGTGAGATCAAACTGGTTAGGGAATTAGGTTAGGGGTTAGATTCTCTTGCAATCATGTTTGGTTTTGCAGTAATTCAAGTTCCCCACAGCTACAAAATACTTGTTAAATCAGAAAATATCCAGCAAAGAACGCAAAAAAATTCATCCAGTGATGTAGGTAGAAACTGGCTACAGAGATCAGAGCAGCCGTCGGCAGTCTGCTGAGACAAGTCCTCACGGTTGATCTTCTCAGGTGGTCCTCTAAAGGACTTCAAAATGGTAAGCAGCAGCCCAAGCCCAGAAATAGTATTGCTGATTCAGCAGCGTGCTTTGAGGTGTGACTGCATGTGCAGAAGAAATCTAGGAGGGTATAAATCAGAGAGAAAAGCTGAGAAACCAAGAGACTACGCGGAGTCTATTCTAGCAGTTAAAAGCAGGGTGAAATGTGGCTAACGTATACGCAGATTGCAAGGGGAGATAATGAATACCAAGACATTATGATTGGATGGCATAGAATTAATTTAGAAGGAAGATAGTACCGATAAGTGCTAGAGGATGTTTATACTTGTCTAGTAACCAAAACTTGGTATGTATGCCTCCACATACACTCTTTCCAAATGTTAACCCTACAATGTCTGATTACAACTGGTGTGTGTTAAAAATCAAGACTTCCTTTAGCGTCAAACAAAACCAGCGGTAACGCTACCCCTGACTACAGAAACAACACTGAACATCTCAGCCGCAGAAGAAAAATTTCTTTGTGCGCTGTAACACAATCCAGCGGCGACACTTCCAGGTTTTCACAGCAACGCTGTGTAAGAACAACAGTTTTGATAGTTACTCTGCAGAGGGTGCTGCTGCCTCACCTTGTTTTATCTTGCCCAAGGCCTTTGGGTGCTGACGCCTCTCCCACACGCAGCCCCCCACCTCTCCCAGCCCCTCAGGCCAACTCCAGCGCTCCCTGTGCCCACCAAGCACCGGCTGCTGCAGCCCCGGGTGGATTCTTGGCAGCAATCCGCCCTCTTCCTCCTCAGGCAATCATTTGGCTCATGTTCTTCTACCACGCTTGGGAAGCTTTGCACCTTGATTTACATGAGGAAGAACTTCCCTCTGAGGGTGATGGAGCCCTGGCCCAGGCTGCCCAGGGAGGCTGTGGAGTCTCCTTCTCTGGAGATATTCCAGCCCCGCCTGGACGCGGTGCTGTGCCCCCTGC
>Ga0065711_1038501_pt1 | contig 18686 bp, 12 predicted proteins | sample Hoacrofraction12_FD_59098 | JGI IMG/M metagenome (GOLD analysis project Ga0065711, IMG submission 59098) | Hoatzin crop microbial communities from Cojedes, Venezuela - Epithelial fraction 12 v2 (version 2) | ecosystem: Host-associated > Birds > Digestive system > Esophagus > Crop | place...
TTTTTTTTTTTTTTTTTTTTTTTTTTGAGGCGAGGAGAAAGCATCTTCAGTAGTTGACTATCCTGAATGAAAGAGGGGAACAGTTTGATTTCTCCCATTCAATCAGTTAATACTGACAGCTGTTGGGGAGATGAATCGCCTTCCTTTAAGTAGGATTGAATTGACCTTAAACTCAGCCGTAGGTCACCTGTTCTGGCTTTGGTTCATCGGTCAAGACTTCTTTCACAGAGTTTTTTGTATTGAAAAAAGATCTTGAACAAATAATGGTCTTGTTTCCACAGCTGTGAATCAGGTGTTCAGATGATACCGTGTATGAGCATAGTTCATGTTCACTCCGTGTGTTTACTATTGGTGTAGGAATGTGGTCTCACTTTGCACTGCATCCTGAGAAGAGATCAGGTGTGTCTCCCTTTAAGATGCACAGTCTACTCTAATTGGCTGAAGTGTTGGGGTTGAGAGAGGAATCTTGAACTCTTGATCTTTATATCTGTTGTCTGTATCAGTGGGTTGTCACTAATATGCCTGCTGTGTGTTTTTTCTGCATACTGAGGGATGATTGAAGAGTACTGCAACTACCAGCATCTGAAATGAGGAGATCCCTTCAGCTGTGCAAGACGCTTACAATCTGCTTCTGTTTAAAAAAACCAAAACAAACAAACCCACCTTTCTACTGTCAGTCTTGCAGGATTTACAAGTGCCGGTAGAAGACTTCAGAAATCTGAGCATTTGGATTGTGGTTTGGAAGTGCATAGTAGCATTCTTGTAACCTTTTGAACCTGGATTTCCTAAAGGTGGTGTTCTCATTTTAGACAGTGAAAACCCTGCTTGTCTGAAGTCAGTTTATTCCTGGATTTACTGCCTTTCTCATTCTGGAGTCAGGAAAGCTAATGTTTTCCCATATTCTGCTATCAAAACAACTTTGGACAATATACTGTTTTGGTAGTACAGCACAAGGTGCTTTCTTTGGCCCTGCTGGGTTCAGGCTTTCGGGCACTTTAGTGAGTGTAATCAGATTTAATTTTAACATGCCAGTTGGTTTTGCACCTGAATTTGGGTCTCTGCTGTTAACTCAAACCTTTGGTATGATCGTCAAGGCTCTTCGCGTGCGTGTGAGTTGAGAGAACCATGCATTTGCTAACTGACTGGTGAACTTCAACTTAGCATTTCAGGCTTTATATGTCTTACTAAAAGCTCTTTTCTTCTTTTTCTCCCTTCGTGTTTTTTGCTTACTGTTCCATTTTCAGGCAGTGTAAACTTGCCCTTTCAGTTTAGAGCTACACCTGTCTGAGATCTTAAACCAGTCAAATCTTAGGACTAGACACATTTAAATCTCCAGTAACTTGTTTGTTTGCTATGAAAAACACACTTTCAGTGGCAATTGCAGCTATAAATCAGGTGGGAGGTTGAAGTCCTTAACACAGTCTTTTAATGTGTTTAAGACTTTCCTCTTTTTTAGGAGTTTGTTCCAAAACTTCAGATTGCCATTTTTCAGTTAAGGGTTGACTTGTTTACCGTCTGAATTTTACTGCAGTGGAAGCTGCTTTGTGAACACTGGATGTGAAACACTTAATGTTTTGATAAGTTAACACAGTTCAGTAAAATTCTCAAGTATTATGGGACGTTCCAAGGAATTACCTATTTTGGCGAGTTTGATCTGTCAGGTAAGATCACCTGTGTAAGGGATAAATGTAGAGGAATGCTGTCTGAGCAGAAGTTGAGTTCTGCATATGGCAACTGTAAATAAATGCTGTGTAATAAACTCTGTTTTTAAGCAGTACTTTTGTTGGAGCAGTCAGAAAGGATGGTGGTGTCTCTTGGAGGCCTGTTTTGACTTTTGGCCTGTGTAGAATTCTCCCGTACCTCCAGGTAGTGATGAAATAATGTCCCAAGAATGGTTCTGTGAGCATACGTGCCAGTAACCTGTTTTATTACAAGCATATATATGGAAGTGTTTGTGAGACGGCTAGAAAATGCACTGTTTGTATTATGAAGAGCTGCAGGGACATAATCAGTCTGTGCATCTTTTTATTGGTCAGGTTTTTTGTACAGCTGTCTAGAAAATGGTAGAGACTCTTTTAGTTTTTTAAAAAATGCACATATGACTGCTTACATCCTTGGCCTTGTGAGGAAGGGTAAAAGCATTTGTTATGAGGGTTACTTGAACATAAATGAAGTTACTTGATCTTAAAGGAAAAATAAGCTACATAGACTTCATGTTGCTCGATTTTGTTTATTTTCAAGGCTCGCTGGCGAATTTTTGAAATTTGATTATTTATTTGTTGTTGTTGGACACATGGGTGGAGCTTGCAGTGATGTTCAGCAAAATGTTCTCCAGGTTCCTCAGTATTCCAAGAGAGATAAATTGATGGAAATTCTACAAAGCATAGGTAACTTTCTTTATTGCTTATTGTTTTCCAGGGAAGATAAAATCACTTGGTTTTAAACTTGTGCTGTTGCTGTTGACCAGCTCGTGATTCCATTCTGTGTGTTACATGCTTTACAAGACTGCTGATTGAAGCTTGAAGCAGACGTCAAGGAGTTCTGGGGTCTTAGGCATATTTGTGTTAGGGGTATTTGTCAAGGTCTTGTCTCTGTTGAGTACTAGCAGACAAGCTTTCCAGATGATTAATTTCTCTGGTCAATTACAATACTTTAGCATCTGGGGGTATTATGTTCAGGTATTATGTTCAGATTATAAATGCATTAAACTTCTTACGTGAGTGCTTCCTCTTACGTTTTGTTAATGGCTGGGATTTTTCCATTTTTCCACTGAATGTATCTTAAATTTTAATGCTGAAAACTGGAAGGGAGTTTGGAATTAAAAAATAGTTGGTGTACCTTGCTGTTCAGTGCTCTGAGTAGCATGCCACTTTGAGCCACATGCGGTAGAAACGGAGTACATACTTACCACAAATAAGACCATTTATCTCCTGCTTTTATTGAGGAGAAAAATATAATGCGCTTGTCTTCGCATAGGTTTCTGTGTTGATCTGGAAGTTGGTGGATTGAATTTAAGGAGTTCAACGAAGGCAAGAAGTTAGAATCATACTTTAAATACTTTATTCAAAATGTATTCTGATATTAGGCGTTCATATAAGTAAGAGCAAATGTGGATAGTGAAAACGCATCAGATTTCAAACTGCAGTCGATCTGAACTCTTACTTAACATAGGTCATGAACGAACCGTGGTGTTTGTGGACAAAAAGATGAAAGCAGACTACATTGCAGCCTTTCTTTGTCAAGAAAGAATATCAGCCACTAGCATCCACGGGTATGTATTTTTTGAGTGAAAGTCAGGTAATAGTATTGACTGAAAGTCACTTAAGACTATATCTTATGAGAAGCTTTTATTGCAGTTTTGTTCGGCTGTATCTGTGTGACTGTTTGCCTTGTTTCAGGTGGCCCTGTAATCATCAGCAGCTCTGCCCCGTTTAGAATGTAGTGTTTCTGAAGGCCAGTTTTCACAGCGTTTGCTGAATATACATCTTTCTGGTTGACCACACTTCAAATCCTGTGTATCAACTGGGTAATATTATGTCTACTGCTAAAATAAAGATTAGTATATAATAAGTTCAGTAGAATCAGCTGTTGTTTATATGTAGTTTTCGTCATCGTTTAAGTGGCCAAAATCAGATCTTCTGGTGTTGCTAGTGAGGTGATAGTCGTAAATTGAAGTGTCAGTTGTGGACCTTACCCTTTGTCTTACAGGCTTTCTCAGAATGACAAGGTAAGTTGAATCATGTATCATACAGATTTCTGATGCTGTCATTTCTGCCTCCCTGATGTGTTCATGGACATAGCATTTATATGGAGATCAATCCAAAGAGAAGATGCTTCCAACTTGTGTTAGTAGTCTACTCATGAGTGTTGCATACCTGAACAAATGCTGAGAAACAAGGTGAAATAGTTGCTAATTCCAGATCTAAACCCATCTGAAAAGATGGTCAGTCTTCATGGAATGAGCTGGAATCTAGTTCTGTCATGTTTGTCTGTATGTCAAAACGTGGGACAACAAACTGAATCTTAAGATTCCCAGTGAACTGTAGCACATCAAAAATGTAATTAAGCAATATTTTTTACCTTGCAATAGTCAGAAGGAACTGGAAGTCATGCCAGTAAAATTATGTTTTGGGCTGTGTTCTGACAGACATCAGAACTTCAAGGCTGTAGATGGGTTAAAATGATCTTAGTACACGAATACAAGATGTTTATGTGTATTCTGTGCCCTATCAATTTTATGGGTGTGTGAAGGCTTGTTTTGAGAACATCTGGCTTTCTGTTCTTGACTAATGTGACCTGCTATCCCACCACAACGTGTCTTGTATTGGGGCAGGTTCTTAACGCATTTCTGTAGAATTACTACACTGTGAATTAAGGTATACTTACAAAGAGAACATCGGGTTCCATGGAAGCTCCTAAACTCTGTGAATAATGCCAGTGTCTGATTTACTATTTCAAGCTGTAGTTGGTTGGGATAGGTGCTCTTCGCTGGAGTAGTGATTATATCAGACTTCACCAAATGTCCCATGCTGTATTCAAAAGAGCAGTGTTTTTTAGCTTTCTGATTTGTTCACTCATTTGGACAAGGAAGAACATGAGTTAAACTCTGATCTAGTGTATTTAAATACTGGGTAGCCTGTAAATATTCCTTGAAAATGCAAACCTCAGAGCAAATCTAGTTTTCTTCTCATGATGGTAAACAAAAGGTGAGTTCTGTAGTAGTGGCTGGCCACGCTTCCTGGTTTATCTGAAAAATGGCCTGTCCGGGAGTCTAGGTACAATTCATTTTTCCTGTTCTGGGTCCCTGCTGCAAAACAGTAGGAAAAGCACTTCTGACTATGGCATGAAGAATCAGTCGGTTAAACAAGTGTATCTTCTTAGGGAGGCAGTGAGTTTGATATGTGACTATCTCTGGTTCTTTTAAAAAATTAATTTGTCTAGAGACTTAGGTTAAAATAGTTGCTGTGCCTTACTGCTAATCAGAAAATCAGAAAACCTCAACTGGTAGTTTGTGGGTGATTGATTTGGTTTTCTTTTTTCCCCCAAGAACTACTTCCATCAATCAGTCATGACCTTTTAACTTGTCTCTTAAGTAATACAGCAGATTTTTCAAGACATCCATTCTCACCATTTCTTTGCAGAGATAGAGAACAGAGAGAGAGAGAAGTAGCTCTTCAGGATTTTCGTTCTGCAAAATGTCCGGTTCTTGTGGCAACTTCAGTGGCAGCAAGAGGTCTGGATATTGAAAATGTTCAACATGTTATTAATTTTGACCTTCCTTCCACCATTGAAGAGTATGTACACCGAATTGGACGAACTGGTCGTTGTGGAAATACAGGCAAAGCAATTAGCTTCTTTGATAACAATTCAGATGGCCATCTTGCACCATCTCTAGTTAAAGTGCTTTCAGATGTAAGTTTCAAATCTTAGTGCTTAACTTTTTCTGTTCTTTAGGATTTCACTTCAATGTACTGAGCAAGTATTATTTCTTTGATACGGCTATGGAACTCTTAATACGAATTGGTAAAGCAGTCGAAGTCTCTCAATTCACTTTTCTAACTATGTAGGCCCAGCAGGAAGTTCCTGTGTGGTTGGAAGAAATTGCTTTTGGTTTTCAAGGAGGAAGAGTCTTTACATCAGTTAATAACCAAAAGGTAAGTCCGGAAATGAACTGGATGTCTTGGATGTTAGAACTTTGTCTCAGTATAAATATTTATTTAGCAGTATGTATCCGGAGTCATGCCACTGAAACAGTTTTGACTGTAACTGTCCCTTATCTCAGTTGTGCATCTTCAAGTGCTCAGTATTTCTGAAACTAATTTTGGACAACTTGCTTGGTTTGGACTCTTACAGTGTGACCTTATTAGCTGCATTAGTCTTACCTGTAGTGTCAAGAATTACACTATGGAAGAGAAGGTTTGTACAAACATAGGCAAAGGCTGTAGTTCCAGAAGTTTCTGTACTGCACATGTAGAGTAGGAGCAAATAGTTGCTAGTTATACAATCACTGTGTGTTACGAATCACATAATCAGATAACTCATCTAAGAACTTCAGCAATCTCATCCATGTCAAAATTTTTCTTGCTGTCTGTGATGAGGAAGAGCCTGCTGGTCTATTAGCATTGCTGATACCAGATGTTAAAATACAGCTTGAGGAAATGAGACAGCCTAGGTGGCATAGCGCTGAAAGTAATGCAGAGAGTCATTCATAAGTGAGAAATGGAGAAGGAATTTGTTCCCCAAAGTTGTGTGAACTGATTTGTGCTGGGTAAGACAAGAATTCGGGATCTGAATTTAGGGAAGGATTATTCCCACACCTGATAAAATCTGAGGTTGATTAAAGTGCATTAATTACACAGTAGGGTCTAAAAACCTTACGTATAGAAGTTAAATAATGAAAAAGCTTCTGTGTTTTTCAAAAATACGTTCAAATTACATTGAGATGTATGCAGATACTGTTAAATGATTGAAAGTGTTAATGATTCTAAACCAGTACTTGTTCTGTTTCCTAGAATTACAGAGGCAGAGGCAACATGAACCCAGGAGGAGTGAAGACGTATTCTGCAAGTGCATTTGAGTCATGGGATTAAAACCACCTTAGTACCAAACTAGATTGTATTCTGTTGTGCTTTAAGTGAACTGTTGCACTTAATGTTCCTTACTGTTGAGCTTATGGAACACTTAATGTTTGAAAGAGTAGCTCGTATCATATGCTGAAGCTTGCGGCAATGTATATGTACTCTGTTAGATGAACCCAATGATAATTATCACTTAGTGTAGTCAAAAGCAGTTTTTTAGGAAACTCTTCAGGTATTAAACGTTAAAATTTCCAGTAAGTGTTTGATGCTTTATAGCCAGTATGCTGCTGTAAAAAGATGGAGATTTTGCAAGTAGAAAATATTAGATCCGTTGAACTTGCTACTTTGTTATCAAAATTTTGCATGGGAAGATAGTCTTGTGAAGACCTAGTTTGGGAAAGAGCTTTATGTAAAGGGCTTGTCTAAACTTAATGTTCATTCCTTTTTGTAACAGGTCAGTTATAAAATTTAAATGTAGTGATGAGATGACTTACTCTTAAGGATCTGTTAAACTCCTGTGAACAGTTACTTAATAAAAGCTTGAGGAGCGCATATTGATGGTTGCTTCTACATCAGATACACAGAAAAGCGTATGTCATTGCAGTTTCATGAACTGGTGTTCTTTTGACATGCATGGAACATGTGCATCTCTGTATGGAACTAAAGGTCAGTGGCTACATCCGCAACTTAGTTGAAATACAGGATTTTATAGAGCCATCTTCAGAGAAGGTTGGAGTCCTGTATTGCTTCTAGTGTGCTGTTTTTGCTGTTGATGGACTGAAGTACTGTTCTTTTGGAAAAATTGCCTTAGAATAAGCTTGTTGGCTCATATCCAAGAGAGTTTTCCGGACTTGCAGAAGCTATGGAGGGTAAGCAGCCATTAACAGTTGATGGAGGTGTCCTTAAAGTTGCTTTTTCAGTGAATATTTTATTTACCAGTGCAGTAAGCTACAAAGCTGCATATCATTGTGTCACAAAAGAAAATGGCAAAGTAGTTGTAATCATAATTTGTAATGTCTTGCACAGCTGAACAAGCTTACAGGTTTCTCTCGTGTTCTCTGGTGTGTAGCATGCAATGCTGAGCACTATTTCTTGTACGATCTTCCCACCTAATACAGGGAAATAATACTTTTAATCTCTGCTTACAAGACTATTTAATGCCCAAGTTTGTGAGAATCAGAACTGACTGGGGCAGAGCTATGGAGTCTGTTATTGTGGAAAAGCAGGCTGCTGTTCATAAATTTCGTATTAATATATTTTCAAAATAATTAAATACCTGTTTATAAAAATACTGTTATTTTTGTAGACTGTAGTTTTACTGCTACATAATATGCAAAACAGTAAAATGTGTTAATTGTGTACTTGGAAGTGAGCTGAGGGGATGTATAGCTAAATCGCAACTCATAAGTGTGGGTGTATTTAAGCTTGAAGTCCGTAGTTCAGAGTACAGTATCCTGGGCAGCATGACTCCTTTTCCTGACAAGTCTCCTTGAGGATTTTTGCATCCATTCTGAATTTCAGGGTGCTTTTGGTTGCTGACTACAACAAATGCAAGTGAACTGTACTTTTTGGAGGAAGCTGTACAGTTGATGAAGCCTTCCATTTCTGTGAAAAAAAGCCGGAAATACACTCATGGGCCACTTGTAACCTAGAATAAACTTGTAAAGGGAACCTGGGTTAGCCTTATTTAAAGGACCACTTAGATCGCTGTGGTTTTTGCTTTGCCTCCCATCTTGGGACTTCTGAGTCGGTGGGGGCAGCAGAGGCAGGTCTATAACTGTCTGAAGAGCTGTTCTGGCCCTTATGTTCTCAATCACTTCTACTGAAAGCTGGACAAGGGAAAAAAAATGGTGCTATTCTAGCTTAGGGCTACTGTTACTGTAGTGCTGTGTCACATTTTTCTGCTGCAAACTGTGTTTAAATTGCTCAGCATCTTACTTCAGAAGCACCTCATGAAAAACTAAACATGATTGAATTTAATCTTCTTTAGAGGAGCTGATACCACACCTAATTAAAGGCCGTAAGGTGTGGTGGGTGGGAGTTAAAACTGCAGCAACCTCAGGCGTGCATTTTATATGTAGCTTGGGAAGTAATGATTAGAATAGCTTTTTAGTAGCTATTACATTTTATCAAATATAACATTTCAAATTACTCCTACAAGAATTAGGAGTGTTTGTATACAACATGTTTATCAGAACACATGGGTTTTCCGTGAATACTTTGAGAAAAGTGTTCACTTTTGTGTCATTTGGGATGGGTGGAAAGAGGGTTGACAGTCAGTGTGGTTTTCTGAATAAACGTTTAGTTAAGGGTAAAACTGAAAGGTGAGTATGTGTGTGCACTTGCAGTATCTTTTCGATGCATGTGTTTGATTTACTCTTTCATTACTCTGTTCTTTATAGGTACTTTTGCATCTTGTCTTTCCCTGCTTGATTTATTTCCTCATGTTTCTAGGTAAAAAGAGGTTGCACAAAACTTCCTCTTGAACTTGTGTGTATGCAGTCCTGACGTATAGTATCTCTTTTGTTTTGAAAGATAAGTGGCATTATGCGCTGAACCACATTATTTTTTTTTCTGTTTCAGCTAGGTGTAAAGGTGCTGTAGGGTGTCAAATTTATAAAAAGTATTAACTAAAATTATTTAAGACAAAAAGCAATAAGATGATGACTTTACCAATTTAATAATTGGTAGTGCATTAAATAATGCATGCATAAATCTAGAACCTGTGGTAAAGTGTCTCTGGAACATTTGTTTGTACAGTGTTTGCAAACATTTGCGCTTGAAGTTCTGTTTTACAGCAGTCCAAAACCAAAACTTAGTAGTGTTCAACACACTGTATTACTTCGGGCAAAGCAGACTTTTTTGCATTTCCTTTAGGTGGAAATGTTTATTTCTTACTTGTGCATTCTACAACTTCAGTCTGTTTTTCTGCATGTTCAGAAATATCCCCTTCCTAAAGGAGTAAAACCATGCGTTTCTTTCAGTAGTTTCTGAAGGTAGTAGAAGTTGCCACAAACAAATGTTCATTTTTTTCCTGCTACATAATTAAAAAAACTCCAAACCCAACAAAAAAAACAGCCAACAAAACCTGTCCTAGAATGGGATTGAAATAATTTAAAGAGGAAATAAATCTGATTTACTACTTTTTATGAGAGGGTGAGAAATTGAAGAACCAAGTCTGATGTCAGATTATTTTGTCTGGTCAGAAGTATAGAATGCCCATTGAAAAGGGAGTGAGGGAAAACTAGGATTAAGGAAAATGGAAAACTTCAGGAATAACATTTGCAGAAATGCAAAAAACACTTCCTTCTTGAGTATTCAGTTTCATTTTAAACCTCATGTGACTCTAAGTGTGTAACCTGGAGGCAAATATTTCAGTCATCCTCAGCTGGAGGAAAATACAAACAAGGGAAGTTGGGGTTGGGAATAAATGCACTGTCAGCTGCTTCTCTGTTACTTTTGTTCCAGCACTCAGGTAATTTTATATTTATATAGAGAACATGTTGAAAGTCTTCCTGGGAAAGACTGTGTTAATACCTTCTTCACTGGAGAGTCCAGTTGTCCTCCAGATAGCAGTTGGGATGAACATTCTTGAAAGATTTCACTGAACTGATTGAAATCTGAGAGCAACTTGCCTGTTAATTCCTTTTAAAAGCTTCTGCTGCCTACAGTTTTTGCTAATGTCAGGTCCTTGAAGGCTTTATCGTCCATGTTTATATGAAAAGTACTGTTTGTACTGGAGTGTAGTTCAAGATTAAGCTGTGGGTTGTTGACAAGCTAGTGTTGCAAAATGTCATCGAGCCTTGTTTCCTTCAGCAGAATTTTGAATGCTGCATTTTCTGTCACTTTGCAATAGTAACACACTTAATGCAGTGCCTGAACTTTTTGTCCTTGTGAGTTGAGTTTCTCATTGGAGTGTGAGAGGGCTGCAGTCATAGAAAGTCTGTAGAGGTGAATTGTGACAGTTGTGTTTTGGCTGTGGATCCTGATCTGAACAGCAGTTCTGGGAGTGGCAAAGAGTAAGTGAAGTCAAGAGTTTCTTTGTATATCTGAAAAATGAAGGAGAAATAGCAGAGGCAACCTTGCACCAGTGCTAGCTTTGCTAAACAAACTTTTTTCTGAAACAAGGTCTGCTTCTGTAACTAGCAAAAATACCAGTCTGAGTAGACATTCTCCTTTTTTAAAGAGGATTTGGAACTGCTAGGCAAGTTGGGAGTGGGGAGATCGGATATTCTGCGAACCAGTCTGTGAGATCCTAGTATGGAAATGTACTGGGACAGATGTCTGCTTTGATTCTGTAAACCCCATCAGAATGTTGTGTAGGGCTGGTTTTTGTTACTGGTCAGTCTGTGATCATTGATGTGATTATGCAGTTTTCTGAACATGTGGCAGAATTCATCTACCACTTGGTTTTTCATTGCTTGATTCTGGGATGCCTGAAACAATTCTTAGAATTGTTTGATACATTTGAATATATATATAAAAAAGAAATAACAACAGTACAAAACATGAGCCTACACACCATGATCATCCCAGTGCATCGTATTGCATTGCTACAGTAGGAACACAGGAGTTGTTTTTAATATCCTTTATTATTGCACCAAATTATAACAATGTGTGGTTTTGGGTTTTATCTCCTGGATTTCCACCCCAGCTATGTTTGAGTCCTGTACTGATAAAAAGGCTTGATTTTTCTCTTCACAGTTACCTGTACTGTGATACAGCACTGGGGTATGAACCTCACTGGTGTACAGCTGTGGTTGCAGACAGTACTGTCCTTGTGTTACATGAATGTGCTGTCACTACTGTAGTTAAACTGTATTCCCCCAAGTACTCAGTAATCCGGTTACAGATTTACAACGTCAGGCATAGTACCTTAAGAGTAAATGGGCACAATCTCTGGAAATAATGATCGTAACTCTAAATACTTTGAGGCAATTAAGTTCTTACAGATAAAAGTTACTGTTTTATTAGTAGAGAGGAAGACTAAGAAACTGCACAGAGGACTGAATACTATTCATGAGTAAAAATGAAACAGAAATGAAAAGCGTTTTAATAAGTTTCAGGCTTATAGCGGTTGGGCAAGATGACCTCCAGAGTTCTCTTCCAACCTCAACTATTCTGTGGTTCTGATTTTGTCAGAAAGTACTGGAAAAAACTCAAGAAGAAGCTTGGAGTTCTGGCATATCACAGGATGACTGTGAACTGCTTGTTTTAAGCAACTAGGGAAAAAAAATCCTAGGATGCATCAGGATCAGGAGAAGGTGAGGGAGCACTTGCTTCTCAGGCTGGCAGGCAATAAATACCATGCTAGGGGAGGTGGGGGGAGCAGATGCTTTCAAGAACAGGGCTGCCATCCAGAGTGACCTGGGCAGGCTGGAGGAACAGGCCTTATACAGTGCAGCTCAGACAAATGCGGAGCTCCGATAGCATTTTAAATGATACCTTAAAGAGTCTGAATGTCTTTCTTACTGGGATCATAATGGACCAGCACCTCCTGGTGCAGAACACTGTGCTTGGTAGTTTTCCACACCAGACAGAGTAAAGCCCTGAGCTGCATGCTCCAGTCTACTCGCTGATGCTTTTGAGCAAGAGGTTGGAGTGGGGACCTCCTATGATCCCTGCTATTTCAGGTAGCAGTAGGAGTGAAGGAAGCTGTAGAGAGTCTCATCTGAATTCAGGGTGTGACTGTGGTCGTCAGCCTTCAAGATGAATTGAAGCAGTAGTGCATCCAGCAAACAGTTTCTAGGGTAGCTGGAGAAACAGAACAGACAACAGTAGTCCAGAGAAGTGCAGTTAGAATTTTTTTCCAAGTTAAGGTGGGATTTGATTTTTATGGGACATAAAACCATGTATGCGTATGGGACATACATTGACAGCAAATGTTCTGCTTTTGATGCTAATGGGATGCCAGTTTCAGTACAAATGATGCCCAATTCTTGTCACTGAAGGAAAATGTAAATTAGTGGTTTACAGCCTCTGCTCTGCAGCCACTCACAGGCTATGGACTAATTCTAGTGGATCTGCAGGTAGTAGCTGAGAAAAGCAGGCATTCTGACAGTATATTTAAATTTGCCGATTAAGGGCTGCATCTCCACTAAAGAATGAAGGGCATAGGAATTGAAGGTTTGTCAACAAGAGTTTACATACAATAGTATGTCCCCAAAACTATTTAATACCAGATTGATTTAAGTCCTTTGCAATGTTTTGGCAGATAGGAAAGCAAACTCTAGTGAAGACTATATAACAGCTTGTTCTGAATATGTCTTTTTAATTGCCAGTAATATTTGTTGGAATTTGCATTCTCCTGCAAATTAGCTTAAAAAATAGCAGAGAATTGATGTGTCTCTCCTTATTGATCTCAGTCGGGGCATGGAGTAGAAAGCAAGCTCCCTGGGCATTGTCAGTGTGTCAGCTCTGTGACAAGTCTACATTCCTCTTTGATTTAAGACAAACTGTAAACCTGTAGTGCTAGGTTGTAATAAGTGGTGGGTTTTTTCTGTACTAGTTAGTTCAGTAATTTGAGGGTGCTGTGTAGCAGTTCCAGGGAATTTCCTGGTGACACAAGAGGGGGATATTGTGACATCTGTCACAACTTTGTCCTCCGTAGCACCGTATATGGATGGGTCTTGGTCAGATGTAGGTGTCTGTACGTGGTCGTGTGCATGAGGAATTGTCAAAGATGAACATTCCGTTCTGTCATTGCAGATTTTACTTTCTGTGCCTTTTGTGTGTGTTTAGTTTCAGCCTTTGGCAATGCCATTTCTTAGAAACCCTCTGTTATTTGAGTTTTTTATGGTACGATTGTTTCCGTCTCTTAACTGCAGTAGCTAATCATGAATCATAGAATCATTGAGGTGGGAAAAGACCTCGAAGATCATCAAGTCCAACTGTCATCTCATCACCACCATGTCGTGAAGTGCCATATCTACAAGTTTTTTGAACGCCTCCAGGGATGGCGTCTCCACCGCTTCCCTGGGCAGCCTGTTGCAAGGCTTTACAACTCGTTCAGTGAAGAAACGTTTCCTAACAGCCAATCTAAACCTCCGCTGACACAACTTGAGGCCATTGCCTCTCGTCCTATTGCTAGTTACTTGGGAGAAGGGACCAACACCCTCCTCACTAGAACCACCTTTCAAGTAGTTGTAGAGATGGACAAGGTCTCCTCTCAGCCTCCTCTTATCCAGGCTAAATAATCCCACTTCCTTCAGCTGATCCTGCTAAGACTTGTGCTCCAGACCCTTCACCAGCCTCGTTGCTGTTCTCTGGACATGCTCCAGCAACTCAGTGTGCTTCTTGTAGTGAGAGGCCCAAAACTGAACGCAGTACTTATGGTGCGTCCTCACCAGTGCCAAGTACAGGGGCACGATCACCTCCCTACTCCCATTGGCCACACTATTCTTGATATGAGCCAGGATGCCGTTGGCGTTCTTGGCCACCTGGGCACACTGCTGGCTCATGTTCAGCCGGCTGTCAACCAACACCCCAAGTTCCTTTTCTGCCGGGCAGCTTTCCAGCCACTCTTCTCCAAGCCTGTAGTGTTTCATGGGGTTATTGTGACCCAAGTGCAGGACCTGGCACTTGGCCTTGTTGAACCTCATACGATTTGCCTTGGCCCATCAATCGAGGTCCCTCTGCAGAGCCTTCCTACCCTCAAGCAGATCGACATTCCCTACCAACTTGGTGTCATCTGCAGAGTTACTGGGGGATCACTCGAACCCCTCATCCAGATCATTGATGAAGTTGTTAAACAGAAGTGGCCCCAATACTGAGCCCTGGGGAACACCACTTGTGACTGTCTGCCAACTGGATTTAACAAGCAACAGCAGAAGAAATTACGTGCCGATGGAGTGTGGACTAAGGACATGGGAGTCTGACATCTAAGCGCATTCTCTTCAAATTTATCTGATCTTTGTATTTTTTTGTAATTAAGGAAAATGTGAGAATCAAGTGGGACTAATTCTAGGCTATAGTTCAGTAGTGCTTGAAATACACGTATTAAGTGTTTTTCATTTTATGCTGTTTATTTTCTTTGAAGTAGCTATAAAGAATAGTTTATGGCACCTCTGAGTGTAGTGAGTTTGGCTTTTATTTCTTTTTATTAAGCAGAAGTGAAAATATGATGAGGAAGTATCCTTACAGAAACTACTTTGTGTTCAAGACTAAGGAGTCAGCTCTTTGTTCTGAGCTGACTGGACAAATTATTTGGGAGTAAAACACTGCTGAAAATACCTGTCTTCCTCTTTATGCTTCTAAATAATTGTGGAAGTCAAACTCATCTGTCAGAGCCTGACTCCATATATAAATGAAGAATAATATTTTCTTTGGAACTTGACATAGATGTGCCTGTTGCCTTGGCTGTAGTTCACTAATTTTAGTGTCCTAGCTTGTCATCAATACTGTAGTGTAATACTATCAAGCAGGATTTCCTCGCACTGTTGTCTTTCCCTCCTTGTTTGACTGAGTCAGCTAAAATAGGTTTCAATATCTAATCTTTACTAAATAGCTCAGAACTTTAAAGAATGCTATGTTTTGCCTTTCCTTCACTGTTCAAAGTGAAACGTGGACATATCATAGGAGATGGAATGGTTGCTTGCAAAGATTCCCCAACCCCCTCCACCCCCCTTGAAAGATGAATGAAGTTTGAACGGAAAGAAGTTAACTCAGTGTTTGCCTTTTGGTGTACTTCCCTTGTGTCACTAGTAGCAGGGAGGTGAAAACAGGCAAGAGACTTACCAGTAATTCTTTATCTTGATAAAAAATCCAATCAACTTGCCTCCTCTGCTCCCCCCACTTCAAAATGCTGTTTTTCTCCGTTTGAGACCATTATCGTATTGTGTATCACTTGAAACTCAAACTACTCATGCAGCTCTTTTCCATGGGCTTCTTAGTCTAAATATGCCAGTCATAAACTGTATTAAAGGAAAAATGTGTTTTTCCTTACGAGATTCTGTATTTTGAGGTCATATGCAGCATTCTCAGATGTAGTACGTAAAAGGTATAATTCTTCACCAAAATGAATGAATTGCTGAGCATGCACTATAAGCTTTTTTGTAGCAGCTGGTCTGCTCGAACTTGAGAGGTCACTTCCAGGATTGAACACACTTGCTTTATTCACGTCTACTGTCCAGAACGGTGAGTGTGTAACCCACCCTGACTGAACCACTTTTCCTCGGGAATTTTTCTTGTGCAGCAGAACTGCAAGTACAGTATATACAACTTAATGCGAAGCAATTACTTATTGGAAGGTGTAGATAACTGGTAGCGTGTTAGTCCTAGCTAAGTGTTAATAAGCCCTTCATAAGACATCTGATAAGTCATGTCAAAGAACCTCACCTCAGACCACAGCAACAAAAATGCCTAGTCTCACCAAGTAGCTATTTGTCCTGACTCCTTGGGAGGTACTATTGTGGGTATTCAGATAGGGAGGGAGGAGCTCAGATAATTCTGTGGATCCTTTGAGAATTTCAGAGACCTGGAAATGAGTAATTTCTATGAGACATATTTCCTGAACTGTCCTGTTCCAGAAATGTGGCTTAGCAAGTCCGTGCACAGTCTCAGATTCAGGTTGGTTTTGCTTGCTTCTGTAACTCCCATCTCTCTGTTAGGGGTGTTTGTTTATTTTTATAAAGAGCAATTTTACTTCCATGTCTTAATCTTCAGTCACCAAGATTTATCTCAGATTTGCAGTGTTAGAGATTCATCAGTGAAGTGGTTTACCTCTTAATGTTTTCCACTCTAGAGTTTCACAAAGCGCTTCATAACAGTGCCAGCGCAGTTCAGAAGAAAGTTTATAGCTGTAACGGTGGCTGGTCCCAAGCTGCTCGGCTGGAGACTGACAGTCTGCAGTCCCTCCGATTGTTCTAGGTAGAACCCTCAGTGAACTAAAATGTCATTGCCAGTAAATGGAGTTCATGGCTGTTGCGTGGTAAAGGAGTCTGATAAGCGGCAAAAGGAAAGCCCTCCTGTTGAGACACGAGGTTCAGAGCAGACCCTCTTGCATTCTAAACTCGCTGAGAAGAGTCTAGGTGCGGCTGGATCTACTCCTAGTCCCAGACTTGACCAACAGTTGATGTCTAAAGGGTTAAGTGTGTAGCCACTTAACAGATTCAGCTTGCCTGTCAAAGCCCTTCCAAGGACTTTCACTGAAACAGTTCTGCAAAGTTGAAACCACAGGTAATTTATTCAAGTGACAGGTATCACAGATTTGGGATCGCCATTGATAAATGTGCTGTCTACAAAAGTTGAGCTCAAGGTAATGGTGTAGTGCTTCAGTTAACAATGTGTTTCCGGGGATATGTCTGACAAAGTCAGAGGCGTGACTCTTACCAAAAAGGTGTCCCTCCTTGGGGGTGGAAGAGAGATTCAGGCCAGTCGACCTGTCCATCAGGTGAGGTTCTTGCTTGGCTCCTCCTCCCAAAGAGAGTTTTCAAGTGCCAATTTTTATACGCTTGAAAATCTTCTGGCAGGGTGAGACTCAGTCAATTAATATGTGTCGATTGGCTCTTGTCATGAAATGTTGTGTTGTCAGAAGCGGTTCAACACTCCTCCAGTGCCGGCATCTTGGTATGTGCTCAAGGGGGCCATCTGTTCTTTATCTGAAGCAACCTCTGGCTGTGTGGCCTCCACTGCGCCCCACAGATCACTAGATTTGCAGTGATGGGCTGTCCCCCCCATACTTCTGTCTGAACTTCTTGGTGGCCTGCTGCTTGACTGTACCAGCTTACCCCTAGCTTGCTTTCTGGGTGCGGGTCCTTCAGTGCAAGGGGGTGATAGCTGAACCTCCTGTGAATTTTTCTGTACAGACAAGGTGGTTTCAGGATTGGCAACAAGCTTCATGTCTGAAGTGCCCTCACTTTTATCAGCATATGTCATCCAGTTGACTTGAGAGGCAGCAGAAAGTAGGTGGATACGATTGTGGTGTGTTGGCCCAGGCTAACAGCCAGACTTCTGCCCAGCTGCTCACTTACTCTCTGCTGCTCCATCTCAGTGGGTAAGAATAAGGAGGAGCAGGAACAAGAAAGCTTGTCACGATAGAGACAGATTGCTTACCAATTCCCATTGCAGGCAAAATGGACTTGACTTGGGAAAAATTAACTTTATTGCAAATTAATAGATATCTCTCTCTAATTACCGATTCAGATCAGAATCAAGCAACCAAAAAGACAAACAGTGAAACAGAGGGAAAACACTTCTTGTCCCCCTTTTCCAAGCTCAACTTTACTCCAGGGACTTCTTTCTGCCTTGCTGTCAGCACAGGTTACCCTCACTCTGTTTAGAGTGGCAGCGAGGGATGTGAGGGGGAGGAGGTTGTGGTCAGTATGGAGGGGTTTCGGTCTGCTCCCTCCGTCCTCCACCTTTCCTTTGCTGTGGTCCAGGTCCCCCACAGGCTGCAGAGACAATCTGCTCTGGTGTGGGTCCTCGGCGGGCTGCAGGAAACACCTGCTCTGCCACGGAGCTCCTTGTCCTGTGGCCCAGGCTTTCCCTTTGCTGCTTGTTGCTCCTTTTTGTTCCCTCTTCCTCTGCCTGCCTGGTGGTTTTGCCCTTGCTTAAGCACATCTTCCCTGAGGCAGCACCAGCTTGCCGAGGGGCTCAGCACGCTGGGGTGGCTGGAACTCGCTGGGTCTGGCACAGGGCAGCCCATGCCTCTCCTCACCCCTGCAGTCCCCCGGGACCCAAACCCTGCCACTGCAGAGTACACCCAGCCTGGGATGGCGTAGGGTGGGGAAGGAGCCGCATCTTTGCAAGATGAAAAGCTCAGAAGTAGCAGCCCAGATGTCTTCTCAGGGCCAGCTCAGCCAGAAGCTTTGCTTAGCAGAGATGCAAGAGTTTGCAAATCTGGTAACGGACAGAGTTTGCCTTTGAAGAAGCTATTTTGGCTCTTGGAAGTTTTCTGTATATCACCTGTGTGATGAAGGGCTTCCTGCCCTTTAATATGGAGAAGTGCGGTGCTGTTGGGCATATCGCCTTGGAAAGATGCTGGCTCCAGAAATAACATGAATCTCTTCAAAGCTGAGCGCGTGTAGGGGAAAAGAGGAGTATCTGTAGCAGAAGCCATTCTCAGTGATGTAGCCTTTTTCTCTTTTTTTTTTTTTTTTTTTTTTTTTT
>Ga0065711_1038502_pt1 | contig 18686 bp, 11 predicted proteins | sample Hoacrofraction12_FD_59098 | JGI IMG/M metagenome (GOLD analysis project Ga0065711, IMG submission 59098) | Hoatzin crop microbial communities from Cojedes, Venezuela - Epithelial fraction 12 v2 (version 2) | ecosystem: Host-associated > Birds > Digestive system > Esophagus > Crop | place...
GCGAGGGGACCTTATAAATGCTTACAAATATCTGAAGGGTGGGTGTCAGGAGGATGGGGACAAGCTCTTTTCAGTGGTGCCCAGTGACAGGACAAGGGGCAATGGGCACAAACTGAGGCACAGGAAGTTCGGTCTGAACATGAGGAAGAACTTCTTCCCTCTGAGGGTGACGGAGCACTGGCCCAGGCTGCCCAGGGAGGTTGTGGAGTCTCCTTCTCTGGAAATATTCAAGACCCACCTGGACGTGTTCCTGTGCAGCCTGCTGTAGGTGACCCTGCTTCGGCAGGAGGATTGGACTAGATGACCCACAGAGGTCCCTTCCAACCCCTACTATTCTGTGATTCTGTGATTCTGTGAATTACAACAAGGCCTAACTGCCCTCCTTTACCTAAACTTGCTGTATCAGGAGATCTGTGGGATCTGAGTGCTCTGCTGTCAAAAATGATGGTAGTATGGTTGCTACGCCCTCCTGTGTTACTCTTCACATTAAACATATGGAGAAGTGGTCAGATGCATCATGGACATAAACCAAGAGACAAGCCTTTCTCTGAACAATGAATAGAAGGCTGCCTTTCCACCACTAATTCTTCTAAACAGAATTCTTGATGTGTTCCAGTTCCTCCCATCATTCATCATGATCGTCTTAGCATCTTTTTCTAGTCTCTCAGCTTTGTAGAAATACCATATTGCACTTAGTTCAACTTCGAACCCAAACCAATGGGAAGGGCTTTCTGAGAGTTGGATCAGGTCCAAAGCTTACATCTGCCCTAGCAAATCAAAATGGGCAAGGGCTCATTGAAAGAATAGGTGATCGAGACAGCTCCTGTCTATAAGGCTAGCTTCTCTTTCCCCCAGCAAGAGCCCAGCCTCCCCCCTGCCATCCATTTGAAACAGTCTGTGGACTATGCTATCACCTGAGTTGTGCCCAGGCATGATTTCAAAGAGTGCTAGGCCAAACCATGCCAGGTAATATGCTAACAACAGAACAGCATAGATGCCACAAACACACCAATCCTTCTGTCTGGCCCTGGCCCTTCTTTTTTTCTTGTTTTCATGCCATGCAGATAGCCCTGCTCTGAAGAAAATGCCTTGTTAATCTGACATCGGCAGAAGTGAGGGCAAAGGGTTAATAAAGTGAGACTGAACCAGATGCAGAATTATTATATCCTTCCAAGCCTCTGGATGAAGACAGAGGAACACAGTGAGCATTACAGCAAATGTGTGTGCTACTACTACCCAGCCAATTAATTCAAACACACCCATGCATTTACAGGAAATGATAAGGGTGCAAATATATTCACAGAAGACTTCAATATTTGGAAGCAGCATCACTCCTGGGAGGAACAGTGTAAAGAAAGTCATAGGTGGCTTTAACAAAAACACCTTATGGATAAGTTTGAGGAGCTCGCCAATTTCTTAATAATCAGAGGAAAGCATAAAGAAGAACAATCCAGGAGGATGATTAGCTAAGAATTCACTACCTTTTGATTAGCTAAGAATTCACTACCTTTTGATTAGCTAAGTAATACACACAGAACGAGATTACAGTATGTAAACACATTCCTTTCTTTTTAATGACCATGTTTTAGAAAAATAATGCAAAATATCTAAATAGCAATAAAAAGACACAACTCTGATACATAATCAGCCACCATTCCTAGGTGATGAATTTCTCCCTGGTCCTAGAAAGTACCAGGTTCTTCTCACCTTATTGAAGATTTTATTTTGTACATATGTACAGCTGAGATTCTCAGCTTTATTTGTAATGAAAGAAGGAAAGCAGACATGCTTAATTGTCTTTTTTTCTGTTTTTTTTCTTATTTTTTTATTTTAACATTAGACCAGTTGGATCCTGTATGCCATTGGCTATACTGATTAAATGAATCCAACACATAAATCCTTTATGTGATCTAATCCCTGAAGACTCATTATTCTGAGTGCTGGCATTCTGGAAAAAGAAAACTAAAGAAAAATGCAGTCATAACAGGAACCAAAAGCTTTCCTGCGAGGCAAACTTTGTGCGTTGAAGGCCAAGCACTGAAAGCTATGCGTAGGGGGGAAATGAGTTGACTCATTTTCTGGGAGTGTAAAATACTGTAGCTAAAGATTTCTGAGTCACAACCCTCAAATGGGGCAGAATCAAGTTTTATAGGGATGAAACTCTCTTGAAGGACTTCCAGCTAAATCCATAGTCATCAGAGCAGTAGTATTTGCCCTAATAAGTAACTACCTCAGGAAAACAGAAGGGCCATCAATGTCTGGGATTAAACAGAGCATTCTTTTGGTATGTATGTACAGCATACCAACACCAGTCTAATCCCTTCAACATACGTATTCCGCCTATGGATGGAGAACTGTGGAAAACCTCTGTTTACATAAATCTTGGATGAAAGCCTTATATCAGTTTCTTCTGAAGAGTCTCAGTCCCCAGAAATGCCCAAGTTCGGCTTCTGCTCTGAATTACTTTGAGGAAGGGCATGTCTCTCCTTTTCTACTAACCACAGGGTACCAAGGGAGACCCTTCCTTTTCATGACATACCTAAAATTTGACAAAGTGGATGCTGCAAAGTGTGTTCCCTAAATGTTACCCTGAGGAGCACATACAAATTACTGCTCAATCTAAGCTACCACACATCACAGAAATGGCAATCCCTTCAGACTCTTAGAAGCTTAAGTGTTTCCTGCTTCACAAATACTATCTGACAAGATAATAATGAGAAAGAATCAAACATGAAATATATTAAAACATCAACTTTGGCTATGAAAACTACTACTGGGAGATCTTTTTCTTGTTTCTTCTCTTCTTTATTCCCATTTCCATCCCTACCTTTCTTTCTCTTTCTTTTTCAAGTATAGAAGAGTCCTCTCCCTCACCCTGAAGAGATTACATATATTAAAAAAAAAAAAAACAACTATCTAAAGGTTTTCAAATAACTGCTTTTAGTTTTGATCAAAAACTTATTTCAAAGAACTTATGCACCTAAAATCACAATCCAAACCAATAATCAATGAACAGGTCCATTTGTTACTGGCAGAACACCTTTTCACGAAAAATCAGTGACAAAAAATAATACGGTATCCTATTGTTTTTAGAGCTAGGCTTTTATTCCCCATTGACACAAGTGTGCTGCCACCAGATAATTATCACCTTATCCTCTGATACAGAAGTGCAGGAGGAAAAATCCGTGAACCTCCCCCAAGAACAGACCGCTGAAACACAGCAGTCTTTTTACCCTGCAAAATTTGTGAACTTGCCACAGCTTAACTTATCTGCAACAGTTTAGCTAAACTGCAGGAAAACTGTAAATATTGACACTTGTCACTATCGTGGCATTCAGAAGGAAATTAAAAAGAGATCTAAGAGAGACTATTGTTTAAACTTTTGGCAAATCTTTAAGTCAAAAAATCATCTGGGGTCAAAATTAGGGCTGCAGTCATTACTTAACTGAGATTCTGTTTTGAGCAAATGTAACATTTAAGAAGAATAGATTGTATAGTTTAGTGTCATATCTGTTACATATTTTTTTTTTGCCATTAAACTTTTTTTGTAGTAACTCAACAATATGACATTGTTAAGGGTGGGTGGATGCAGTTTGGAGTGTTACCCGCCCATCCGTATTTTAAGAAAACTGTAGCAGTGGAAGGAGAATGCCACGTGAGCTAATTCTGCAGCTCAGGTGACGCTATTTGAACCCTGTCTAACAAATTGACCACAGCTTGATTTAGTAATTGCAGATGATCAAAAGTTAACTACATTGTTTTTATTGCAAATATGTTGGGAAGATGCTGTTTTGCAGTCATGTTTTTATGTAGAGCTTGTCCATTGTTAGTCTTATTGTTCTAGGGGACATTACAAGTAACAATAATAAAACTGTGAGAAAAGGCATCAAAACCATCTTCTTCCCATTTGTGTAATTAAACCAAAAGGTGGTTTGGGGGTTTTCTGCGAGACTTGTGCAATCGTAAGTATATTGCATAATTATACTCAGAGAATTAAGCTATTTCCTACAGCACTAATTGAATAACGTGAGAAAATTCATATTTCAAATACCCATGAAAAATATCTGTATGAAAACCAAGTCAGCATTGGTGTGAATCTATACCCATGAACTCATGTATAGAAACTACAGAAGTTACAATTGAATTGTACCCAGGAGAGCAGGAACAAGAAGCAGAGTAAGTGTGCCACGAAGCACAGAAATGGGACAAACAGTTTGGAAATGTGAGGTTTTACCTTTTCAAATATCCTATTCTGTGAACTCACTTCTTTGTTGAAAATTTCCCTTTTTTTAAAGATAATTATGATTGCCTTCCTCTACTTTCTCCAACAATATTTCAAAACCAGTAAAAACATTCTGGACTTAGGACACTCAAGTCAGAGAACTTGAAATAATAAAGTTCCTCTTAAACAGGGATAATTCCACTTATAATAGCTGGTTTTCTGTGCTGAACATGGCAGAAAGGTCGATATTTATACATATTCACTGAACACCTTTTGATGTTATTTAATTTTTTGTAATCAAGTTTTAATTCTCCTAGATTAATTATTTGAAAAAAGACTGGTGAGTAATTCTTGCATACTGACAAAATAACTTTGACTTGAAGCTTCAGGCACATGGCGCCTTTACAGTTCTCTGGTCATAGTGACTTAACTTCTGGTGTTCATTTCCTGAGGCAGAAATTAGAGTGATTTTTTCAGTATTTGAGCTTTTTTTCTGTGTCTGTAATATGCAATACTCACCTGAAGAGATTATGGAAGTGATGATTTGCTTACTTTGTCTTTCTCTTCCAAGGACAAGAATTGGGGAAAAATCACTACTGTAGAAATTAAGTTCATCATAAAATCCTTACAATAGTGTTGGTGAAAAAATCCTTTAATATTGCTCTAATCTGTAAGGAGAGTCAAGATTTATATATAGACCAGTTAAAACATTAGAGAGAATGATGACGGTGGTGAAGATGATGAAAACAAATGAAAAAAAAATGAAATCACACATCATTCTTAAAATATATGTACATTTAAGTGCAGCTAATTGTCAATTTACAGGGCCAAATGGGTCAACAGGCATTCAAATGTGACCAGCTGGGCCTAATACATTGTGTTTAAAGTGATTGACTTGTGTAACAAATAATTAAGCCATTGACCTTTTGGCTTAGAACATATTTCAGAAGTTGCTGAGCTGCAGATTGCTGGAAGTCAGCCGGGTATCCTTGGAAGAGTCATTCCATAGTTGATGTGCTCTTGTACCTTTACTGAGATTTCTGCTACAGCCATTGTCAGGGAAAAGAATCAGCTATTAATACCTTTGCGCTGAACTGTACCACTGTTTTTCATGCTCTTAAGCTTTAAAAACAAAAAAAAAAAGAAAAAAAACAACTAAGAAGTTTATTTATTTTCTTATTTTAAATATTTCAGGATTGGAAGGCTGATTCTGGTATTAAAATAAAAGCTCTTTAAGCAATAATGTTTTATTATAATGTTTGTCATTAAGGGGCCATTAATTTTTTCTGAGATAATATTAAGGAAATCATAAAACAACAGCACTCGCATTTACGCTTGCTACTAAATATGAAGCTCTTCATAAAAATATTAGCCAGCAAATCAAATGAAATAGAAGCAGAAGGTAGGCGAAGGTGAATGCACAAAGCAACACAGGCTTTTCTGCATTGTTTGTTTATTCTTAGAAGCGCTTTTCAGGCGGGCGTATGAATCCTGAAAAGATGAAGCATTACATCCTTGAGTACAGGTCTGGCCTGGGTACGCATCCTCAGATCTTTTCTTGGAAACATCACCACCTCAGTTCAGGTTGAAATGATCAGGTGATTAGGAGGTTATTTCTGCAGCTTGCTATTACAAGGGATATAACTATCAGTTGCAAATACAATTCTCTTCTGAGAACAACAAAAACAGCTCCTGTGGCCTCGGTTAATTAATAGATGGCAGTGAGATTTTTACCAAGGACTTCAGTGTTTCCTCCTAATGCAGGGTTTGCTGTTATCATTGTTTCTCCTCCTGACAGCAGAGGGCTTATTATAGTGGAAAAGCTACCAAGGTAGAATCACCATAATTAAAAAGACATTTTATGAAACATGAAGCAGCAATGGGAAGACTGTGCTCGTCTGTGTTGGCTAGATGTGAAACTGCTCAGCGGCCTGAGGAGTCTGAAGAGCTGGTGATATGTGCCCAAATGTGGCTTGTGGTGATGTGCTGGCTGCAACGGTGAATTAAACAAAAAGAGATTTATACAGGAGAGGATTCAAGGATCTAGTGAGAAAAAGAAGGCAAACATAGTTGGCGACCTTTAAAGATGTTGGTAACGCAGGCAACATACGCAGGTTCCCTCAATGCTACTCGAGCTACTTTCTCCCCCGTACGTTCTCTTCTGCAGTGAGACCTGACTGGCAGAAGGGTTGGCATCACCTCCCGTTAAGAGCTCTGTGCTGTTTTACGCTCATCTGCCTGTGCAGAGATAGAGGTCTTACCTCTGACAGGGAGCTGACACCTGCGTTTCATACCAGAAGTGAGCAAGTGCTGTCGATTAGGAAGGAAAATGAGTGCCGAAGACAGGGCACTGCTGAACTGAGATTTTTGAAGTGGAGGAGCAGAAACAATTGATTTTTCAGCTTGCTGTTAATTCTTCTATATGGAAAAGATATTCAGGCTGACCTGGTTGGTTTTTCCCCTGCAAGTACACCAGTGAACCAAAAGAAAAAAAAATGCAGGTCAGAACAACTGGGAATAGTTTGCTTAGGTTTTATTAATTCCCTATTTTTTAACTAAAGTTAATGGAAAATCGCAACACACCAAAAGTTGTGTGATAAATTTCAACAGATAGTGAATGAAAAACCATACAAAGATTCTCTTTGATGTATTTATCACCTTCATTTATCTCCTCGTGTCTCTGCAAGCTAGAACAAGAAAGTAGGAGTGGAATACTGTAAAGTGTTAGAATGTAAATGCTCTATGCATGGGCAAAACTGAGACAAGCCAAGCACTTGGCAAGGTGTTCTGAGCTTGGAAATGTGCAAGAAAATAGTTAGGTGGTTTATTAACAAATATTTGCTAACAGGAATCACGTGGACTAATTTTAAAACTGATAAGCAATCATCTTAATGGTGGAACCCGTTAGAGAAATTTTGCACGTCAATAGCAGTGTTCCAGTCACAAGAAGAAACACCTATGTAATACACAATTATAAATCTGGTAAATGTTTGTACGAGGCCAACTCTTTAGGGATCTGCTGGTGCATAAGTATTAATGACAATCCCACAACAAAGGAGAAGAGAACAGATAAAACTGTCAGAGATATAAGAATCCTAGACGGTGGGGTTTTTCTGAGCAGAACCATTCAGTCTGATAACTAAAAGACCAGATCATCACATATTAGTGCTGTCTGGGCTTTCGAGAAAGGGTGTAGGTGTCCGACCCATGGAAAGTGTTTGCTCACACTCTGAATCCTACGTTTGCAACCAGAGATATTTGGGAAACAGTCTGTGGACTATATCTTGCTCACAAATGTAACTCAAAGTATGAATTTCTTTCTAATGCAGTGTCTAAAGTTAGATCCACAGGCAGAGATCGGGTATTTTTTCAGCGAATCCGGCAGAATGTCACCAAAGGAGGGCAGTCTGCAACCTAAGTTTTGTCCTTTCCTCCTCACCCCGCTTCCAAAGCAACCCTCATCCAAGAACTGTGTTTTAAAATGAGACTATCAATTTTCTAACTAGATACAGCTTTTATTTTCTTTTTTTCCCTCCTCAAAATACTGAAGCTTTTTTGTGTGTGGTTTTTATGGGCTTTTGTTTTTCTTTTGGAAAAAGCTTAAATGTTTCATTGAAACTCTCCAAATAAGAAGTATTCCCACAACAAATCTGACAAAATAATCTTTTTTTTTTTCCCCTGGACAACAATTTAAAGAGCAATACAAGTGCCTAAGGTCGGCCATGTGGCCCCATTTGAGACACTTGATGACACTATGCCTGGCCTCTGGCTGCTGCTCCAGAAGGACACAAAATCTCCGCAGAGGTTGAACAACACCAGGCATCTCAGCCCCATGCAGCTGCTCGCTCACTCCCCACCAGTGCGATGGGGGAGAGAACTGGAAGGGCAGAAGTGTGAAAACTCATGGGCTGAGATAAAGACAGCTTAATATGGAAAGTAAAAGCTGCACGCACAAGCAAAGCAAAACAAGGAATTCATTCACTGCTTCCCATCGGCAGCCAGATGTTCAGCCATCTCCATGAAAGCAGGGCTCCATCACGCGTAATGGTGACTTGGGAAGACAAGTGCCATAAATCTGAAAGTCCCTCCTTCCTCCTTCTTCCCCCAGTACAATCTCTTAATTGCAATGCAGTATCCGTCTGCCTTGTGGAGGCCTCGGAGGTAGCCTTGGACACTGGCAGTGCTATTAGACATCCACTTTTTCATGCCTGAACTGCTCCCTTACTGTGAAAAGAAATGTCAAGAAAAATGGTTTTGATTAGCAATAACTGAGAAAAATAAAATCTGTCTTTAGAGTAGTGGAAATCAGGCCTTCCAATAACTTCCAGGCACTGAAATGAAATCCATGAGGTGATAGCAAAAAGCCGTGCTGAAATTAGTGGTATGGAGCATCTTAAAATGATATCACACTGCAGCTGCTTCAAAGATTGCATGGAAGATGACTCTCTTACTGCTGGGGGCTTGGGCTAGATGACCTCTAACAGTCCCTTCCAACCCAAAACATTCTGTGATTCTATGTTCCCTGCCTATCTGCGTGCTCTTATCTGTTTTCCAAAAGAATTTTGAAATCCAATGTCCCATTCCAGCCACTCTTGACAAGGCAACAGAGGCTGAGTAGCATTACTTTTTGACCATTTTAATGAAAATAAGGACTTATATACTAGACCATGACCTCTTTAGTGCTCTAAATTGAGGGAAAGAAGAGTACATGAGACCAAAATTTATTAGAAATCATGGAAACCACTTGAGAGTTCAAGTTTTCATGCTCATTTCCACTAAAAAATACAAAACTCTTCAGTGTTTTCACTAGTCACAGAACTACCTGGGTTGTTCAGGATCCAAAATATCTTAGCACTGAGTAAAGGGTGATTTTATTTCTCTCAGGAAGCGCTGCGGACATAGAAAAAAAATCACATAGCAGTATCATATATGTCAGCAAATAAAACTTTGTTTTTACAGACACTCCGGTTCTTCATGAAATATTTGGTCACCTGAAAATGATGGAAATTACTTGCTTAGCCTTTTGTAATCTTCGAGCAATTTCAAACCTTTAGACTTGAAAAGACCAAGAAGAGCTTCAAATCCAAACGAAACACCATACAACCTTTCAAACATGGAAAAAAATATCAGGTAAATTCATGTGTGACTTTGACTTTAAAACCAATGCTTTTCCCAATTTCTCAGTAATGAAAACCAAACACAAAGTCAGTTATTTACACAGCTATATTTGCACATACTGAACAAATACCACTGGGCATAAAATCAGTTTTGCTCCTCAAGTCCTAAGTGCAGTGAAGTCGATCTCTGCCTGCCTATGTTGCTCTCACACAGAAATGCCTATACATTTTTGTGGTCTTTGGCAGTAACCACAGATATGGGCATGACTCCACTCACGTTGAGAACAGCGGCTTGTTCTTCTCTGCATAACATCACTGCTTCAGAGGAGAATGGAGGGAAAACGCCCCCAACACAGGGCAGCACGCAGTCAGGGCCAAACCGGCTTTATTGGGAAAGGTCGATACGAGTCCAGACAGGCTGAGGAGATGGCTGTGCTGGGATGTTTCCCAAGATGTGTGAATGCCCTAATTATGTACCTATTTCTGTGAATGGAGAAGTGCAGCCCCACAAGCCCCCTGCACCCTGCATCATTAGGTGACCTCAGAGAACATCCACAAGCCTGTTAGAAGCCTCTGAGAAAGATGTCAAAGAAATTCCAATGTCAAAGAGCTGTGAAGTTTGGTGTCTGTATTGAACATTACTATGAGGAAGGCTAGAACTCCCTCAGCACATGAAGAATAAATGCTGCTAGGAACCAAAAGAACCATTAAGAGCAGGAAAAAAAATAAAATAATGTATTGATGGAGTTCTGTCCCATTCTGTGGAGAGATTTTTAGAACTGTAATTTGAACTTTAATACTTACTTTTTTGGTGTTTGGTTTTTTTTTTTTTGGAAATGTATCTCTATGGAACAGATCTAAGAGACTCACCTCTGGAGAGGGAAACCCGGGTTCTGGGTCTGGCCTGCATTGACTTTGCATGTTGAGCTTTCCAAAGCTCTGCCCTCAGATCTGAAAGCTCAGCCCTAACAGCACAGTGCTCCTGCAAGTCACTCAGAGCCTCCAGCTACTGGAGGCATCAATGATCTCTTGCAAAGCTGTGGAGAAAAAAGACCTGTAGCTGCAATGCATTAACAAGACAACTCTTTCCTAAACAGCAAACCCCTTCCTATTCTTGCTAAGACGTGCTTCACACCCCAAGGAGTGCCCTTGCGGCATTTCCTTGGGTTTCTGGAGATCTGCTAGCTCCCTCGCTGTTCGGGTGTGTGGCACTAGATGGAGCTGCGGATCTGCTGAAGGCACCCGGAGACATCTCTCCTTCTGCCCGCAGAGGGCATCCAAGCTCTTCGCAGGTCCGGTCATCCAGGGCATCAATAGAAGGTGACTCGAGTGGTGTGACATTAGTCAGGGATTTAGAGAGGTCGGACAGTTCGATTCAGTCCCTCTGAACGACGATGGCCGCGGGGGGAATTTTTAAAATTGCTTGTAGAGCAATCCAGATTTTTTGGAAGTGGTCAGAGATGGGGATGGTCAGAAAGGTGCACAGCATAGAGATTGTGAACATAATGTATTTGTGATAAGCATGGTTTTGGGATGCTTTCCCAAGCTTAAGAAGGCAAGACGGGAAAGTAAAGACAAGTACTTCTAAAAGCAGGTCTTTTGAGGAGCTGCATCTTAAGCTCAGAAGGCAGACAGAGACCTCCTTCTTCTTTCCCACTACCAGCATGGCTGCTGGGACAGCCCTGAATTGCTATCCTGATGTCTTGGATGTTCCCATCTTCTCTTTTTTTCTTTGTTACTTTACACCAAATTACAGAGCCAACTCGTGCAACTCTGTGGTCTAATGTTCACCCTCAGCTCCTTGACCCGTGCACAAGGTCTCCCAAAGTCCCAAGTGCTCTTCCACCCGAAACACAGAATAGCTGGGGATGGAAGGGACCTCTGGAGATCATCTAGTCCAACCCCCCTGCCAAAGCACATTCACTTAAAGCAGGCTGCTCAGGACTGCATCCAAGCAGGTTTTGAATATCTCCAGAGAAGGAGACTCCACAACTCCTCTGGGCATCTTGTTCCAGTGCTTCATCACCCTCAAAGTGAGGAAGTTCTTCCTCATATTAAGATGGAACTTCCTCTGCTTCAGTTTGTGCCGGTTGCCCCTTGTCCTGTCGCTGTGCACCACTGAGAAGAGTCTGGCCCCGTCCCCTTGACACCAGCCCTGAAGATATTTGTAAGCATTTCTAAGGTCCCCTCAGTCTTCTCTTCTTCAGGCTGAACAAGCCCAGCTCCCTCAGCTGTGACTAACACTGAGCCATCTGAGAGATGCTCCATTTGCAAAAGCAGATATGTTTACCTGAATGTGGGTGCTTATCACTCAACTCCACTTCTAATCTTCTTGCCATGTAGTTAAGTAAACTTGATAAAAGATGAAGTGGCTTCAACCAAGGGACCACAAGGTGGTCAAAATTTCCAGGTACAGTCCTAATAACATCCTGTATGATGATAATAAGATACAAAACGGCAAATCTACATCAATATTTAATTTCCTATCTCAAAAGTGAATTAGACAGATGTATTTTCTCCTTACCAGATGACAGAAGCACCATGGAAAGATTTAATGTCAAATGACCCTGCTAAGCCATACGCTTTGTGTAAACAGTTATCTAGTATACAAGCTATGCAAAATATATAAGTCTCTGAGCGATTTAAGGAAGGATATACATGTGTTTGTATATATTTACCTTCCAGTGAGGACAAACTTTGCCATGTTTACAGTCTATTCCATCTAGACACAGCAGTCACTAATTAGAGGGTATGTTTGTGGAAGAGAATTAGTTGACTTTTTACTGCTCTGTCTTAACAATAAAGCAAGGCAAATAACGACAGCTGTTGGGGAAGACATTTTTTTTTCTTTTGCTCTTGTTTGCAGCATGATTCCAATATAATTTTTGGAATAATGTGTAAGAATCCTTCTTTTGTGTTGTTCGGACATTTTTTTCCACTGACTTCTTATGCAATGTCTCTACCTTAATGAGATTCAATAGGCCACACTTTGAAAAGGGCATATTTGTGAATAACTTTGACTCACGTGTCCATTATCTGCTTTGTGTATGACAGTAACATTCAAAATCTGACCTGGTTCAACAGCAAGATCTCTTCCAGCTTTAGTGAAGCAAAGCCTGGAAACAGGTGATATCTTTCATTAGAATGGCAAACAAAACATGAAAAAGCAAAGGTTTTGGGCATGCTCTCTTTCCTTCAAGTCTGAAACAGCAGTAGCAACGATGATCAGCCTAAGCAGAGCTCGGGGACAATTGTCCCATATTTAACTTTGTTGTGCTAATCAGCCTTAACAGAAGCAGAAGTAGGCCCTGGAAAAAAAGGAAAAATCACGGTTCTCTGTGTAAGTCTGTGGGCTTTTCTTCATGCACTTGCTGGAAAACTAAGTGCCTGGAGAGTTTCTCTCCTAAAGTGTGTTCGTTTTTATTTTGTATGTGGAAAAGATAATGTCATTAATCTTCTTAAATCAACCCAACTTTGGTCTCCAGGCCAGGACAGCAGGGCTGGTTTGTACCAACCCAAGTCATATTTACCTTTCCGTTACGTAAAATCCTTTGTACAAGGAAATAATGAGTCACAGAAACAAGATTCCTGCAGAAAAAAAGGAAAGGGGAAGAAAAAAAAGAAAAAAGAAAAAGAAAGGCACCTCAGCAGTACAGCCACAACTGAGTGGTTTGTCCCGTTCCTGAAGCAGTGAAGCCTGATAACACCTTCAAAGGGAATGCGGCATGAGAGACCCAAGAGACAAGGTGAAGGAGACTCAGAATATCAGGTTTTTCTATTCCTGTTGTTCCAGAGGAATAGGAAAGGTGCTTCTGAGGCAATGCAGCAAGGACTACTGAAATGTGTTGTGTCCCTGCAGTAGGGCTGGTCCTGTGCCTCCACCTTCTGCCCTTCACCACTAAGCAGATCGCAGAGCCTTAGGTTTTATTTCGTATGTGTGTGTGTGTGTATGAGGATGTTGCTTGTCTTTGGGACACTTCACCTATGCCTTTTGTATAATAAGCTTGGCTAATATTTGGAGTGTTTGATGTTCCTTAAACATCAGGGATCGTTTTACCCCCCTCGAGTATTTTTTTTTCTTGTAACTCTCTGTACACTAAAAAACAAAATCCAACTCTGACCTGTAAGTCCAATTGTGAGTTCATGCTATCAAGTTAATTAGAGGAATGATTGAATAAGCTTACACAACATATGCTCAAAAAAAAGAATGCTAGAGACTTTGGGCAGAAGAGTCCACCAAAGAAGTTACGCATCAGGGAACATGTCTTAGATTTTTATGGCTGTAATGTGTACATATCTGCCCTGAGTGCTGTGTGAACACACTCTCTCGTTTAAACCTTCCGTCTGATTGCTTTGAATATCTTTTATATAGCAGCTTGCTGGTGATGTAGGAAAATATCTTGTTTTAAGAGTCTTTCCTTGCATTAAAAAGTCATTTATGCTTTAATCTAGGATGACCATTGATGGCAGAAGGAGTGGAATTAAGGCCCTAATTACAAGGATCCCATGCTGTGACAGGCACAGATTTTACTTGCAAGAAAGTGTCTCGGAGATCATTTATGTTTTCAGTTAGCCTGCTGGTTATTAAGGGCAGGCTGGCAGAAGCAGGGATGAAGAAAGAGATCAGGCTGATGAGCTAAATCTATAAACTATCACAATTGACTGAAACGAGTCTTTGAGGACTGCTTTTTTTATTTGTTTTCTAATTTTGTAGAACTTGCTATAAAATGTTTCTATTCAGCCATTATTACTTTTATGAATTTTTTGTACGTGCAAGCAATTTTGCAGTCTTGCTGATTTTATTTTTTCCTCTTCACATCTGCCCTGTGTTTTCAGGAAGTTGATATTTTTATGGTGATGTAACATTTTTTACTGTATATGTTGACATAGCAGCCCTTCTTTCACATCCCAACACCAACATAGCTACAGCATTATACTGCAAAAGTGGACTGTCACAGCATATTTAGTTCCTTAGAAAAGTATCCTTCAAAGTGTTGCCTATATATTGCCAGACCTTCAGTTCCCACTGACATTGAAAGGACAGTCCCTAGTCCAGACGTCTTCCACACTATCTTCCACATCTTTATTTCCCACTGAACCAAAGCCAAATAAACCTAATTCTATCGCACCAGCCCATAACGGGGGACCCTACTGTTTTTTTCCAAAACAAGCCTACATCTTGTAACAGATGTTGCAACACCTTGAGTCCATCACGTGAAGTGACCATCAAGCAGCTGTTAGCTGCTGTTTCAAAACAAGATATGAATTTTTTCAGTTCTGGAGAGTGACTGTAGAAGACAGACAGAAAGCTACATCAGATTTGTTATTAAAATAACACAGATATCTCCCAGACAGTAAAACTGGGCAGAGGTGGGGGAAATCAGGCAGAATAGATGTCTTCTTTTTTTTTTTAAGTATTTTTTTGAACATTTTGGTCTGTTTACATGCTATTTTTTGAAAAGTAGTGTGGGGGAAAACCAGACATTTTCCATCCAAGAATCATCAGGGGTAAATGTCATCCTCTCACATGAATGGAACAAATGAGGACTATTGAAGGATGCATCTCAGCTCCTTGTTTTATATAATAATAACAGTTTTATAGCAAGGATAATATCTGGTCGCAAGGTCTCTAGGGAAAAGTAGTAGTATTTATTATGCTAGCTATGATGAAGATAGATGGAAGCTTGACTATTTTTCCCAGCTGCATCAGCTGCAGATACTGAATGCTGGAAGGATTCTTGCCTAATTCTTCTGTCCTTTTCCCTGTGTATTGGAAACAGACTACTGTGTTAAATGAACTCTCAGTCTGAACATTTATGTTCTTATGGTCCTCCTCATAGTTCTCATTTTATACATGCAGATGGGCAAATCCAGGCATCCTTGAAAGCACACATATGTCTAGGATAACCAGTTAGCCCAATGCATTTCAAACAAAATCCAGTTGTACCGTGTGCTAAACACATTTGCATATCTCTGTTTTGAAACGTAGATTTTGAGATCCTTCTCATTGCTATGTCAGATCAAATCACAAGTGTATGGAGAGGACTGATGTAACTGTCATTCTGTCTTTGCTGGAGGATGGTGAGATCCATCACTACCAAATCCATATAACCATTTGGTAAAATCTTCCTGAGTGCTCCTTTCCTCTTGCGCTAGCCGTAGACAGCACACTTCCTCCAGTCAAGCCCAGTAACTCCACAGACCAGAACTAGATGTATCCTGTGACTGCTCAGTAGCCATCACAGAGGGATTTTCCAGGGTGTTTCCTAAGCCTCAAAGACAGGCTTCCAACAGCTCGGACGGAGCACGAAATTTAAAGCACCTTAGGAGGAAGTTGGAAGGTCCCAGGCCCCACAACATGTTCATGAGATGAGAACAGAATTTATTGTCTAAATGTGTGCCTTCAACTCTCATGTTGAAGATGAAGTTGAATAAGAACTTTTTGGGCTGAAGAAGACATTCAGCAGATTTGTTAGGGTCCTCATGCTGTGTGCCTGCACAGAAATCCATAGTGGGGATTTTGCTGGCTACCCCCAACGCTGCAGTGATGGACATATGTCAGCTTGGCCTAAGTGCCAAAAGGCACATGTAGGAGAAAATTACTAACTTCTAATGACTAAATATTCCTGTCTTGTTACTCTTGCCTTGATAATAAATAGCCTACACTGCTTCTGTTTTATACAGTGTTGTTCTCTCGCACATGTGTTGCTTTATAGGCACACACAACTCTACCACAGACTTTCGTGTTGCGATTCTCACTAGTTAAAAAACATTAGAGCTACTGGTACTGGCTCTGTCCTTTTATTTTACTCTTATTCAGAGAGTTTCTGCTACTGTACCTTTTGCTTTACGGCATCCCATCTGGTGACCCAGATTAGCTGGCTTTCTCCCAGGCTTGCCTCACTTCTGCCTCACTTGTCTAAAATATCTGGTTATGCTAAGGGCATTCTCTCTTCTACCACACAACAAGAGTAGGCTTTTGCTGAGGGGTACAGCAATGTTCCAGGATTAGCCACATTCTTTTTTTCCCCCAGATCACATCCAGAGCCCTATTTAGAATAATCCTTTCTATCTGACCATGGGCAGTAAAAAATGATGAATAACCATCAGGAATGCAACTGATGCAAGAAGATTTTACACTCCTTTGCACCACTTCACTTCTATTCAGTTCTGGTGTAAAAAAAATGAATGGTTCTGTCTCAGCTGGATCACTGGCTGAATCTATTCTAAAAGCTAAACGCCTCCCTCAAGATATCAGCATGAAAAAAATGTTAATAGCCAGTTCATAATCTGTTAACCTACTAGCACTGTAAGAGGATGCCCATGGGATTCTGAATCCCTGGGTCCAGGGATGGGTTAACACAGCCAGCCCACTAGCACGGGTTGCTTGGGAGCTGTCAGGGACACACAAGAAAAGAAGCAGCACGGTCAACTTATGACTAAGTTTAGAGCCTTATGGCCTCTGATGCAAAATCAACAAGGAATCCTGTAGAGGAGCCACTAAAGGGAGAAATAAAGGCTTACCAGGACTGGTTAAGACTCCTTGCAGTGTGTTAGTGCAGGAAAAGTGCTTGGTGCTAATGTCCACAGTGCTTTAGAATATAAATAACGATATTAAGGAACCATTAGGCCTAACAGTTTGTGCCTGTCTCCTAGTGAGACTGAACGAGGACTAGTAACGATTTACACCCTACCACTGCAGTGTGAACACTCTAATTTAGTAGATAGCCTCAAAACAAGCAGACTTAAACAGACTATTCCATAACGTGCTGAAGTTCAGACCCCCATATCTGTCTTTGCCATTTAGATCCCAGCCTGTTCCTGCTGTTTGCTGCGATTAATATTTCTCTAACTCCACCCTTCTTCTTGCCACCTACTGGCCATCTACTTGCAGATGTTGATGGGAGTTTCGGATATGGGGGGAGAGAGGGGCTGATTTATCAGGTCATTAGGCTTCTCTTTGTGAAAGTCCATCAGCTACAGGACCTGCTCTATTTAGTGAATTGTCTCCAGGCTTTTGGTCATACTGGTTTAAGGCACTCATCATTTTAGGGAGAAGAGGCACACGCTGAGCTAGCAGACAGCTCTATTATGACTATCGACAGACAAAATCTTTCCAGAGGGTTTTGTGCTGGGGAGGAGAGGAGGAGGACCCATCAGCTACATATTGTCATAATCATGGGTTCCTTAGCTAGCTCGCCTAGCCGATGAAGTGGTCTTTGCTGGCCAGGGGACTATAATAACATTTAATACATGCTCTTTTTTTCATTTTTTTATTAGCTTGCTCCGTTTCAACTCTTTATGATTTTTTTTCCCTTATAGTTACAAACTGTATTTACAGCTCTGGCCCAGGAATCTTCCACTTGCAGCTCTCCTTTCCAATCTCTAAAGTTTATATTTTGCCCTACCCAAAGGCTGAGCTAGTTTCCTTCCAGATGTGGAAATGGTTCATAGCTGCTTAGCACATTGCAGACACAATAATGAATTCATTGTATTTTCCTCTTTACTTCTTGAAGAATAGTATAAAGATATGAAGTGCTTGTTTACAGGCAAATATTTGATGCAGTCAGGCTTTTTGGTCTTTGCTTTTCCTGCCCCTCCGCCCTGTAGTACCTACTATTATGAATACGGAATATCAAGGAAAAGCTCCATATGAGTCTCAGGTATCAACCTGATCCCTAAGGATACAGAGTACTCTGACCTTGGCCAGATAAGAGTAAGAGGAACCAGTCTGGGGCTTTGGTCTGAGTGCCTGAAAAGTTCACAGTATTATATTGAGTTACCTTATCCAAGATTTTTTTGTCCTCTTGAACAAAAGCACTTATTTTGCTGGAATAAAAATGATGGTAACTGCGGATCTTCAATGCTGATAATGAAAGCTACTCAGATGAAGTGTTCTAGCCAGTGTCATGGGGCACACAGAAGAAAGACTGAGCAATGTGCTATTTTCAGCAAATGATGTTGTCCTGTCAGCTTCTGTAGAGAAAAACAAGCCTGAAGCAAGCCTTTTTGAAGCTGAGACCAATTAAGAAGGGATATAGAGGTAGCATTAAATTCACTGGAATGGTAGGCACATTTCCTTGCCCATTGGCACATTAGACTTTCCTTGCACTCTCATTTGATCAGAAGTAAGGGCCTTACTTGGCCTGCTAGTCTTTGTGGCTTGCCTTGAAGACAGCTTCTCTGAATTTTGTTTATTTTGTTTCTTTATATTTCTGTTATTTTTTTATTTATTTGAATTTTATTCTACACTTTAATTTCCTCTGCTGAGATGGTGGCCTGCCTGCGAAAGGGACACAAGTCTCTGTTCAGCGTTTTTGTTGTTTTTTTTTTTTTTTTTTTTTTTT
>Ga0065711_1038503_pt1 | contig 18686 bp, 29 predicted proteins | sample Hoacrofraction12_FD_59098 | JGI IMG/M metagenome (GOLD analysis project Ga0065711, IMG submission 59098) | Hoatzin crop microbial communities from Cojedes, Venezuela - Epithelial fraction 12 v2 (version 2) | ecosystem: Host-associated > Birds > Digestive system > Esophagus > Crop | place...
CTGGACTCTCTCCAGTAGCTCCTCATCTTTCTTGAACTGGGGAGCCCAGCACTGGACACAGCACTGCAGATGGGGCCTCACTAGGGCAGTGTAGAGGGGAAGGAGAACCTCCCTCGACCTGCTGGCCACACTCCTCCTAATGCATCCCAGAAGTTAAAGCTGATCACGTTTTGACTGCCCTTACGAGTGTCACCTTTGTTCATATCTGCAGTCACCTCGGGGCTTGGGAACCCATCCCAACAGCTGCTTTATTAAATATCACCAGAGCTGCCACCGCTGGATGTTGCCGCAGGTTCTGCTTTCCACCCGCTCTGCGCCCGCGCAAACCAGTGGCTTCGCAGCGCGGCTCTCCAGCTGCGCGCGGGGCTTGGCGGGACGCGAGCGGGCTTGGGGCAGTCCGTCTCCCACCGCAGCCCCACCAAATCCACCTCCCCTCCTGCTCCCACCCCGGCTCGGGGCCGCGAGCAGCCCCCGCGGAATGAAACCCGTCTCTCGGAGGGGGTCGTGAAGCCGGTTTATTGCAGCGGCTGCCATAGCCGCTTCCCCGCGCTCCCGTACAGTCGGGCTGGGAAAGTGCTTGCTCCAAGTGCGGACGGGGGGGACGTACAACCGACCCGAAACCGCACGCCGTGGTCCCGAATATTAGCCAGCAGGAGACGGATCAATAGGCCAGCCTCTCAGTGCAGACCGCAGCCACAATCAGCATCTATAATTTATGGTACAACCTTGTAAACGAGACACGTTGCAGCAGGAGCCTTGGGGCTCGGTGTGTTTACAGCTCCAGGATACCTGGCGAGCATGAAAAGGACACAGTCTCCGCCGTCTCTGCTCAGCAGAGGTTTGCCCATTGCTTCCCACGGTGCTCCCCGGGGACGTGGTGCTGGCTAGGATGCTCCTGCACCCCGCAGCACCCGTGCCCCCTGCGCAGGGAAATGCCCCCGTGGGCCGGATCCTGCTGCAGGGCTGCCGAGAGCGGGGAGCAGCCTGGGAGACCACGAGTGTTTTAAGAAAACCCTCCCTTCCCTCCCGCCGAATCACCCGGCCGGCATTGCTCATTAGCGTGTAGCCTGATAATTACTCAGACAAATGTGTTTTTCCATCTGACTTCAAAAGCCGTTGGCTGTGAGTCCTCCTGATATCCCAGGGACGAAAGGCGTCGTTGTGGGGCGGATTTATGGTGTAAGCACCGCTGTGCTCTCACCCGCCTTGGTCGCGTTTCCAAGCACTGGTAATTCGTGTCGCGGGGTCTGGTGAAGAACCGGCTCCGAAAAAGAGGAAGCTTGTTGTGTACCAAAAACCCCGATCTCCAAACGTCTATAAAATCCATACTCTAAAAACTCTTAGAAATATTTTCTCTAGCATAGGAAATACAGTAGGAAGCAATCTGCTCTGCGCGCAGATACGGGCGCTGATTTACAGATGCCACGTTTATTTGCTCAAAGGTACAGTGCTGGGTGGGAGAGGACACCTGCCTCGCCGCAGACGCCCACCTACCGCCCGCCGACATGCAGGGCTGACCGGGTCTGTCGTCTCTCCAGCGTAGAGAAAAAGTCATTTACTGGCATCGTGAAAACAGACTAAAAATAGCCGGTTTCTATGGCTACTGGGGCTGGGAGACTCCTGAGGAACACGTCTGGGTAGGTCCCTTCGTGATGAAATCCAGACAGTGGGATAGAAGAAAAGGACAATAAAAAGGGGCTTAATGCTTTGATCGTCGTTAGGCAACTCGAGGGAGATGCGGCAAGGACGGTTCTGTGCCGTCCCCTCTGCTTGGTCGTTGTGCGCTTCCGCAGGGATCGATACGGGTTTATTAGGGGGGAATCGGGCAAATTCATCGGGTCGATCAAAATCCCCAAGCAAACACTTTAAATTTAAGCAGGGCTTGGTGGAGTCAGGGCTTCCTGAGCGTGTGCCCACCCCAAGCCTGTCTTTGCCTGCTGGTGCTCGTTGTTTGTGTGTGTTTGCACAGGGATGGGGCTGAGAGACGTTCAGGGGAAATCCGAGTGCTGGGCTCCAGTCCGAGCTCGTTTCTGTATAATTTTTGTAGGCATCTCAGCACAAAGACGGTCTCTCTGGATTCGTGCTGGCATAAAAGAAAGGTCAAATTTGACCCGTACCTTTACACTGGTAATAAAGTCCAGAGCAGAGATTAATCCCTCGTGGTTTAAGTCGACGGCTGCATTACTCGCGTGGTCACCACGAGTTACAGGGGGACTGTGCAAAGACAAAGTTACATTCAAGAAACACGCTTTATGTTTCACCGACTTCCATTTTTTTGGCCCAAAGATAGACCCCAAAGTCCTCACCAAGGGCTGCAAACCCTGCCTTCGGGAGGCTGTGCTGATGTGCAAAACCAGGAGCAGAGCAAGGTCAGCATTTTCCCGAAACAACGTGAGCTTCCCCGTGCCCACCTGGAGCTGCCTGAAGCTGCCCGCGCTTTGTCCTCAGAGTAACCTTCTCAAAAACGCCCTGGTTTGGGGCAGCCACAGAGACCGGTTGTTTTTTGAGCTGTGGGAAGGCAGACGCGCAGGCAGGCGATTCCATCAGGCTGCCCGAGCTCTTCCTCCGCGCAGCGGGGCAGCGGGTCAGCACGGGAACGCCGAGCAGCTGGAAGCAAAGCCCGGCGTGCGAAGGAGAAAGGGCAGCTTCCACCAGTGGTTTCTGTCAAAAAAAAGAAGCAGCTTTCTCTCGGCTGCTGCCTGGGATGCAGAAGTTGCCCTGCCTGTAGGAAACGCAGCCCTCGGCTGGGACCTGACGTGCCACGCCAAGCCGACGCTGGCGGGGTGTTGGGTGGCAGCTCCCCGCCCTGCCGTGGAGCGTCTGCCTCGGGATCGCCGGGGTTATCCTTCTGGTCCTTTTTCACATCTCCAGCGAAACGAGAGTTCAAGCTGCAGCTTTTTTTCCTTGGCTTGCCTCCCGCAATTTGTGCGCGTACCCTTCCGGCTCGCTGCACAAACATTTCTCCGTCTCCAACCAGCGCAGCGCGAGCTCCCCTGGCAGGACCCGCTCCATCACCAGCCGCCCCCGCACACCCGTTTCGGTCCCCAACCCGGCTATTGTCATGCAAATAAACATCTGTAGGCTCCCTCGCTCCCAAGTCAGCCGATATTTACCAAAGGGTTACGCTGCCTATCTTGGAAGTGAGCCTGAGGTTATGTTTTGGTTATTTTGATCATTAAAATTGATTTTTCCCGATGCTCCAGCATCAGCTCAGGACCCTGAACCCTTGGTACAGGTGGCTCCTCGTTGCAGGAGATGTTACTCCTCCATCCCAGGGGCTGGTGCATGGGTGTTGCTGGGTGCTGTCGGCTCCAGCCCTTTGGTACCGGAGGAAAAGCTCGGGGTGCACGGGAAGGGGCCGAGCTGTGGGCCATCCCCCCCAAAATCCCCATTGGGGACCTGGCCAGGGCAGGCACCGGCTGCCGCCCTCCTCCGTGCATCCCATCATCCGCCTCCAGGGAAGTCGGACGCTTTCCTTAGTGCAATCGGATTAAAGAAGGATTATTGCTGGTGGGAACAAACGCGACTTTTGGGAGCACGGCTCTCCTCTTCCTGAGAAGGAGCGGAGGTGGAGGCGTTCTCCATAAACCCTGGGGACCCAGGCACAGACAAGGCTCGTGTCGTCACGGGGGGGTTGCAGAGAGCCCGGCCGTACGCTGAGCCAGCTCGGTAACGGAGAGGACAGGTCACATCTCACACACTTTACTGCACCCTTTACCCCAACGATGCCCACAAGAAGCCAGGACATGAACGATTTTGTAGCCTCAGCTTCAGGCTCCCTGCTCAGCCGTGGGGGTCCCTGCACCTCCCTTCCTCTCTCCAGAGGATGGAAAAGTCTTGGAAAAGCACTCGGAAACCACTGGACGGACAACTCCATCTTGGAGCTCATTGCCACCGGCGTTAGTAAGATTTATCTCCTACAGCATCGCTGCAGTGCAGTTGCTTCTGGAGTGGGGAAGCAAGAGCAGGGTGGAAGAGTCAAAAGTAGGGTGTCTGAACTTGGGGGGGCAAGAGGAAACCCTGAGCAGGAAGCAAATTCTTAGTTTATAAAAATCCCAGGGGCTGTGTGAAAGTGGAGGAGAGAGACAGGGAGAAAAGAGCTGTCGACTTCCCAGCCTTCGCAGTCTCGGAAGCAGGCGCTGCCCTGTTAAAATGCTGCCACTGGAAAGAGAGAGAAAAAAAAAAACCCGTTGGCTTTTGCAAATTGGTCAGTGGGCGCTGGCTGGGCGGCTCGGGGGGGCGAGTGGCGCGGGGCTCAGCGCTTGGCAGGTTTGCTACAGAAAAGCGGCAGGCTGGAGTCTGGTGGGAAGCAACGTGCAGATGAAAGGACCTTCAGCCATAAATCTAGAGGTCAAGTCGTTATGATGGGGGAATCAAAAAGCACCACAAGCCATTTATGAACACAATAGAGGTCAACCCAGGAGCAAACCATTTTGCTCGGAGCCATGGTGGAAAACATATTGCTGCTTTGAGAGCTACATCCAGCCAGGGAGGTGGGAAGTTCTCTTTAAAAATAGCTGTAGCTCGAGCGCTGGAACATCCACACTGCACTTGGTTCATTTATTGTGTTTTAAATCCACATGGAATGGGTGTGGGTGGGTGTCTGCCTGTCTCCACCGTACGTGCGACATCCATCGTACACCTGGCCTGGGAATCCCTCATGGAGACGGGAATATTCGAGACGCAGGGAAAAACTGAGCAGGCACAGAGTTGCCGCTCACCTCCAGCGGGCAGCGAGTCCGGAAGGTGAGCAGGGTGCATGTGCGTGGTGTGCGCAGCGTGTGCGTAGCGTGTACATCATGTACAGCGTGTGCATAGCGTGTGCATAGCGTGTGCATGGCATGCTGCGTGCGTCGTGTACAACTCGTGCACAGTGCAAGCACGGCGGGAGCACGGGGTGTTTGCAGCAGAGCTCCCAGCTCATCCCAGACCAGCCTGGGGGATCGCCCACCGCAACTGGGAGCCCCTGAAGCAGCAGCATGCACCAGCCTGATCTCCAGGGCTGCTCTCAGTGCGATGCTGAGCCTCCAGCTAGACACAAGACCTTGGAGAGGCCGCTAGCTGCACGTCTTTAACTGCCAAACCACGACGGATCTGTAATCCCAGAGGTTTAGCCATGAAGGTTACATGGTAGTGAACTGGGCCAACCCCCCTCTCAACCCCACAGTAATAATTTAGCTTCTGTAAAACCTGACTGAGTGAAGCTGCCCACGATTTTTCCCCAAACTTCTGCTTTCGATGGTCTGCCGGGGGCATGTGCCCGCTGCCAGAACAACCCCAGCTCCCCACGCTGCACTCATGAGGGTGATCCCTGCTCGGATCATCGTTAGCAGGGACCCAGCTTGTGTCCCCTCAGGAACGGGGGCCAACTTCAACCAAGTCAAAACATGGGTGCCTCAGCACTAACCTGAGCCACCCTCAGTGCCTCGGCAAAGCAGCTCCTCAGCGAAGCTGAAGTGGAAGGTCGATGTGGCCCCAGAGGTCCCAGAGGAGACGTTACCACCAGCACTAACCGCAGTGTTTTCCACCAATCTGTGCGTGCCGGGCTGTAATCTGCTGACCTCGATGGTGACAAATGACAAGGAAGCTGGCCCCTCACAGGGCACCTCGTGTGCCACTGTGTGCCCCGTCCCAAAACTGGAGCCCAGCTGGGAAATACCCGGCTGGGAGCACTGCCCGGGGGCTGCAGCGCTGGATCCCGCAGCTCACATCACCTGGGCTTAAAGCGAGGAAAAAGCAAAATGCCCCGAGCTTCCCGACCCTGGGGTCTGACCCATGGAGACCACGCGCAGCCCGTGCCCGGTCCCGGCTGGCTGCCACTCCGAGCTGGCTCCGAGCGGCGTGTCCCACACCGGTCAGCTGCTTCCCACCGCAGCCCGGACAACCGGCACCCAGCAGAGAGGATTTAAAGCTCCTCAGCTGCACCTCGTGTTAGTGGTGCTCCTGGCTAGGCTCAGGTTTTTTGTGCTAAATCCTTTGGGTAGGAAAATAAAATAATAGCCGTGTTGGTTCTGGATGTTGGCCGAGCCAACAAATCTCCAAAGCGGAGCTGTCAGCGGCACGTACAGCTCTGTTTGCCCAGCGCAAATCTGGTCTGGGAACACTGGGCGAACCATGGAAAGGTCGAGGCAGTTAATCCCAGGGGGAGGATTTGCTCTCCAAGTGTGCTCGTCCCCTGCAGCGGGGGCTCCTCGGGGGTGCCAGTCCACCCAAGTCAGTACCCCCCGTGCCGATGGGCAGCGGGCACGGCTGCCCCTGGCTCTTGCCCGTTCCTAAGGGCTGTCCCTGCTGCTCTCCAGCACAGCTTGCAACCGGGAGCACCGGGACCAGTGCAGCTGCTGGTGCCTGGAATGAGATCTCGAATGCTGGGTGCACCCAGGGCTGGGGAACCGGGCACCGAGACCCCGACAGCAGTCCCCGAACCCCGCAGGACCCTGGCTCACCGACGCCGGCTGGCTCTCCGGCACGCAGAGCGGTTTGGAGGGTGTCTGAGCGGGGATGTCTGTCTGAGCCACCTTCGGGAAGGCAGAGCAGGCAGGGAGCTCCCGTATGGCTTCACTGGTGGGTGGGAAGGACGGACAGACAGGGTGGAGGACAGAGGGGGACCATGGGGACGGCCACGTGGCGCAAGGCGAATGTTCAACCACGTCAGGAGGAGACGGTGGCAGGAGCAGGACTAACCCTGAGGGTTAGACCCCCCAGGATCAGGGGGTCTCCATGCGGAGAAGGGAAGCACAGTATGGAAGAACTGAAGGATTCCTGCTCTGGAGGACACATTTGTGCTAGAAATGTCCCTGGGGTGAATCTCAGGTGCCCTGAGCTCAGGGATTTTGGCCCGTTTGCCAAACAAGAACAGTCTCCCGCGGAGCCTCATGGCTCGGGTGTGCAGGGGTCACACACCGAGGTGTCCCCTGACCCGTGGCGCGAGGGCTCGGTCCCCACCGGTGGCACAGGGAGCAGCGACCGAGCAGGGTCGGTGTGCCTGGTGCCTCCGAAACGCGCCGGTGTGCTGCACCCGTGGGACCGGGCAGGGCAGAGGCATGGAGAATGGCTTCTTGGAGTCACAGGCATTTGTTCAAGAGAAATTTAAAAAAAAAAAAAGCAAAAACCAAGCCAGCTTGTTTTTATGTTCAGCCAATTCTGCAGCAGCAGGACAACTTACCAGCCGGGGGCCAGCCTCCCCGGCTCTACGACTCCAGCAAGGACAAGGCCTGGCCCCGGCTTTTGAAAACCCCTCCAGGGTCTGTCTGCTGAGGCTTGTTGGAGCAAGGGCAGGTCGGCTCATCCAGGAGAGAAATCTCTGCTCTGCTGGGATGCAGGGTCCCTCCGACATCGGCTGCTTGGGTGCTGAGGGCTCGGTGCCTGGCTGGGCTGGGGATCCGGGCAGAATTGCTGCAGCACCTGGCTAACGTCTGCAGCATCTGCTTCTGCCTCTCGGCAAGGTCATGCCCGTGCTTCGTCTCTCCCCTGGCCAGGCAAGTAGCTGGGAAGAGGGAGGGGAGAGAAAATGAGAGGAGCTGCAGGAGAAGTGTGTTAGAGCAGATTAAGCAGCTCCCCCCGTGCCCTCCCCAGCCCGCTGCTGCTATGGATGAGCAAAACCTCTGCTCATCCCCGGGCCCCCCTTCCCCGGCCAAGCACCATCCGAGGCACATCACAGCCGAGCAGCCCCCAGCCCCCTGCGACACCCCGAGACAGTGCGGGCAGAGGGTGATGCCCGGGGGGAAGCTGGAGAGATGACAAGAAAGGAGGCAGCAAGTGTCCCCCCGGCCGTCCCAACGTACCAGAGGGAAGGGGACGGGGTCCCGAGGCAAGGCTCGGCCGGGCACGTGCCCGAGTCTGCTCCTCACACCGCCGTCTCCTGCTCCGCGCTGGACTCCTCTTTCTTCCTCTTCATCTTGCAGAAGCCATGGAGCCCGCAGAAGCAAGCGAAGGTGAACTGGGGCATCACCTGGAGCAGGAGAGACGTGGGAGCACCCCGGGAGACCTGGATGGGGACAGGGAGAGGAGTCAGGGCAGCTCCCGCAGACGCCCAGGGGACGCGTGGGCAGGACGGAGGGCGTGGGGCAGATCCCCAAAATCCCAAAACTGGAACATCACCCTGCGCTGGCACGTATCCCCCCTACCTCCCTTCCCTCCCCGCATCCGAGGCCCCCAGCCACGCACTCCCAAATTCCCCACTGAGTGCAAGACGAGGAGATTAAAGCATCCCCCCCCCAAGCCCCTCTCCTCAAAAGCAGCGAATGAAGAATCGGGGCGGACGCAGGGACAGCTTGCAGCGCCTGCCGCATGTTCGCGAGCCGGGGTGCCCTGGGAGCACCCCGGCGCAGGGGCAGCACCAGCGGTGACGGCACAAAGAGGCGCAGCTGAGAGCGGAGTTCGCTCTCTTTGTGTCTGTTTCCAACGGATAAAATAAAGCCCCAAAGCACAGCCCACATTATGGCCCAACAGCTGCAACATGTAATTATGCAAATGAAAGGCTGTTTTTTTAAATAAAGTAAATAAATACTATCGGAAGCGAAACCTTCATTTTTCTCCCTACTTTAATTTTTAGCTTTTGGACAGTTTGCAGATGACCAGCTCTAATTCTGCCCCAGAAGAAGCGGTGCTGGTTCTCGAAGGGAGCCATGCCCAGCCTGTGCGGCATCGCTCTGCCCAGCAAGGCACGTCCTCGCCATGACCGTGCCACCCTCCCACTGTGCGTAGAGCAGAGGGACCGCAGAACCCACAGCACGGTCACTGCCTGGGGCTCCTTGCAGAGCCTGCACTCAGCGTTTGCTCCCCATCAGCAGCAGCGTGGACAGGGAATATCTCAGGGCCTCAGCTTACCCATCTGTGAAATGGGCACAATGCTCAAGCTGTCGGAGGACCAAGTGGAAATCTCGGTGTATGAGACACTGTCACCTCTTGAGGCTCACAGCCACCAACAGTAGCAAGCAAAGAGTGAGACACACACCCTCCCCCAACGGCCAGGCACTGCTGAGAGCCCCCAGCCCGCTGCCTGCACCCCGCAACCCCGGCAGAGTTTAGAGCAGCCCTAATTCACGGCAGGGACAGCTGGGAGAAAATTAACCACGGGGAAAAAAGCCAAAGCAGGTGGGGCCCGTGGCCCCCCCCGCCATCTCTACACGCTCTTCACCAGCAGTGATATTGCAGGGGGGTGATGCCACAGCCCTGCCTTCCCACTTTCCCCCCTTCCAAGGGGCCCAGCTGCAGCACAAAGCGAGTGGCAGCAGCGAGGGGCATCCCATTTAATTCACTTCTGCCGCTGCCCCCCCTCCCCAGCCATCTGGGTACCTGTCTAGTAGCTCCCAAATTAAATAAGGCTACCTCTGGAGCTCACAAATAATGACAACAGGCTCTTTAATGAGGCTCCGGCTCTGAATGGCTTCTCGGCGTAGCGGCGGGTCTCCGCGTCTCTCTTTGTGCTGCTGCTTTTTGTTACCAGCCTGAGAATGGGATTTTGGAGGGAATGGCTGGTGCGGAGGGGCTGCGCGGGGGCCAGCCCGCGGGGCTGGGGGGCTGCTCGCCCTCGCGGCTTCCACACCTTCAGCCGAAGGGGAGCGAGCCCGCTGCCAGCGGGGAAGGGGCAACGGGAAGGGAGAAGCCTTCGGGAGCCAGCACCCCGGTTTGGCACGCTGGCTCTGATCTGGCACCGCCAAAGCCACTTTTGGCAAACCCCTTCCTCGCCGGCACAGGGCTCCCACCCTCCCAGCCAGCGCCGTCCCCGCTCTTCAACACTCTCCGCATTAACCGGGCGAACGCGTCCGTGCTGGACCTCCCAGGCTGAGCTGCTCTAAGTCCCCGTGGGTGCCCGTCCCCGCTGCCCCGTGCCACCCCACGTCCCCCCCGTGCCCGGCCCGTCCGTCCCCGCTTGCAGACACAAAGCCTCCCCGAGAGCCTGGGCGGTCCGGCTGGGACCCCAGCACCCATTAGGGAGCTATTGATATATTTAGAGGAGCTTGTAACGCCGAGGCTTTTCAGGCTGACCCTCTGCCTCCCATTCAGGCAGCAGACAATGATGAATGAGCCCCGGAGAACAGAGGCAGCCCAGCTGAGGCCGACGCTCCTGTTCTTCTTGAAAAGGTAGAAAAAGGATCCTGAAGGAGCAAGGAATAATTAAAAAATAAATGAACTGGCTTGGGCAGCGACGACAGAAGCCCTGCCTGATTTGCAAGGGCTGGGCATGCTTCACAGACCCGCGCTGCCCTTTCTATTCAAGGGAGAAGATCCTTTGGATAAAACTCCACTGCAGCAGAGAAAATGCGAGGAGCATTAAAAATGTAAAGCTAGAGAATACTCTTTAGTCAACTGCATAACCCCAGGCCGTGTTTGTCACTGTCACTGTGATGAATTGGGAGCTGTCTGAAATCAGCATGCTCGCTTTAATAATGTCACTTTCCCTGAGCCCTAAAAAATGTCTTTCTGAACCAGCTGGACAGAGTCTATTCCTTAGCCCAGCAATTACCAGTTTCCCCGGGCTCCGCTGGGCTGGCGGCCGGCAGCTGGAACCGGACGGCTGCCGGAGGGGAGATCCTGGGCTGGGAGAGCCCTGGGTGCGGGCAGGGGTGCGGGCAGGGGTGCGGGCAGGGCTCAGCACCGCCTTGCCGCAGGGACGGGCTAGGGCTGCTGGGTGACGCTGGTGGCCGCTGGACCTGGGAAGGGGTGCTCAGGCATCAGAAGCTCTCAGGCATCAGAAGCTCTCAGGCATCAGAAGCTCTCATTTTGGCTGATTTTCTTACCCCACCCCAGCTTTTCTCTGCCTGCGAAGTGCCGTTGAATTAACTTTTAGCTACTTAGTTGGAAAAAACAACAAGAAGTTTTGCATTTCAAACCCCCAATTTCAAAGCTGCCTTTTGCCTCCAGCGTGTCGGTTTTTTCCTGGGAAATGGGATCATTTGCAATGGAAATCGCTCCCGTATTTTTGCGGGGAACCGAATGGAATTAAATCATTTGTAATGAAATGTAGAAAAATTCCCAGAAATTTCGTTTCATTTGCCTTTCATGATAGCTAGTCTGCCCACCTCTACAGCCAAGATTTTCAGGAGCGATTGATGATTTGGGGACCGCCAGCCTGGTTTCCCAATATCTGCTGAGCAGACGCCCTCAGAAACATCCCGGAGCAGCGCCCAGGCCCCAGCGCTGTGCTCCCGGGACTTGCAGAGACTTTCTTCCATGGCAGCTCGGGGCGGTGGGGACGCTCCCCGCACGGAGGGATCCTGGCCGGGGACTGGCGGTCCTTTCTTTTTTAAGCATCAGAGGTTCAGGTCCTGCATCCCTGGGGCTCGCTGCCTGTCTCTGTGGGGACACAACCCCTTTCCCACACTCCCCAGCCCCCTTCTCCTCAAAGCCACAGGATCCATCCAATTTAGCTATTTTTCGGCCAAGCTTTCAAATCCATTATCTCCTAGGGTTGCTTCCCCCCACCCCCCCAAACCTTGGACATCTCGCTGCTTACAACCAGACCTAAGATAAAACCAGCTTCAAAGCGGTTTCTATAATGAGCAGCAGTGCATTAGAAACCCAACAACAGAGACGAGATCGGGATGAAACTAACCTGAAAAGAAGCACCAGCCCTTTAAGGAGAGATAATGAACGGAGAAGCTGTTGCTTGGCATGTTTGCAGAGAATCGCTAATTAAAACATCGCTTCTGTAAAGTATGCTGATCCCATTGATTCTTCCCCCCACACAGTTAATTTGCTGCTGGGAAGGCAAAGTCGCAAGGGTCCTCATTATAAAAATTTCACTGGCTGCAGCTAATGGTTGTAATTAATAGGTGCAATAAATTTCAAATGGGCAGCCAGGGTGTTCATTAGCTGTGGGCTGACTCAGCACCGGTGGCCTCACCAGTTACTAAATAACCCATTTCCAAGCAGACGGGAGGAGGAAGGTGCTCTGTGGCACAACCGGCTCATCCGTAATTCCCCACCGAGAGCAGAGCTGGATAAATAATTCCCGGCAAGTCTCGGATTTGTCTCTTTTTGTCCCATTGGTGAATTGTCCGTGCAAAGCTCCTCCAGCTCTCGGCCAGCTGACCGGGGACAGGTTTTTCTCAAAAGTGCTGGCGCAGCCAAGTGACCTTGGGATCAGCGCTCGAGGAACTGAACCCTCTGATGCCAAGGGCGGGTAAATACCCGGTGACAACATCACGTAGCCAGGGATGGATCAGACCCCGGGGAAGATGTTCATGCAAAGCACAGACCCACACATGCCAGTGGGTCTGCCTGTTGGAGATGGGGTCTGCAGCGTGGTTTTTAATGCCCTGGTCCTGCTCTCAGCATCCTGCAGCAGGGCTGAGTTTTAAAATCTCCCCCGGCTCCTGCTGAGCATCGTCCCTGCCGTAAGAAATCCCAGTGCCGCAGCCCTGTTCATGCACCAACCCTCCCGAGGGCGGTGGGCGCTGGGCATCCCACTGCGTCCCATTAGGGCTCGGTGCCATCACAGCTTTGATTAAAAAACCCCAGCTTTTCAGTTCATTATCATCTGGCTTAATTAAAATATTAAGAATTGGCACTCCCTCCCCGAGTTATCTCCTGGGACCAGCACCCATGGGGCCGAGTGACCCAGCAAGAAGCTTGGTGCTGCTTCTGCTGCTTTTCATCAGCGCTGCGTGGAGGCAAACCCTGCCCCGAGCCCACGTAGCAGGGCAGCGCAGGACAAGCCTGCGCCTCATCCTTCGGCAGCTTCGGGATACGGGAGCTGCACGCCCAGCTCCTGGAGGGAGCCGGGGACAGTGGATGCCTCACTCATAAATGGCAGTTATTATCTGTAATCAGCGGCTTGTCCTGCTCTGCACATTGGTTCCCGGGAGCTCAGGAAGAACTGGGGACTGCTGGGGGGGTGTCCCAATGCTCCAGCATCTTTGCCGGACACTGTTGGAGACGATGCTGCTCCAAATGCAACTTTTGCAGACGATGCTGCCTTTGTCGGGGCTCGTCCTTGAGCTCGCTTCTCTGGACCAGGGATGGGATTTCAGTCTCTGCCTTTTTAAAGATAGGTGGGTGACAATATTCTCAAAGATACTCTGAAAACGCCAATATGATCTGCTGTTTTATTTAATGCTGTGAGTGTTTAATAAGCAGGGCAGCTGAGGGCTTTTGCTTTGCCCAGCCCTGGACATGGGCAGTAATCGCAACCGCACGGGGCCGCGGGCAGCGGCTGCGCTAATTGAAAGGTGACTGGAGGTGCTGCTGGGAGCTGGATGCCAGACAAGCCGAGAGCTCACCTGGTGCTGGCAGCAGCTCCTCTTCGCCATGGACCTTTTCCAGGGGTCCCTGCCAGTGCCTTCTGCATGGCAGGGCTTTCAGCGAAACACTTGTCCTGTGCGTGTCTCGCCCCTCGCCCCCCGCGAGCCCCGGTCGGGTGTCCCCTGAGGATCGAACAGACTGAAAACCACAAATCAAATCTCGCTGCTTAAGCCCTGGTGCGTTGCCAGGGACTACTGGAGCCGGACGAACAAGGGCAAGAAAGAGATTTGGCAGAAAGTCGCTGGCCCTGGCTCCGGACCACCAGCCACCCTGACCAACGTGCCCACCCGCTTTCCCCCCGTCCCGGGTGCTCTTGAACGCGGCGCTGCAGGAACACAGTGGCTCGTGCTCCCTCCGTTTCTTCCCCGCTTAATGCCTGCCTTGCTAAAAGAAAAATCAATAACATAAAGGGTAGTGCGAGCAGGTCTCAGGGGTGGAGTATCTCGTCGGCGTAGTGCAGACAGGCTGCCAATAATCCTGCTCGGAGCCGCTTCGCCCAACTGCCGCCGAAATATTGATGGGGGCTGCTGCGGGTTCTTGCATCTCTCTGCTCCCTCTCGACGAGAGGCAATTGCTGCTCGGGGATGGGGTCTATGCCCCAGCACCCGCATCCCCACGCCCCCATAGCTCCTTCCCCCAGTGCCTGTGGCGATGGCAGGGGCTTCGCTGGGGGGCTTGGGGCTGTGCCCCCCTCGGGGAGCCACCGCAGCACAGCACCCGCTGTCCCACCGGGACCGGCCAGAGAAGATTTTGCTCATGACTTCCCCAACGCAACATTTTGGGTTGCAGCAAAGCAAATGGCAAAAATGGGACCCCTCCTATATTTTTGGTTAATTTGCCCTGCTCTGACCATTCTTGGTGGTTAACAGCACCCTGGCTCCGGGCTCCCCATCCCTGGCCTCGCGCCGGGTGCGGAGCAGCCCCGGGGTGGGAGCGGCGGGGCCAAGCCATGCGTGTCCGCTGCAGGGACGGGCCCTGCTCGGCGTGAACGGCTCGGGGCGGCCATTGTCATGGGTGAATTTTCTGAATGAGCAAATCCTCATTAAAAAATAATTAAAACAGCCTGGCGAGATTGGCTTAATTCCCTTCATTTTGACTGATGGTGTTTAGTTTTGATGATTTATGTGCCACAGTCTTGCCAGCTCTCATGCTTTCATTGTTGGAACTCATGGGATTTCATGATTTTCTTCCTTCCACACCTCCTTGAGTCATGGGATTACAGCTGAATCTCAGCTTTCCTTTTTTTCAATGACTATTATTTTTAAACATGCATTCCAGGCTGGTGAAATAAACTTGAAAGCCTGACACCTAATGACTCAAAGCTCAGGAAGTGAGAAAGAAAAAAAAAAAAGAATAGAGAAATTGCTCTCTTCCTGCTTGGGGAGGGTGGTTTGTAACCCCCCCAATGGCATTCGGGTGCTGACAGAGGCAGCAGGGTCTGCAGTGGTGGGGTATGTGGTGGTGGGGTCTGTGGTGGTGGGGTCTGCAATGGTGGAGTCTGCAGCAGTGAGGTCTGTGGTGGTGGGGTCTGGGGCAGTGGGGTCTGCAGTGGTGGGGTCTGCAATGATGGGGTCTGCAATGATGGGGTCTGTGGTGATGGGGTCTGTGGCGAGGGGGTCTGCAACAGTGAGGTCTGCAGTCGTGAGGTCTGCAGTGGTGGGGTCTGCTGTGGTGGGGTCTGCAATGATGGGGTCTGTGGTGGGGGGGTCTGCAGCCATGAGGTCTGCAGTGGTGGGGTCTGCAATGATGGGGTCTGCTGTGGTGGGGTCTGCAGCAATGTGGTCTGCAGCAGTGCCCTCCTCTCCCATCCCATCCAGCCCTTCTCTGCCAGCCTGCCGTGCTCACAGACGTTGCTTTTGCACATTTAATAAGTGCGAATTTGCCAAGTCCCTCTGTCTAACTAAAACCTGTCCTTCTCAGGTCGGCCTCCCCTCCGACACCCTCGCGGCACGGGGCTGTCCGTGGCTTCGCAGGCTCTGCAGGACGGACCCTGCCTGGTGCACACTGGGTGGCTCCAGGCTCTGCGCAGCCCACTGGGTCTGCAGCATCCCGGGAAGGGGCACGGCGTGGGGGGGAGACGGGGCTGGAGGTGCCTGGGCTTTTCTCAGCCCCCTGCAAGCCCCTGCTCGGGAAAGCCGACAGCAGCAGAAAGGGCTCCTGCCATCACCTGGCAGCCTGTTCGGTGCCAGGTTAAGGCAGCGGCTGTGGCCCTTGGAAATGCCCTTGGTCTCCGCCTGACGCTTTTGTTCTGCGGGGCTGCAGGTGCAGATGCTTTGAACCGTGTGAGAAAAGCTCGCTGCCAAAGAAAAGCCGCTCCCACCGCCCTCACAGCCCCCTTTGCCGGCACCCGGCGCCGCCGAGCGCCCTTTCAGCTCTGAATGGGGACGACGGCGCCTGAAAGGCCGTGCCCCCCACCATCCCCGTCCCCCTTTGTCTCTCCCTCTGCTCGCCACCCCCTGCCCCATCCGTCTTGCTAAACCTCTAAGGCCCTGCAAGGCTTCAATGCCCCCTTTCACTTGTTATTTGTTACCAAATAAATATGGGTGATTAAAAAGGGATCAGGAGTCCGTGCGGTTTGCAGAGGTGCCTGGAAGGTGGAGTCCCTCCTCTGTGTAGCCCATGGCTTTTCGCCCTACATGAGTTAGGAAAAGCAATCACATAGGAATAAAAAGCCATAGACCACAGCAGAGGGCTTACCCAGGATAAGCCAGCAGTCTTTGGGGAAAGAAAAGGAAAAAGGGAAAGGAGGGAGGGGGGGGAAAGTAACCCCACTGTCTAGGTTTTCCTCCCTCCCCATGTCTATCACTCACTCCCTCCCCACATGGGGACTGCAGCCCCCCCAGCTCGACCCTACAAAAACAGGGGAACCTCCCACCGAAAACAGCCTCAGCACCACGACGTCGCGGGGTGGTTCCTCCCGAGTTACTGCCGGGCCAGGGGGGAGAGAGCCAACCCTGCCGTGCCTGGCCCCTCAGCAGTCACCTGCCGGCGCAGAGGAGGACCCAGCGCCTTGCCTGCACTGCTCCGAGCGCTGTAAGGAACTGCAGGGACAACAGTCTCCCACAGCAGAGGTGATGCTTAAAAGACAAGGTGCCGTAGCCTGAATCGATGGCAGCATGCCCAAGGAGCGGCCAACAAAATGGTTTCTTTTCACTTTCCCAACGTCCTGGCCACAGCAACACCTTATCTCTGTCCGTGAGATGGTATTCGCCATCACATCTTTCCACGCTGCTTTTAAAGATCCAAATAAACCTGATAAACCTTGAGTTATAATCGAGATAGCTGCTCTGGTTGCAAATGGAGCAGCACAAATTTACACCTGCAGATCAAGTGTCCTTTTCCACAGAGGTCCACTGTGCTGTTCAGCAGCGGTCCAGGACCCCACAGGGTAAATCCCTTTTGCAAGCAAGGGGGGAAAGCGCTCACCTTGGGGTGCAGCTGCACACTGTCCTGGAGGTGGTTTGAAAATCTGACCCTGTGGGCCACCAAGGGACTTGGCCGCTGTCCCAGAGTCACTCGGTGGCAGAACTGGGAGCTGAAAACCTTCCCTTGGCCCTGAAGCCCTGCATCTCACCTGGCTGGGGACGCTCAGCGGCGAGGAGTGCCTCCAACAGGCTGAGACAAAGGGCGAAAGGAAGGTCTGGCTGCAGACCCACCTCCCGCTCGCTTCCCTCGCTGCCTTTCGGGGGAACCTCCATCTCCGTACCCCCAAAAGAGCCATCTCAGGGCAGAGTGAGGGGTTTCATGGGGAGCAGCCGCTCCAGCAGCTCCTCCGAGCGCCCAACACAGACCTTATTCTTTGGCAAAAGCCTCTGCACCTCCCCATACCTTGGGGAGCTCCTCTGGTGGAACCGAAACTGCCCAGGTTGTCCCTGGGAAAGCACTGGCCTCTGCCTTTATTCCCTTCCCCTGCCAGGATGCCGGCCCATTCAGCAACAGTGGCTGCTAATTGCCGGGAGCTGATGAGGTCAGCTCTGCTATTGAGTGGAGGAAACTCCCTTTCTTGTTGCCCGAGCAAGAATCCTTGGGAAATTCAATGTTTCTAAAGCTCTACAGCAACCAGGTTTGGAAGCAGGAAGGGTTTTGCACCCTGCGGTTCGTAATAGCAGTGAACACGACTTTGACCTACAAACTCCCAAAGCACACCGGTAGCTCTGAACTGACCTTTTCCCAAGGTCTTTCCTCTCCTAACTCCCACATACGAGTGGCAAGTTAAAAAGGCCGCCGTGTGCCCCACCTTGCCAGAGCTGTGCTCCCTTTCTGGCCCCTTTGCTCTGCGGCTGGCGCCCGTGGGCAGCGCGACCGCGCCGAGCTCTGCAGGAGCATCGGTTGGCCCCGGTGTTACGCCCTTGGGTGCAGGCATTGCGCTGGGGGGGTCTGCAGGGAGTCCCCCCGTGCGTGCCGGTGGGTGCTGTGTGCACACCCGCATCCCCGAGCGGGTCTCTACCCCCCGGCTCCGCACCAAGGCCCCCCCTGCACTAAGGAGACAGTCCCAGTTCCACTGCACATCGCACACTCGAGGGGTAAATCTGTCAAGCCGAACCGAACGGCTCTTTGGGATCTGGCCCTGTGGCTCTGCTTCGGCACCCAAGACCTTCCCGAGGAGGCTGCACCCAAGGCAGGGCAGCTCCAGCGCCGGGCTGCTCTCCCCAGCGTCGGAGCACGAGGGCGGGTGCGTGCCCGAGAGCCGCCATCGCCACACCGCGCCGCAGGGACCCGAGGAGAGCCCGGAGCCGCCGGCCGAGCGCGGCTGACCTCACCTTTGGCAGCGCGGCATCGTCTCCGCGGGAAGGGCACCACACCAGCCAGCACGGGGCTTGGCATGGCAGCCGCCATCGCCGGCACCGTCCTCTCCTCTCCGCGCCCTGGCCCCCGCCACCAAAACCCGGGCACCGCAGGGATGCTCGGTGAAGCGGGCGCCCAGCGCTGGCCGGGGCAGCCACCCCACCTCCTCCGACCCGCAGATAGCTACGGGGGGTGTCAGTTTTGAAGCCCCCATCCCTCCCTTGGCGGCTGGTCCCGCTGCCGTCCCCACGTCCCCGCCGAGCCTCGCCGCGCCGTCGCATACTTGAAAGGGTTGTGCACCGAGGGGCTGGGAGCGGAGGGAGGGAGGGAGCGGGGGTCAGGTATTTCTCCATCCCCGGCTCCGGAGCCGGTAACAAAGGCACTATTGAACTGCAGCCTCTCTGGTCTGTGAAGCAGAAACCTCTTGTATCTACTCCACTGCCTTTGATCTCACTCCCCCAGTGGGATGTATATTACTCATGTCCTGCTGCTCGGGTACTGCTGCCAGGACGGGACGGGGGGGACAAGTCCCTGCTCGTCACCCCGGGTTTGGGAAGCGTCCCGCCGGCACCGGGCAGGGACACCCAGCACCCGCTCCTGCTGCTGTCCTTCCCCGAGGCCCCTCTGCCTCCCCCCTCCATCCCCCAGCCCCGCCA
>Ga0065711_1038504_pt1 | contig 18686 bp, 17 predicted proteins | sample Hoacrofraction12_FD_59098 | JGI IMG/M metagenome (GOLD analysis project Ga0065711, IMG submission 59098) | Hoatzin crop microbial communities from Cojedes, Venezuela - Epithelial fraction 12 v2 (version 2) | ecosystem: Host-associated > Birds > Digestive system > Esophagus > Crop | place...
GGGGGGGGGGGCGGAACAGCTGCAGGCCCCGGCCCGGGGGGAAAGGCACCCAGCGCTCAGCCTGCCCTTACTGACTTCAGAGCTGTTGTGGTGGTTTTTTTTTTTTTCTTTTTTCCCTGTCATTATATGTTCATTTCCTCACAACTTCACTCATTAACAAGGTGAAGCGCGTTCACCCAGCAAGAAGCCGGCCCTCGCCGGGTACCTTGCCCTGCAGCAGTCTGCTCGGTGCAGTTTGTCCCGGCTGTACGCAGAGAGTTTGCACAGGCCGGTGTAATTTCTTTTCTGGTTACACATTAAAGAACAATCACCTTCCATCGCCCGAGGGACTTTGCGGGAAAAACAGAAGGGAATTGTAATGGTCTGGAGAAGTGACGCAGGCTTCAATCTTTTGCAGAGTTATAAGCAGTGTGCTCCAGTGCAGGGCGAGGACAAACTTACAGGCTTGGTTGGTTGATGGTTTTTTTGTTTGTTTTCCCTGAAATATCATAAGATGTGAAAACGTCTGGAGACAGAAAATCGACATTTTTCACGAAACGGTGAAGAGGTTTGCGCTGCCTGGCATGGGCGTCAGATGGTTTCTCCATCCATCCATCCACCGCCGTTAATCCCAGCGAGGAACGGAACAGGCAGAGCCTGTTCAACAGCCGTGTGCCGAGCACCCGCTTCGCTGCCCTCACAGAAAGCCACAGGGACACACAAGTAACAGAAAACCTAGACTTAAAAACCAGCTAAGAATAGCAAAAACAAGCAGGTGACTTGTGAGGCTGTCTAGCGCTGCGCGCTGCTCCGTTGAAAAATCCATTTTAGGGAGAAACCCTAAAATTCCGGCGTGCCAAGCAGCACGCCACTCCGTGCTTCCCACACGGACACGTCGCTTGTGGTTTGGCTCCCGGGGTTCATCTGAGCCCCATCTCAGTGGGACAGCTGCGGGCATCAGCGTCCCCCGCCAGCTTCCATCTCACCTCGGACAGCCCAGGGCTGGTGCCGCCTGACGGGTCGGCCCTCCAGCCAAACCCAGATTTGCCCCTTTCTGCCCTCTCTAAGCTGCGCTAAAACCCTAGGATTTAATCGGTGACTTCTTCATGCTGATGGGCCTGAAGGGTAATGTTCATCCGGCTGCTGACTGACTGGGGCAGAGAGATGAAGCACGCATGGTGCCAAGGCTGCAGGTCAGCCCCCGCATCGCCGAGTCCCTCCTGCTTCCCGGCTCTCTGGTCTCTCATTATTTATTCTCATAATTTATTCTCATTATTTATTCTCATAGTTTATTCTCATTATTTATTCAGCACCGCAGTGCGACCTACAGAATAGCTGGTGCCCCTCTGCGGTGCTCGTGCTGGGAACCAGCCCGAGGGCAGTCAATCAAACAGAGACCATTTCTGTGAATCCTCTTGAGGTATTTTTTTAACTAACACTGTCCTTATGCCTTTTCTTCCTCCCGAAGCTCTTTCTGGAGCCCTTCCCTGAGCCACATACAGAGAGAGCTCTTCTCTGCCGGCTTTTCCCATCCATGGGCTTCGGCAGGACAACGCTGTCTGTCCTCCTCGCGGGTCGCTGGGACAGGGCAGCCTCCACCTCCCCTGCAAGACCTTCCTCAGGGTGGGCTGCAGGCAGCTCCGGTGAGCCTGGGCCGAGTAACACGCAGGCCTCCTGCGCTCTGTCTTGGGCTGGCTGGGGTGAGCCTGTGCCATCCCTGGTAGCTGAGCAAGAGTTAGGGTCGCCCTCAGCAGAGCGGGCAAGGTCTAGGTCTGAGCTGGGATCGGCTGCAAGAAGGAGAGCAGCGGCTGGCTGGAAGGCACCTTCTGTCACGGGCTGTGCAGAAGGGGAAACGTGCCACTGCAACGGTTCAGAAAGTGTGAACTTCCCCAAATATGTTGGAAAATAATACTGGGAGCTATAGAAGGCCTTACTTAGAAGATGCGTTCAACTTGTTTCCGCAGAAGTGATGCCTCCCTTGCTTAGCCCCAAAGTAGGCAGCAGCTCCGTGGGGACAAGGGAAGAGCTCCTGAGAACGCAGATGGGAAGCAGCCTAAGTTTGATTCTTCCTCCAGACCTTCTGGAGATGGCATTTTGCACATATTTGTGATACTCCGACAAGTCTCTGTGCTGCTGGCAAAACCCTACTGCTTAGGGATATTTATGATATTTCCTTCCTTTAGAGGAGCATTATCGACTTGCCCATAACACAACCCTCCGGGTTTTTCTGCAGGTCGTGGCATCTCCAAGCAGCAGGTGTGACTGCGACTGCCTCCCTCCTCTTGTACCCACACGAGACTGCACAGCAATTACAGCAAAAGCTTATACGGAGAGCCGCGCTAAGCAAGTATGAAGACCTTTTAACCGCCCCTGTTTAAACCCACAAATCAGCAGCAGAAGCAAGTGCCGTGTTCTTGCTCCCATCTGCGGGTGAGCAGCAGGATGATAACCACAGTCCAAAGAATGTAAACAATTCAAAAGGAAAGCAAAAATTGTCTGCTGAGACGAAGGCAACAGCATCCAGCCCAGTAAAAGTAGGAAACCTAGGTGCAGAACGGGTGAGAGCTTCACCCTCAGTTTTTCAAGTCCATTATTAACAGTCAGGAACCACTTCCCTATTAATAATTATTTGTTACTACTACTAAGGCCAGGTATAGCTCAGCGCATTGATAAAAGTAGTGCCCACACAGCCGTGATCTGCAGCGCAGGAGCTTTCTATAGCTGATCACCAGCTTGGGGAGATGCCAAAATTTAGAGCACAGGTTTACGAACTTACCAACACTTCTCTTTGAGTGGTTCGTTCTACTTCGTTTTTCTTGCTCAGTGAACTGGTCTCTGTTCTTACTCGCCTTTTTGTCATGTCGCCTCTGCATCTCCTCTCCAGAGGATCCACACACACACACACCTTGCTGGATTTCTCTCCCCTGGCTTCTCTTACCAAGGGTAGAAAATGACTCTTTACAGACCCAGCCCGTCTTCAGAGATCAACAAGCTGCGAAAGGATCTGGCTTCCTGTTTCATTTCCGTTAAAGTTTTCAAAGTCACACAGGCTGTGTGTGCTTCTCCATAGCCAAGCCACAAGAAAAAAAAAAAAAAAATCGAGCATAACTCAGCTATTTATAAAGGTCACATTGCTACCTCCCTCCACATCTTCCAAGCTGTCTGAGGGCTGGAGACTGGGGGGTGATTTTCAAACTGTGATGTACCACAATACGTGGACTCTGTCTTAGTGGCAGTCCTCAGAGAGCCACAGCCTCTTCTTCTCAGCTCCAGTGTCATGTTGGATCGCTAAGCATTTAACATTACTTGTCATGCAATCAGTCAGCTTTCTGTAGAAACACTCTGACTGTGAGGAGGAAGCAGGTGGTCCATCAAAGCACCCTTTCCCTAGTAAGGTACGGACCTTTAAGCAAAGTTCACACAGACAAGATTAAATCACTTTGTAGACACAGGATTCTTCATAAGAGTAAGCAAAGGGTCCTTTGAGAGATTCTCTCCTCTCCCCTCGTCACTCATCGTTTTAAGTTAAGAGACAGTGGTTTCTCTACAGTATAAGGCTACTAATTACTTGCTTCTTAATTACACTGTTGCAAGATATAGCCCAATACCATAGCTTACAAGCTGATTAAATCCAGTCTCCCACTCTGAAAACACCCCCAAGTTCTTGTTTCAGAGGCGGAAGCACCATTTGCCCATCCAGATTCCTCTTCTTTTGAGTATTGCTCCATGTTACAGATGGATTTAAAAAAAAAAATTGCTGGAACTTGTATGGTTACTGACTCATATTTTCCCTTTCACCGGAACTTCAGTTTCCCTTTCTACATCTTTTGTTACACTATTTTTGTTAAATTAGTTTAAAAATGTTGTTTCTCCATTATCACCCTTGGATCAGGAGCATTTGCTAAAAAAAAAAAAATAAAGGAAATTTGGAAAGGTGCAGTTAGGAGGATAACCATTACTTATATTACATTATTCTTTCTGTTTGTTGGCACCTCGGGAGCTGAAGGTGAAATCTGCTTTGCCTGCTGCAGTCCAAGGCTTGAGCCCCGTGACTGCAAGCCTGCAAACACTTCTTATTTCACCATTTACTGTGGAGGAAGGAGAGTAATAATAAAGAATTTTCTCTCTTTAAGTGTTCACTTGCTGCCTTTGGATGCTCACTGGCATAGAAGATGAATAGCAAGAAAGTATTCAAAGGCAGCAAGTGAACACTTGAAGAATACATATACACATGCACACATTTATATGTATATATGCCTGTATTTTATTTTTTTTTTCCTGTGTTCAGTTTCCATTAGCAGAACAAGAGAGTTCTGGGAGGGGAAAAACTGTGGCCTGGCTACAGGAGCGGTGCATCTCCAAGGGGAGATACGGAAAGAAAACTAGCAGGAGAGAAGAAAGAAACACTGCACAAGGCCTCTTTCACTTTACTTGCTCAGCACTGTTTTGTTCGGTTTTTTAATAAAAAAGCAAGCTGTTTGGTTTAACTTATCGGTGAAAATTAACTGTCTTCTACTGCATTGAATTCCCTTTCATCATCTTAAATTCCTCTTGTACTTCTTAATCCATTTTTGCCTGGTAGGTTGCTTTGCTGTGGCCAGAAACAGTTCTGGATGTTCAGCAATGCCTACTCATCCTCTTCTCTTGCAGTTTCCACATTCTTTAACCCATATACCATATTTCCCAACCAAGCATAATGGGTTCACCTGGATAACTCTTCAGGCTTTATCCAAGCAGGAAAAGCATGGATTACCTCACTTTCCTGCTGTGCTGGGACATGAATATTTGCCTGACCTCTGCATTTCTTCCATAGCCCTGTGAGCATCTTTAGGGCATGGCGAAAATGCTGGGACACCTGAACGCTCTGCGCGGGAGGGATCTAGGAACTTGGAGGAGTTTTGGAAAGTGATGTCATCTTTGCTCCAATAGAATCAGGCGACAGGCAAAAAAGGGCTCCAGCAGGGAGAAGAGGATAGACCAGGATCTTCTGTACCTCTTCCTTGCAGGAAAACCTCAGCTGAGCTTTGGAACTAGACAAAGTTATGAAAAATACAGGATAAATTCCCCCCCACACACATGGTGCTTTTTATTTTATTATACGCAAGGTCATGGGGAGAAGAGAAAGACAAACCTAAAATGGACGATGGCGAGTTTGGTGTGCTAGAGGCCGTGACCATCTGGGCTGATATAATCCACGAACTAAAAATAGCTGTGTTTTACTAGGTACCTAGTGTTTGCAGGCCTGCCTGTTTGCACTCTTTATCACATTCACAAGCTGACGAGAAAATTTCCTTTGTCCACCCCCACGCTTCTGTGGCGGGTGTTATCAGACGGCCTCTCCTACCCGAGACATTCCCTTGTGGTTCTGTGACATGTAAAAAATGAAGTCTGCGTTTGACTTCACCACAAACAAGCTCAACACGCTTGTTTCCCTGCTTGCAAACGATAGGAGAGCTCTTGGTCTTCAGCGGCAGTTTGGGAACCCAAACTTGACGTGGCACATCATCATCCAGCTGTCCCAAAGCTCTAAGCACAAATGCTTTAGAGATGCAATGACCACCTGAGTTTGTCCAAGAGTTGAAGGCAGTTTCATCCCTACCGCTGAGCTCTAGAGCTAACTTCTTCCTTCCTTCCTGCTTTCTCCCTTTCTATCAGAAGCAGGGTAGGATTCCAAAGACAAATATCCCCAACTTCCCATTGCCTGTAGTCACTTTTGTTCTGCTGTAGCAGGTTGTTCTACCCTCTCATCTGTCAGCTGGAAGAAAATCACCCTTTTAGGAACAATTATCATTGGCAACTTTCTGCCGCAGCCAAGAGTTTGGGGGCAGGAGAGGTGCTGTCCTATGCAGGTGCACAGCAGGGTACTTAGTGGGTCGTCAGGTTATCATTTTCCTTCTGAAGACTAATAAGGGGACTAGCATCAATACAGTCTACTTTCTGGACAGATCAGGATTGTGGAAGCATCAAGCAAGTTGTTAGGGCAGAGCTACCTCCGAGGGCTTGGGCACAAGAGATCAACGTCTTTGGGAAAAGGAATCCCCGTTACAAAATCTGTGACAGATTTTGCCTTGCTTTTGGACAGTTCTTCGTAAATCAGATACTTCATACTGGGATTAAGTATGGCTTGGCTTCTTTTTCTTTAGAAATCATCATGCAAAGACTCAGAATCCAGTTGTTTCTCCTTCAGGCTGCAAGACCTTACTGCCAGAAGAAACAAGACACTGTTCATAGGCACTTGCTGCTTTTTTTTTTTTGGCTAGTGTCAATGCCTGGCTTTGCAACAGTGCCAAAACATTTATGTTTCGTTATCAAAAGCGCATAGCAGGAAATCAAAGTGAGCATTTTAAGACCTGGGTGCTGTGAGTGACTCACTGAGGCTGCAGATCTGAAGACCGGAGCACACCCTTCCCTGGGCTTCTCTTCTGGAGTAGGAGGAGCGAGACACTTTCTGCCATCTCCGCTACGAACCGCAGCAGTCGTCGGCGAGGGCTGCTTCTGTACTGAAACACCAGAACAGGGTCACTAAGGGGAAGAAAGGAGCTCATTCTTTTCCAAGGAAGGAGTCACCCCAACCCAAAACATCAAATGCCATCAGTGGAAAGAACAAACTTTCTTCAGATGGAGAATTAGCAACAAGCAGGAAAATGAAACATGTAAAAACCGAGGCTGCTAAGGGAAAGCAGTGGCCTGTACACAAAGGGGCAACAGTGCTGAGGGGAAAGTCACAGAGAGACAAGGGGTTGAGCATGTACATGCCCCCTTTTATAATGCAGCTCATTGATGTAAATGACTTTTAGATTAATAGAAACAGTTCCAGGAGATGTTCCTGTCTGAAAGGCGCTTTGTGCGGCTGATGGTTTGCTTATTCTGAACTGCAAAGATAAACATCCTAGTTCTAGTGGCCATTTTCTTTCCCCCACCTCCTAACAGAATCATCATCGATGCTGACAGCTGAAAATAATATATGTGCTTCTTCATTTAGCAGGTTGAAACAACCTACTGCTAAGCTAATAAACGCTATACTTGTCTATATATTTCACAACACAGAAGGAAGGATGACATTAATTTCTTTTAATTACCGGACAGAAATTCAGAGGACGAAAGTTGATTTTTGCAGTTGCCAAAATCTTACGCATCTTCAGCAAATCCTTTTACCACCTGTTAAAAAGGGGGAAAAAAAATAAGCTTTCTCCATCTGTAAAGCAAAGCTTGGTGATTAAAACTGAGAGATGCTGAAAATACCATGGTGATGGAGACTCTTCAGGTGAATACACAGCCCCCGCTGCGATGAGAAGCAGCACTCTCATCTCCCTTTGCAGTCCGTGACAATAAAGACAGAATTCTCCTACTCGCAAGGGATGTCAGCACCTTCCTCACAAAGGATTCAATTATTTCTTTTTCTGTAATTTTTTTTACAGGCTTTTACCCTTTTTGATATTCTACTATTTAGACTGCAAGAGCTAGGATTTCTACTTTTCTGGCAGGTAAATGACATACATTTTCTTTACAAAAAAACCCATAGTGATAATGTAAAAATGAAATTTCCTGGCTCTTCCCATACAGCTTCTTCTCAAATACATACATGCACACACATTTCCCTGGACCCACCTTCCACCACAGAAATATTGGCTCTCTGAAATTTGGCTTTGGATGTTTGCAGGATTTCTGAAGACCCCGTGGCCCTGCAAGAACTGCTGTTTGCGCAGCACGTCAGGCATGCAGAGATCCCAGATCCCACCCACGGGTATGCACAAAGCAGCCTGTGCAGCGTAGCTCAGAAGGTCTGACCCATCCCCGGCAGCTTGGACGCCAAGCATGATCGCTATGAGTTACAGGAGTCAGGAGCTGGTGCTTCATTTCACCTTCTGGCATCGATTTTACACAAGGAAGGTGTGGATTTTGAGTAGCGCTAGAAGAACAAAGCAGAAGTCTTCCTCCTAAGTTCGGGAGATGGAGGACTGCCTTTTGGATTCTGCCGTTATTTCCTCAAAATTACTTCTAGATTTAACCATACCCTCTGAGCAATCTGGATTCACATTACATCGGAATCATACTACTGTCTGTGGCACTGCAGGATGACAGTTTGAAGATACTTGAAGCTTCCACCACATTTTTATGGGGACTTTTACATTTAAAAGGATCATTAACTATACAATAACGTAATTGGATCCTTATGTCACAGGTTTTGTTTGAAAAGCTCAAATGATTTTCACATATGTTGATAAACTTGTTTTAGCACCGAGAGCATAAATGCATGACAAATTGTCTGGGAGGAGAAATGAAAGGGACACCATCTAAACTTCCATTTTTGTGAGGGAAGGAATCTGGCACGCTGGTGGCACAGCAGGAAGCCAATGAGGAACAGAATGTACAACCATTGCTGCTGGTAAATATAGATCCTCAGTCTGAGGCACTGGAGAGCCTTGCGCTTGGAGTCTCTTCTGCTAACAAGTGCCTCATGTCAGTCCTGGTTTTGGCTGGGATAGAGTTCATTTTTCTTCCAGTAGCTGCTATCTTTTGGATTTAGTACCAGAAGAATGTTGGTAACACTGATGTTTTCAGTTGTTGCTGTGAAAGCAAGGACTCTTTCCAGTTCCCCATATCCAGCTAGTGAGCAGGTGTGCAGGAGCTGGGAGGGAGCATGGCCAGACAGACAGCCAAGCTGGGCAATGGAAATACTCCATACCATAGCTGCTGAGTTTATGCACAGGGGTTGGCTGGGGGGCAGGAGGCTATCTTTCATTCTTGTTTCCGAGTTCGAATCCTCTCTTGGCCAGGAGTTTGAACTTTTATGTGAGTTTTTGAAATTTGCTATTTCTGGGTTTGCAATCGCTGCTCGGGGACTGGCTGCAAATCGGTCATCAGCTGGTGAGAAAAATTGTATTGTATATAGTTTGGTTTTCATATTCATTATTATTATTATAATTTTCTTTGTTGTCTTATTAAACTGTCTTTATCTCAGCCCATGAGTTTTCCCTTTTGTCCATTTCTTCTCCCCATCCCAGGAGATGGGGGGAAGGAGAAGGGTGAGCGAGTGGCTGTCTGGTGCTTAGTTGCCAGCTGCTGGGTTAAACTGCGACAGTGTCCCCAAAGCACCTCACCTTCAGGACATTTCAAAAAGTTGAGTCAGATGAGGGTATTCTGCCTCTTTTTTAATCTACTGTTAGTTATTCCAGAAGGTGCTGGAGCACTTTTCTACAGGCCATACAAGCATAATGTTGCTGGATTTTCTTTTTTTTTTTTTAAGTTTTTTATTAGGTCTAACATAACTGTCAGATGCACAGCTCTATTCTGCCAGCAATTGTGTATTACAAGTGAAAAACCCCAAGCAGATGGTTCTTTATGCTTTGCTGCATTTGTTTTTTTCCAAGAGACCATAGTAACAATCCTTCCTCCACTGACCTTCAAGTGTTACTCTAACACAAAATGTACTAGTATGAGTCAAACAGTATGACTACAACAGCATCAAGGTAAAGTAAATATCATATAGTTATGCTTCCTTCCACGGGTGATATTTCCAGGAGACAGACTTCATTAAGAGCTACACCCAATAGTAAAATAATTTGTGCTCAATAAACAAATACAGACAGCTGTTATAAAGTCCAACACGGAGCTCAGCCAGAAATGAGGCACCTCGTTTAAGTGGCAACATGTCAGCTGCAAATGAGCAACTCTGCAGAAGCTGAGACATTTGTGTAGTCAAACTAGTAGAAGGCCTAAAACGCCGAAGTTAAGGCTGCAGGTGGTAGTAGGTTTTGCAAACTGAACACTCTCTGTCTCCATACATGGACCTACAGTTTTTGAAAGCTCCTCCCCACCAATGTAACACTAGATTTATCTTGTTTCTGGAATTAATTGAAAATATTTCAAAATAGCAGCCTAAGCGTGGCTGAGGGAACGGCAGATACACACTAGCCAGCTGCCATACCTCGTATTTTCCTCATTGGAAACAAGGACGAGACTTCACAGCGCAACCTAAGCAGAAACCTCAGCTACCTCCCTGCCTCCATCGCCTAATTGCTGTGATGATAGACTTGCTCAGCCAAGCGCCTCTGTCATGAACAGTTAAAGCAGTTTTGGCTCTTTATATGGGAGCTCGGCGGTGTGAAGCCAGCTGCCTGGCTAGGAACAGGGAGCCGAGATGGCCGTCGCACTGGCAGATTTAGCATGCAGTGCCTGCTCGGTCACCTCGAAAGCAGGCCAGGGCATGCAGTGTGCTTTAAAACACTACAAGGCGACAACATTAGTACATACACATTTCTATACATCTCTCGTTTAAGTGCTGGATCTCCAACAAAGCCACTCTCAACGCCCGAGCGCTTTGTCTCTAGGACAGGGTACTCTGGACACGACGCTGTGCCTTTGTGGCGAGCACATCCCTCCTGTCCATCTAATGCCATAACTGGGGACGGGCAGACAGCAGAAGAGCACGAAATCCCACACAGCTCTCATGATTTGGCATTCGTGCCTCTTCCTTTTCCCCGACACAAGTGTTTCTACATGGCCCCCCCCCGCCCAAGCAGCTAGGAGAGACCTTTCTAAGTGTTTCATGATTAGCAAAGAGCCCTTTCACCTTCCCTGCCACAGAGTGGTGCAGGAGAGGCATAAGTATGTACAGAAGGGAAGAACTTTGAGAACTACGAGTAGACTTCTTGGGACACCAGCTCCAGCAGAGCTCCCCAGAGGGATGCAACCAGAGCTCTGGGGGTTGCGTCCTCCAGCGGAAGGATCAGAACAGCAATCCCTGAGAAAGGTAACGCCTTTCAGTGCAACACTGCTCTACAACAAAACATCATCTTTTCCTCTTCCAGCAGCTGGAGAAACTCTGAAATGTTTAAAAAAAAACCCAAAAGCCTTGATGACAATAAATAGCTGCAATAAGGCAGGGTGGCAGATGCCCCATGACAGCAGCAGAGCATGAAAGAGAAATACAATTGCTGTTTACAGTTAAGACAACCCAGTTTTATACTACTTTGTTATAGACAACCTCCAACATTTACACAGAGATGTATTCTTCATCTAATTCCCCTTTATCCAATTGGAAAGCTTTTCCCTTGCACCTCTAACATACAACAGAGGGGGAAGTTCAAGCGACGTGGTAGAAGTTGATACTTCTCTGCCTGACTTGGGCAAAAAGGTCAATGTTTGACATCAAGCAAACTTAACCACGGAAAATAAACCCTGCATTACATAGGACAGCAATACCAAGGCTCTAAAAAAATCAGCCGTTACAACTTCGGTTGCAGCTTTCACGCTATTACATTCCACAGCACGCACATGTGGTTTCAATACTTCTTTTAAAAAAAAAGCTGCTTCAAATGTAAACAGCTTATCACAATGGTTGCTTGCTAATAAAGGGTCTGATGTGTGATAGAAATGATAAACTAGAAAAGCAAGATCGCTAGAAAAAATACTCAGGTTATCTGGGAGTAGATGTATAAAGCAGATAAAGAGTTTCTGTGGAGCACTTAAGCACAGAAACAGTTCATATCTAAACTAATGGAAAAGAGCATTGCTATTTCCTCATTTTTTTAAAGCCGACAGATGGTGTTTAGGCCTTGTAAAAGGTTACCCCCCCTCGAGTCTTGCAGTTGACTAACAGAGAAAAATGTGTTTCTTGATTATTTGTCAAGCCAAACATTACAGACTCAAGAGGAAGATTCAGCTTGAAACAAGTACTTGCACTACTTACCTAACCGCTCACAACTGGAAAAGTCACTGCACGCAAACAGAAACAGATGTTTTGTTTCATGAACAAATGCCATCCCTACCCACCCATAAATCCTTCGGAGGATGAAAAGAAATCATAGTCCTCTTGGCCATGTACTGACTATCCCAGAACATTCTTACTCAAAGATACTTATAATATCTTTATTAAATACCAAATAAAAATATTTTCCTCTCTCTGAACTTTATATCTGCAGTCTCTTTGGGATATTAGCTTCACAAGAGGCAAATACTTCTAAGGGAATGCTTTTAACTTGCACAGTGAATAATTTTGAAGGAATGCTATCTGTTGTCAGTATACTCTTATCTTGCCTCCATTAGACCCATTAGCTTATCAGAAATTACTGGAAATACTTTTTAGAGTAAAAATCTTGATTACTATTTTTCAGATTTGAAAACGTTTCCAAGCCAATCCTCCTCTCTCCCATCTTGAGGGGTTACCGTCCTCTCCAGCATTTCTCCCATCCTGCTCCAAAGACGTTGAAAGCTGGCTGCAGTGTCGTTCTCACGGCTGAGCTGCTGGATGGCAGTGCACTCTCTAGGGCCAGTGGTGACCTGGTAACAGGCAATTTACAGCCAGTACAAAGAGGTAGCAATTAGCATTGTATCAGTGTGGAGAGAAAGACATTTAAGTAAAGTAGACACTTGTAAAGTTCCATAGCAAAAAGCAGAACACACGCAGGCAGCCATGCCATGGTTTCTGTAGGTGCACTGTTCTTCCCTTGGTCAGAACCTGAGACGGGGCGGTGGCAGGGATCAGATGCACAGTTCAAGTCCAGCATTATCCATGCCTGCTCCTAAGGAGGCTAACTCATCACTGGCATCCTCGTAAGACATGTACAGTAACCTCCTGTCTGTGTTTGCCTGCCATCTTTCACTTGTTTCTCTGTAGGCTTCTTTGTCCCCAGTCTCCATATGCATTGGCCTCCCTGAGTACATTTTGAATTGCTGGCTGTCTTGAATTGGATGTAACACCTTTGGCTCCTCCAAGACATCAGGCAGAACAAGCTCATGCTGTTATCATGTCATGAGTAAATGACATTTGGGGAAAGCTTTAATTTCTTTCACATCAACTATCACATAATTTAGCTCTGAGACAAAGCCCTAGGAAATCAGGCTTCCTTTCTTTGTGCATATAAATAATCACCTGTCTCTCTTCACCACTGCAAAGGAAGAGCAAATATCTTTTTATGCATGACATTAGTTTGCAATCCCCGAATACAGAAAAAACCCACCAAGAATTGCATGTGCAGTCAACATACATCTTTTTGCAGTATTTGCAGCGTGCATGCACTGCAGCTGCCACCCTTTCTTGCAGCACGTCGTTATCCATGTGTGCCAATGTAATTTAGCAGTACAGACATGATATCCTTCATTTCCTCACATCTGATGATCCTTCAGAAGCAAGGTACCTGGAGAAACAGCAACACAGGGAAAACATGTTTTAAAGAGTTCCAGTGAATGACTAGCTTTCTTTTCTCCTGTGAGTGCTTGCATACGTGCCCGACATCGTGTGATAAATCCAGGCAACACCATACACATCCACATGGCAACCGAATGCGTATCTCAGACTTTACTGAGCAAAAACAGAAGCATCATACGTGGAAACTGAGGAGCAGTGTAGTGCCTAAGTGCAAATGCAACTCCCCAGCATGGACTTTGCAAATCAGAAGGACAAGGACATTTGCCACTGCTATTGCCTGAGTTGCAGTGGAGAATGCTCTCAGCAAAGGTAGTGGATCTACCTTGACAGTCTTGCTGCAGGTCATGAAACAGCCAGCTAGCCAGTGAGACAGCTTCCTCGGGGTCACACCATTAGATTGTTTAGTTTTGGCAACCCCTATGGATGAAGATTGCCCTGAAAGGATTGATTTTCTGCAGAACAAAGGACAAAGCTGAAGTTTTGTGTGAGTTATGAAGCACCTTGACCACAGAAGTGTGCTACAGGGAAAAGAAAATAATGACATTAATTTCTTGACTCCTGGCAGAAACAACACACAGCTATTGGCCCAGCATAAGCTCTTAAACAAAGCCGACAAATTGCCTGGAAGAAAACAACATTAGAAGGAACATTTATTAGACCTGAATCTCTCTCATGCTCCTGGAAGAAAAGAAATTTGTCAAAAGGTGAAGCTGTTAGAAGCTCAGATGATTGCCTCATCCATATCATGACCACCAGTGCAACAGGAATTCAGCTAGGATTCTCATATCTAAAAATTCCCTGTAAAGTGGGATGAGAGAAAACAGAGCGCCTCTTACAGCAAACAGATCATTTCCTCAGTAGAGATACTGACCCTCATTGCAATCTTATACTTTATGATGTATCAAATACTTATACTATAGCCATACTTCATCAAATACAGAACACCGTATTTCCATTTTAAAAAGTAACAGACTATTAATCAGTGGAGGTCTTGAAAAGGAAATACATGGCTAAACATTAAGTGAAAAATCAGGTCCACTTAGAAAAATTAGTACTTAATCCAAAAAGACAAATAAAGACTAGACTCACTTTAGTCTCGAGAACCATTCAGCACCCAAGCTGTGAGATAGAGTACAACAGCATCCTTTATGTTCTTTGCAAGCAGGTCTGAAAAAAAAGGTAAGATCTGCAGCTCTCCTCCACAACAAGTAACCAGGGTAAAAGGAGCAATCATCACCAGATTTACACCTTGCCTTACTTTGTGAAAGACCCTTGGAAGAAATAAGTATAGGCCTCTATCAAACTCCAAGAGCAGTGAGTAATTTTGATGTTCAGGCACTTTTTGGTGGTGATCAAGTAACCCTCAAGGCACCCCATCCAAAAAGCCTCCCCTTAAAACTTCACAATATACCATGACACTCTTGTCCCCTCAGTGTCAAGCAGCTAAGACTGTCCACTAGTATCTAAAGCTCCCAACAACAACAACAAAACCAGAACGAACCAACAGATGCATTAGCTCCTGCAACTGGGACTAGCACAGATTCCCAGCTTTGAGTTTTCCTGTCAAGCAGAGTCCCAGAGAACCCTCCGCGTCCCAGGAGAGAGCTCCATCACCAAAGAAGGAAGTGCTCTCTCACCATCAGTCTTGAGAGATGGCAAATTAAATGACATCATTCTGCAAACACTCAGCGGATCTTGGCATCACTGAAGGGAAATTCCGAGAGCTTGAAGAACCATCTCTCTCTCACGCGATCACACGGTCTTCAGCGACGCACAGGCAAGATGTGCAAAAACAGGCAAGATATGTGATGTAAGCTGGTATTTAATCAGAGTGATTAGGCAGATTCCAAAAGGTACAACCAGGCAAACTTCCAGCTGCTGCCAGCTCTTCCTCCGTATTTGGGAGTGACCCTTGGGATCGCAAACCCTCACAGAGACTGAGTTCAGGGTGTGCTAAGTGAATTCTCAGTGCTGAATACTGCCAGGTGAGTCACAAGGAAGCTTAATGTGAAATTTCTGCAAGTAATCTTTGGAGATACTCCTGATGCGTGACTTCAGTGTGGAAGCAAGCCTCCTGCTTGAGACTCAGGTATATCCTCTTGTTGAAGCGAGGGTGCTAGCCTCACTAAAACCAGTGTTTGAAATTTAATTTGAAAGTGGAGTTTCAGCTTAATCTAAGCCCAAGGCAGGTTACAATTTCATCTTTTAGGATGAGAGGAAACGAGCTCGACGGCTCCAGGAGCTGGCAAGAATACTCTCTCTTGTCAGGACAGACTCCTGTGAAAGGAGGCCTTAAAAAAGTCAGGGGAGCTAGGCTGACTATCTGAGTAGTAAAATGAAGGCCAGCAGTAGTCAGCTTCTATTTTTTTAATACAAGAGATCTCCACGCTCAGTTCCATCAGAACAATCTCTCCCTAAGGCAATCATACTACCTCAGCTTCACAGGCTGAAATAGAAACTGAGAAAATTAATGCTCATGAGGGATGTGCTGAAAGGGGGATCCAAGGTTTACACAAACGATCATGGGCTCTAAACTGACCACTGCCACTCAACGTGGGAACATGATCTCAGGATTTACTATTTCAAGAAGTATCAGCTCACAAGAAATCAAATCAAGGTGACCATTCAGAATTTTTAGAAAAGGAACAGAGAACAAAATGCCATTTTGCAACTGTGTTAACTCATGATGCACCTGTACCATGAATATTGTGTGAGCTTTGTCCCCTTCCATCACAGACAGTATACAACTTGGAACTAGATAAGGTTCAGGGAAAGGCAATTAAGATGATAAATAGCTGCCCCTTGAGGAATAAATAGACCAGTACTCTTTAGCTTGGTAAACAGATAACCAAATGAAAAGTAAGGTAGAAGACTGTAAAAGCAGAGGTAGGACACACAAGTTGGGGAGATGAACTGCTCATTGTCTTTTCCAAAACAAAGGAAGATGTCGGTGGGTTCTTCACACAGTATGGAGCTCAACTGTATAACCCGTTGCTACACAAAGTTATGGATATCAATGGTTTATCGCCATTCTAAAACAAGAATTCGATATTAAATAATCCTCAATGGACTTGCCTTCCACGAGATGCACAGACATCATTTTGTCAGGAAGACCATTTATTATGACAGAGGAGAATACACTGGGGTGGTAACAGACAGAATGTTTTTGGGAGGGCTGGAAATTCAGTTTGCAGAGGTTAAAGTGTTCTTTTGGCGTTAAGGTTTCATCCTTTCTGTAGTTCAATGTATTAGTCCTTTGGGTGGAAAATATTTTCCTTCAGAAACCCAGAAATTTGGAGCAATGAGATCCAGTACACTACCATAGGCGTAATGACCGAATCTAAAGCTTCATCCGCTGCAACTGATGCTGTCTCACGCACCTCATCTACACATTTCCTCAAACAACAAGGATGAAAATTCCCTCCAGTAGTCCAGAGAAGAATGTATATATTAAGAAGGAAACTCATTAAAAAAGCAGCTTTCAGATTACTGCTTTTGACAATTAGACAATGCAAACATCACAAGCATCATCTTTCCTGAAGAGAGCCCAAAGAGTTCATCTACTGAACCTCAGATGCATCTCTAGCACGTTTCACCATTTTAACCTACAACCAGAGGGGAAAACTGGAAACTTAGTGCTCTTCTCCAATACTGGGGTTCATAATGCCTTCTTTTATTGGAAGGTATAGGTTGGCTGATGGAAGTTTATTATTAGCAGGCTTGGTGCTGGCTTTCCTGACATCACGAGGGGAACAGGAGGAGATCAGAGTGCTCTCCTCAGTAACTCCAACTGCCCGCCCACCTCCATTCCCCTGAAGCTTTTTTTGGTAGGGCTAAGGGAGGGAATTAGGGGAGACGAGAAGTGTCCTGTTTTGAGGACAAAGACAACACGGCAGAAGCGTAGTCTGCTGTTCCTGCACATCAGGCTCTTCGTCCCTGTGGCAGGTCAGCAAAGTGGGAGATCTCATTCTTGTACTGATGCTCGGTGCTGCAGCATGGCATGGAGGACACCAAGTCCTGGGAAACGCTGAGGTGACCGCCAGGCATGTGAAGCCTGAGGTGCCGTGTGCCTGTGGATGCCAGGCAGAAGAGAGAATAGTGGGCGATGAGGAGAGATCATCATGCGCTTGCATTATGGTACGCACAGAAAACGCCTTCTGTCTCGACTACTTGGGCAGATGCGCAAAAAGCACTGGAAGCACAACCTCTACAGATGCAAAATTTATCTGTTACTCTCTAATACAACCTCCATCAAGATTTAATTTCAGAAAAAAAACCAAACAGAAGTTGTTTACCTGAGGGATAAAGCAGTGGCACTGACAAAAACACCACAATACCTGGAGCTGGTTTAAACAAATGCAGAAACTTGGTCTTACCTGGTTCTACCTACCTCCACGTGCAGCTGAATCCCTATAGCAGAGAAATTAGTAACCACCCACACCGAGTCCATACACACATGGAAAGGGTGCACAAAGCTTAGCTCAGCATCTGGACCGGAGCAGACCCGGCAACACTCCTTGCAGTATTCCCCAGCACACAAAAGCACTGCTGTTGGCAGCAAAGATCAGCGGCCCAAATACTTCACTGAATAGCAGCTACTCACAGATTGCACTGCCCGCAGGTGCCGGTTAAGCATATTCCTGTCTTCCTTTCTCATAAGGTTTTGGGAACTACAGGGCTTACCCTCAAGTCAGCCATTGGTTTTCCCTTTGGCTACATTCATTTCTCACTCACCAGCCCCTATTTTTGATGGAGTCCTACACTTGCTCCCTCAGCAGTGGGGTTTTAATATTTCCTGACGCTATCATGCAGTATGTTACATGCAAAGAACATCCCACTATATTTTCAGGCATCTTCTACTACCAATCAGGTTTGCACAGGTACTGAAAAATTTTCAGGAAGCCAGATGCTTTTGCTGTGTCATTCTGGAGGAACTCTGTCATGCCGTGGCCTGAACATGCTTTTGGATTTGGAGAAAGAAAAATAACAATTATTTTTTCTTCTATTCATCAATACCTTAATAGTCCCATCTATGAATGAGGACGACTTACAGTTAAGTGATCTCTATACTCACACAAGAGAAAACCAGGCTCTCCCGTCCTCCTCCTCATGCACACAGGCAGTATGTGTCAGGCCTCTGCTCATTAGGAAGATGATGCAGGTTGCTGCCCTGACCATGGAAATATAATCTGGCCAGGCTTTCTGCTGAGCAGTTGCACAATGGTTTTCAAGTTAAGCTGTGTTCATCAAATGTGCAACAGAATCACAGAATGGTAGGGGTTGGAAGGGACCTCTGTGGGTCATCTAGTCCAACCCCCCTGCCAAAGCAGGGTCACCTACAGCACGCTGCATAGGACCTTGTCCAGGCGGGTCTTGAATATCTCCAGAGAAGGAGACTCCACAACCTCCCTGGGCAGCCTGTTCCAGGGCTCCATCACACTCAGAGGGAAGAAGTTCTTCCTCATGTTCAGACGGAACTTCCTGTGCTTCAGTTTGTGCCCATTGCCCCTTGTCCTGTCACTGGGCACCACTGAAAAGAGCTTGGCCCCATCCTCCT
>Ga0065711_1038505_pt1 | contig 18685 bp, 13 predicted proteins | sample Hoacrofraction12_FD_59098 | JGI IMG/M metagenome (GOLD analysis project Ga0065711, IMG submission 59098) | Hoatzin crop microbial communities from Cojedes, Venezuela - Epithelial fraction 12 v2 (version 2) | ecosystem: Host-associated > Birds > Digestive system > Esophagus > Crop | place...
GGGGCTGGGCCGGGCCGCGGGGCGGGCCAGGGCGCGGCTTGCAAGCAGGTTACTCGGGGGGTCTTCGGCCGGGGCTTTTGCGCTTGCCCCCCCTCCTGGGTGCTGGCGTTGGCAAAGCAGCGGCTGGTATCGAACAGTTGTCAGAACTAGATCTTTAAAGCTTTTGCTTTGTATTAAAGCCTCACAGCATGTCCTGGTGAAGGTGTCATGGACCAGGACACGAAATGTGATTGTGGATATAGCTACCAGCTAAGTAAAAAAAAACTAGAATAAAAGCAGACAGAGGACACATGCAACATGCATGGCACGAATACACTATGGAATATTTCTTCTTCCATAGTGGGATTTAGTTTATGTCTTTGTATTGCTTGGAAGGGAGAACAGGTAATCAAGCAGTAGGAAGGAGTAGTATCAGAGATATTGCTCATCTAGCTGCTCTGTCCTTTTTCCCAAGTTACTTTCTATTCTGTTGCTCCTGTTGAATCCTTTCTAGGTCAGACATTCAAAGTAACGTCACAGGAAGCTACAAAGCTGAGTCTGGCATTCTCAGGGCCTCCACTGGCTTCTGCAGAGGTGAGTGAAAGCCCCCACAGATTGTGAAATTGCTGTGTGTGCAACAAGTTTCAGCTAGCACTTGGGTCACCTGACTAAAATAATTTGGTTCACTGCAAACAAGGGATGTCGGTATGGGCTATGCATTGTAGAGTGTATAAATCGGATTCGAGAATTGCCCAGAGAACTAATTTCTGTGAGTTAGTGAGACGTACTGAACAGCAGTATACTTACGTTCTTTTCTTCAAAATCTGCAGCTGGTTGCTGATAGATACAAGATACTAGACAATACAGACCTTAGATCTAACAAACAATGCACAATATTTTTGCTGTTACTTGAGAGAAATTTATCACACCTGCATTTGGAGCAAAAAAAAAAGACGACGTCCAGTTCAGAATAATGATTTAAGCTACTTCATCCCCTCTGATACATGATCACCACACCAGGGTGTGTTTTGTTACCAAATCATGAGGTGGTTTACGATGGATGTGTACAGCTTGCTTACTGTATCTTCTTGTCGTACTGTATTTGTTTCTCAAGCAAGACGGCCATTACTATGCTTTGCTTTTCTCAAAGCAATCTGAGTGTAAGTGATTGCTTGTGAGACTTTCTAAATGTGGGGCAGCCATGCATTACTCGCGGTTAACCCTTTTGCCTGTCCATTTTCAGGATTGCCGGAAGCTGAGTGAAGATGTCCAAAATGCCATTCTTGCAGTTGCCACAGTGTACTACTGGCTCCCTAAGGGCCAAGGTGAGATAGTGACAGCAGGGCAGTCACCACTATATAGGGTGTAGTTCTTTCACCACTATGTAAAGAAACCCAGTATTTCAGAGCCTAATATGAGATCTGACATCTGGAGGAAAGCAAGTTATCATGAGCAGGTAGTCCCAGTATCAGCTATTCTGTAGACTTGCAACATAGAATCGTAGAATGGTTTGGGTTGGAAGGGACCTGAAAGATCATCAAGTTCCAACTCCACTGCCATGATCAGGGACACCTTCCCCTGGTCCACATTGCTCAGAGCCTCATCCGACATGTTTATGAGTGAGCCACTTGTCTGTCTACTCCTGCAGATTTCCACCTGTGAAAGAGTGATAATGTAGGAAGTTGTATAGTTGATTGAGTATTCATACTTATAAAGCATTGAGATCCTTATACAAAGTCCTTTTGGAACTCGGAAACACCTTGATTCCTTCAAAATACCTGCAACTTCATTTATACAGTGTACCCACACACATGGAGCAGTCTGTTGGTATTTGGCAGTTGCTTTGTGTCGGTGCTGACTTTGTGGCAACTTGCTTGCTCTTTCTCAATCTCAACCAGGTACTACTCTTCGGAAGATGGTACGAGATGCTACCACTGAAGTAGTGGAAGGAATGATTCAACTCACAGAAACAATTCTCAGTGCTCCATTGGACAGGTAGTAATGTTCCAGGAAAAAAAGGAAGAAAAAGTTACAAGTTTACTTGTTAGGAAGCAACAAGTGCAGACAGCTTCCTAAGGGAAGAGGGGAGGCAGAAGCAGAGCGTTGTTATGAGGCAGGTAGAGGCAGTGGCCTCATCAGCAAAGGCCCTGTTCCCCAGTATCTGAGTCAGCAGAGCAGTGCTGTTGAAGGTATTGAGGTTCAGTTGAGAGTCCAGACCATCAGACAAGCCCGTAGCAATGAGTTGAAGCTGGAAAGTCAGGCCAGCAAGTAAGGATCAGTGTCAGGTCCAGAGAGAGTAACTAGCATCAGACACCATCCAGTGATTTCCCAGCATGTCCATTACAGTGAGTTGGGTGTGAGGTCAAGGCAGGAAGCTCAAATCAGTGGTCAGGATCCAGGTCAGAGTGAAGGGGATATGAGACTGGGTGCAGACAGAACTGCTACACAGCTATGTTGTAGCACAAATGGGGCCCAGTGAAAGAACCTCGGGGTAGAAGCATCTCCTAGGGAAAGGCAGGGCTGGCCCTGATGTCTAGCTTTCTTCACAATACCTGGTATCAGCAAAGGAGCTGACCTTGTACTTGGTGAATTAAACTCTTCAACTGAGCTGACTAAACTCCCAGGAGGAAACACACAAAAGGCCCTGACAGTACCCTCTTGTCCCAGTGACTGAGTCAGGTATGTTTGTCTATGTGGAGAATAGATTTTCATCCTGTCTGTGGCAAGGAAAGGTGCTGGGAGCAGGATTCCCATGAAGGTGCTGGATAGCATTTGCACTGGCAGTTTTTGCCCTTCAGGTGAACTGTCATATACAATGATTGCGAACTTTATAAAGCTAGTTATTGAACTACTGTGGACCACTTCCTCTTTATAGATTACATGCCGCTGCCTTTAGGTAGAAGTCAGCGATCTCTAATACAGACCTCTGTTTTGCATAGATTCTGAAAGATAACTAATATGCCTAAGCTTCTTAAAAGGCCTTTGTAAGAGGCTCCTGCTTCTGGTTCTAACAGATAATTAAACTTAGCACTTCTTGCTTTACACATACATGTGTAACAAGCTGGTTGGTGATGTTAGTTCAGCAGAGCTTGTGCTAGTATGCATCATCCCTGGTGCAGAAAAGAAAAACCCATTCTAGCAGAGTGGTGTTACTGAGTCTAACTTTGTGGGGCTTTGTTTTGTTTCAGCTTGTCTCAGGAACAGCTTGTATCCACTGGTGGTGTGTGGGAGGCATGTGAGCGAGTGTCCAACCTGCCAAGAGGTGAGTATTGTGTATGCAGGACAACAGAACTAGGAAGTGTTGTCTTGGAGTATCAATAGCCCTTGCAAAGGGCATTCTAGCTAGTACAATGAAGGCTCAGCTATTGTGCAAAACCCAGCTGTTTTTGAAATGTATAGGCTTGGAAGCCAGGCTAGATTCTTTGCATGGTAACAATGTAGCTCTGAGCTCTACAGAAACTTTGATCCATAATATCAAGATCTAGTGACTGCAAACCTAAACGAACTTTGTTGCAAGCTGATTTGAATCAGTGGGTGCCACAGTTCTCATCCTTTTGCATTTGCAGATAACCAGGCAGCTGTTGTGTCAGCTCTGGCTGCATGTCTAGGTGTGGTCAAGGATGCTCTGGAGGAGATGGAACATGTAAGGAAGCCCCTAAGCCTTTGAGGAACCTGCAGTGATGGATTGCAGTGATGGTTGAGTGGTGGAACACAGGGATTATTTTACGTATGGGGTTTGCTTTACACTTGTTCTCATGTGAGCTAGATGATTGTATTATGCCTGGATCTTAATGAGTATTTAAACTCAAACTTGGTTTACTTTAAGTTTTCCATAAAGCCATGTCCTGAATTGCAGGGGAGGGTTGGGCGGGGCGGCGAGGCGGTTTAGGGTGATGTAAGAATGGCACTATTAGCTAGGTTCTTGCTGTTTGCTCTGCTTAATTGGAGTGGGGGATTAGTTTCTCTTAATTCAGTCCTGCTAGGATCAACAGAATCTGACACTGAGATGCTGGTTGGAGACAGATTCCTCTGTAATTATTTGAATGATTTCTAGATTATGTTTACCCTTTCATCCTGGGTATTGCTGGAATTGATGTTAGGCTCTGGGTTTTTAGCGCATGTGTGTTCTCAGGCTCTGGTGGAAGGTCAAGACCCCTACAGTGACATCATGGAAGATGAAGAGCTGGGCTTTCGGGGCAACAGAGATACGTACTGGTCAGAAGCTGACCGGAAACTGCTTAGCTCCTGCATGGGATTAATGAAGGCTTCTAAAGCTTGCTTGAAGAAGGTCTTGGGTGTAGTGAAGGCTTATGGCAAAGCTGATTCCCCAGAGCAGATCGCTCAGCTGGATGATCTTGCAGACATTGCTAATGAGATCAGTCCAAGGTAAGCAGGTCTCTCCCCATGCTGCTTTTCGCTCCATAGCAGTCCCTGTCTTTCTTGAGGTCTAGAGAATGGACTAGGAAAACCTTTATGATATTGGATCCGTGAGCAGGCGGTGGAAGCAGGTGTGACGGGAAGACATGGGTGAGGCTATTGAGAGTTGTGCAGGTTAGGAGAGGAACATATCTTGCAGCTTGGGGTGGAGCTGTGGCCATGTCTTACTCTTAAGGTGAGAGTGGCACACAGATGTCTGAGAAGGCAGTGAGAAGCATCCCATGGGTATGACTGACATTGTCTCCTTGTCATGCACTGCCATGACTTACATTCAGGGTCCGTATAGGCTTTGACCAGGATCCATGAGTTGTGCTATCAGTAACTTTCTTCCATTGCTCCCCTCTCTTCTGTTCTAGTGTTGATGAGCTGGCACTGAGCATGTATCCACCTATGAATGAGTTGGCTGTGCGACTCAATGTAAGTATCTGCAGCCTACCTGTGGGTCTACTCACTTGGCTGTAGAGAACAGGAAGAAATCGAATTGGAGGGATTATGTGACTGTCAGGGAGAGGTAGGTGTTAGTGACTGTCTCAGTAACAGGTTCTTAGGGTTGAAGAGTCCTCTTTGGTTCTCGCACACTTAGCTTCCTTCAGGTGGAAATGCATTCGTCATCTTTACTTCTTTAGGGAAGAGCATGGCCACTTTAGCTTTGGCTCTGAAGTATAGTCCATAGAGACGTCCAATGACAGTACCTCAGGAAAGTGAAATCTAAGGCTGCCGATGTACATGTCTGCTTTCTTGCTTGGATAATGTAGACTTGATCAAATAAAGTTATCTAAATAAAAAATACAAATTAAGAATTCTCACAGTGAGTGTTGTTAAGCACTGAAACAAGCTGCTCAGAGAAGCAGTGGAGTCTCCATCTTTGGCAATTCTCAAAACTTGTCTGGGCAAGGCTCTGAGCAACCTGACTGAACTCAAAGCAAAGGCCTTTCTTTGAGCAGGAGGTTGTACTAGATGAGTTCCAGGGGTGCCTTCCATCATAAATTAAGTACGTATCTCCTCATATCTGAGATTTTTTATTCTTAATTCTGGTTTCTTGCGTTTGGCTAGTGGCTTGATTTTTTGGTGATAAAAAAAATAAAAAAAGTACTGTTTAATATCAGATTGGATTACACTTGTCACTTCATGCCTTAATGTCAGTTACCAATTTCTAGTAGCCTTATCTTTCTAAAGAAAAAAGCATTTCAATGTATGCTTAAAAAAGCAGCCTGTCTTTATTTTCACCTGTCTCAGCCAGCAGTAGGTTGGGAGATGCTTCTAGCATGGCAGTGATTGATAGCTTCAGCATCAGGATCTGTGGCAGTTTTACTCATTCTTGGCTGTGTTGGGTATTCCTGCACCCCCCCTTTCTTTTCCAGTACTGCTGAGCCCCCTTCTTTCCATGTTTGGCTCACTTTATTTCCCTTTTATTTCTTTGTAGGCTGCTAAGTTGACCTCAGTATTAAAGAAAGTCTTAGAGATTACAAAGTGAGTATGAATTACAGTTTTACAAGTGCATGTTCCCTGCTGTGAAGGTTGATATCTTTGCCTCCTGACAAAGATAACTCATTTCTAGACAGTAAATGGTGGCATTTTGGAATAATTATGGTGTTATCCAGTCACAAAGGGATGGGAGTAAGAAAAGGATGGTAGGGATGAAGGTGGTTCCCATTGAAGACACGCACATACCTGTTGAGATTTGGAACTAGAGACATGGATGCAAGTTCTTACTGCTCAAAGTACTGTAGGGCTATAGCAGTCCTGTTTTAACGCTGTGGTAATTCAGCACTTGACAATACCCATGTGTTGTCTGGATGCATAGGTAGAAGACACCCAGGAGGCTTTCCTAATGAATTTCCTCCACTTTTGCAGGACAAGCCATGTATGTCCACCACCAGAGGAAGGCTGGGTGCAGTTTCTAACTGGTGCAGTAGATCACAACATGAACAAAATCAAGAACTTCACACAGGGTCAACTTTAGCTCTTCCATGTTTACATGCGTTGCTGCCACTGGCTCTGGCATATGCTTTTCCAGTGAATCTTGCTCTTCTCCAGCTACTGGGAGAATGATGAGAACATTGTTTCTAGGAGAGAACTTTACTGCCACTTCGTAAAAATTCCAGGAAGTTGCTTTTTGCCATTGCAGAAGGTGTCATTTTGCTTGGGATTCCTGGGATGGTGCGGCGCTGCATCTTAACGCTGTGAATGTGCCCCATTCTTCAGACATTACAACTACTGTGGGGTTCAAAGAACAATAAAGTATTGCTAGATTTACATGAGTGGATTTATCTGTTTTCAGGTGGCAGAGGATATATACAGAAGGAAAGGGTCTTGCTTCTTTTGCAGGCAGCCTGATGAATCATTAAAAAATTTGCAGCACTGTTGCTATTTTCTGTCTAACCTTAGAGAAGAGTGAATTATCTTTCTCCTTTCTATTTCATCAGAAAGGAGTAGAAAATACTGTTTACTACTTTACCAATGTCAAGGATCTGTAGGGGGATAAGAGTGTAGAGAAATGCTAAATGTATCGTCACTTTAGAGTTCTAGGATATTGTTTTTTGCTGTGGGTAGGGAAAAATGACTAAGCAGGCCAACTTAACCTTGTCACAGGTTCAACTTATAAAACTGGAGAGTGGTTGTAGTGGCAGATGGGAGAGAGCTGAGTTTGTACAAATAATCAAAGTCAGACATGGTTTTAAATATAACTTTAATTAAACTCTTAACATTTATGCTTGCATAATATCAGGGCACGGATCATAACCACTTTTGTAAGCAGGACAGTAGGACCTGTTCTAAGTTGAGCATCAGGCAGCTGCAATATCAATAGTTTTGTAGCTCTTCAGGTTCTGGAGTTGAAGGCAGTTAAGATGTGCAGTGAGTCTTCTGGGCCCTGCTTGTGTGGGGGTGAATGGGATTTGCAGCTGTTGAATGCTTTTAGGTTGCACAGAGCCCAACCTGAAAGGCAAGAAGGGGTTATACAGGAAGCGCACCTCTTTGTATTTCTAGTTCCTACGGCCCAGGAGATGCATTTGCTAGACAGGAGGGTGGTGCCAAAAAAAAAAGGACACTAAAAAAAAATAAAGTAGAAGGCGGCTAGCAGTTATCTAAACTTCCGTAATGGAATTGTGATCTGACAGTAATTTGGGAGGGAGATATGACAGGAGGGTTGAACTCCCCATGAAGGCATCTAAGGTTACTTTGTCCTAGTGCAGCTTCTTGAGAAAAATGTGGGCTTTTTTTCATGTGAAGGAGAACATGCCTTTTTGTATGCATCTTGACTAAGCCCGGTTTGCGTGGTTCTTCAGTAGAGAAGGGGAAGTCATGGTTAAAATTGTACCCAGGGACTGTCTTTATTGCCGACAGTGGGTAATGGATGGAAAGATATGTCACAAACAATATAGTTTTTTACTCCACTTATGGATGTTCAGGTGGCTAGCTAAAAAGCAATTGTTTTTGCAACATCAAATAGTTTCTAAATTTCGTAGCTCATTTCAGTGACCTACAACTGTTGTCTTAGCTAATGTGTATTTCTGCCTAAGTCTTGTGGTACTTCTCTTGTTAACCTTTTGTTCGCAGGGGGCTTTCCTTCTGCTGTCTAGGCATTTGGGGTTGAAGCTTTCACAAATGTCATACTGGCTTCAACTAATGTATTACATATCTGTTGAAAGTTCTGTTATATGTCTTTTCTCCTTTTCAGTGTGAAAGTCTTCTGTCTTACCTGTAAATAAAGGACAGGATTCCTGGAGCTTTCATGCTGTAGCAGTCTCTTCCTGCCACATGTTGCCTGCTTATTTTTGGGGAGAGCCTTTCTGTGCAAGGGTTTCTCTAGCTTGTATTGTATCTGTTTTTCCATTTACCGTTCTTATATCAATCAGTTCGCACTTACCTGTACTTCCTTTGTCTGTAAATGAGCCCTCGCCCTGCAACCACTATCACACACTTCTCCAAGGGTTCGGTGAGAGGGTTCAGGAGGCTGATCTTTGCTTCGCTTGGCTGATATTGTACCATGTTTTCTGGAAACTGTTGAAAGAAGTAAATGAGCTGAAACTGAGAGAAGGAAAGAGATTCTTCTATGATTAAAAGGGAGATAAATGATTTTTTGGTGCCAGAGGTCTCAGCCTGAGCTGCCAGTTGCCAGAAGAGGCAAAGTCCAGCTTACTTTCTTCTCAGCTACAGTCTTCTGCTGTAGTTTGTCCTACAGCCTCTGATTTCCAGACTGGTGAGTCAGTTAGGAGTCATCAGGATTTCCTTATGCTCATACATAGACAAGGTAGAAGTGGGAGTACTGTATATGACAATCTGGCACAACTCACTTTTTGCAAACTGATGTCTCAGTGCTTTGAAAGAAGACAACATGAGGAGAGCCACTCAACCCAGCAGAAGTTTTTTGCTGCTTATGGCTATGAAAGCTATTTTCTCACTACTGCAGCAACAGAATGATAGACCAATCTAACCTCAATAGTGAGAGGGGGATCGCAAATGGTGATCTCTTCCTGTGCAAAGTATATGTAGAAGGAGTCCTTGTCTCTCAGAATGGCAGTCAGTCTAAGCAGGTGGTTCTCTCCCAACTCTTTTCTGTACCGTGAGTAAGGCACAAAGACCTGCAGGTTGTTAGCTGGAATACAGAGTGGTGAAATAAAGATGACAATGCAGATGATAAATACAGTCTGGTCTTAGCCTGCGTGGCACCTAAGAGTGTTTAGTGCCCAACATTGTACTAAAAGCTGCACCATTTGAAAGCTTAAGTGATCCCAACTGGATGTGCAGATTCAAAATCTCTAAGGTGATGTTGCCAAATTGTTTTATTTCAGTCACCTGCAATCAGCTGTTCATCCAGCCTTTTGTAAGCTGATGGCTGAGTGCATTTTTCCTGAAGTGAGAGGTCTAGACATATTTTTCTAGGCATGCACCCAGAAGAGTCCTTACCTTCATTGCTTTTGAGGATAAAATGAAACTCTTCCTTCCAAAGTTGAGTAGTGGGCACACCATTATAACGCAGAGACTGGGCCCCAATTACCAGGTGAGTAGCCTTTTCTCCACCACTGTGGTTAAACACTTCAATGCAAAGCGGAACATCTTGTCCCAGTAGCAGAGAACTCTCGGACTGGAGGTGGATGAAAAGGTTGACTGGCTCTTCAAGAGCGGTAGGAATGGAGCTAAACTGTGTTTCGCTGCTGCTGCTTGTCTCAAGTTTCTTTATCTTTCTATAGGCTTTGTCAAGTGCTTCTTTTTCCTGAAGAGAACCTGTCACAAAGAAGGGAGTACATATTTTAGTATTTCCGTTTTACTGGTGTGAAGCAGTAAATGCAGAAGGATGGCATTGAGTTATTCTGGCAGTACTGTAGATAACTTTCTAAGAGCATAGAGAGATATCCTGTTGTGCTTCAGGTTGGAGCAGTTTGAGAATTTCACCTGACAGGACATTCATTGGATGCACCTGAAAGATACACACAGCATTGGAAGAAGATCTTGGAAATCTTGGAAAGATTTGTTATAAAGCACCTTGATGCTAACATCTGTCAAAGAGGTAGCTGCGTGTTTAACAGCTGTAGCTAGGGCACAATACTATGTTCTCTCGTGATAGGCTGCAGCCAAGGAAACAACATGCCATAGGCCAAGATGAGATTGTAGAGTTGGGTCAGGGAAACAGTGCTCAGTAATAGATTATGAAGGGGGAGCTACTTTTTGAGAGGGAGGTTTAGACAATATCTGGGAGCACAACAGTCCTTTTCAGAAAACTGGTTCTGAAATATATCTATGTATATTAGAGAAGTAATGGGAGGTGAATGTACAGAGTGTACAGCTAACAAATCAGGAAAGAAGGTTTTCCAGACCCGAAAGTGTCTGGTGAAGAAAGGCCTGGCCTTCTAGAGGGCTGGTTAATGTAATTAAGCAGGATGAAGTTAAGCAGGATGACTAGTGCTTTAATTCTGTAGACAACAAGAGTAAAGTGTTTTTGTGCCACTCGGGAAGGGTAAGTAGTGAGAAGTGGATGACCCTAATGCTCTGATATGGCTCTGCTCTCTAGTCCTTTACTCTTCACTTGTAACGCTGGCCGGGAACGTGCTCAGCCACTTGCCTACCTCGTACCTTCGGGATACTTGTAGTTGTGTGTGACATCTTCACAGCGTTCACTGCCCACACTCTTGGTGCTTATGTTATTGCCGGTGTACTTTGTGCCACCGAGAGCTGGCTTGAGGGTGTCATCTGCTCTTTGTATCCAGACCTGGCACTTGGCATTGATGGCAGCAAAGAAGTAGCAGACATCATAATCAACTTCTGTGTCCCCTTCCTTGATGGCTTGAACAGGGGCTGGCCCACAGAAAGATGGACCTGAGGAGACAATGTGGCCTAGTTAAGATTCAGATGCTTTGCCAGCTAGACCCATGCCTAGTTTAGACCTATACTGGGACTGGTGAAGTATCTAGTTTAGGAGGACATTAGGGAGCAGTGCTGTGATAGAGCTCTTGGAGTTACACAAGCTGCACAAACCAAACAGATGAATGGTGGTTTACGGCTTGAAGTCAACAAGGTGAGTCCCTGTCCTTTTGCATCGTTCCACTGGAAGTTGGGGAAGGGAGGAATATTGAACTGCTGTATTTAATCCCCCCTCTACTCCACCCCTCTTCACCCCCCCACTCCACCCTCGCAGTCCATCTGTGATATCTTACCTTTACTTTTTTCTTGGCAGGTGGCATCCAGTGCCTGCCACCCGCTATACTCTGGCAGCAAGTCTGCTCGAGCCATCCAGCATTCATTCCAAACGTGGAAGGTCCTGCAAGAGACACAATCATGTGCTGATACCAAGGGACTGAACCCTGAGGTACGGTAAAGTTTTAGTCAAACCACAGCCCATTAGTGCTCCTTTGAAAGAGCTCAGTGCACGATGAGGAGAGGAAAGACCATGGCTTTGACACAAGTGGGTTTCTCCATCAGGAATGGGCTATCATTCTTCCTTTGTGGGCCCTAGTAGTAGGGCACTCTTCAGTTTAGGTTGCAGCAGTTTCTCAAGAATGGGTCATGTAGAGAGGATCTCAGCTGAGCTGTCTCCTGTCCACATCCCTGCAGCTGTTCACCTCTTTCTTTTCCCCTCTCTATCATTTCCTAGATCCAGGTATTGTCTCAATTTCTTGCTTGGGCCCTGCCATGTTTTCTTACCAGACACGGGCACTCTTGTCTTGTGTAAGCAGTGTCCCATCTTCATCGTAATACTCATCCACACTCAGGCTGCTGTTAGTGTTGTGAGCCCACGTAAAGCCTGTGACCACCCTGGTAGGAATTCCCAGGCACCTCAGAACTGTGCAGAAGAAAGAGCTGTGAATTAGTTGTGCATCCTGCCCCAAGGGTACCTCTGCTCACAGGTGTAGAGCCTATCTAGGTGGCAGACCTATTACAAATGGCACCAGGCCTGCTGTTTGGACTTTGCAAGAGGCATTGCCCCCTGAGAAAATAAGCTGTCATAGGTGCGTTCAGTGAATGTGTACTGATACTCTCTTATCTCAAAGCTAGTGATGCTGAATGTTGATGAGGAAACTCTGAGAATCTGCCTCTCACCGAAAGATTAAAGGTTATATTATTTGGATCTGTGTTAATCCAGGAATTTAGGCGTATGCTAGAGATTCTGCAGACCAGATAAGGCTTTGCTCAACACAAAAGTCTTTGAACCACCACTGTACCTGAACACATGACTGCGGCAAACACCCAGCACTGCCCGTAGCGGACAGGCTTGTATTGTGATGCAACCCACTGCTGGAGGATGGGGCTGCTTCCCAGCCACTTGGAAGGGGGTGTCCCATTATAGTATTGCCCAGTCCCACATTCTGTCAGGATTCCTCTAAACTCATCGCAGTTCAGCTGCAGGGAAGGAGAAGAGAAAGATGGATTAAGCAGTTGTCTCTCTTTGGTAGGTACACCTCATCCTGTTTGGTGAAGCGAGTCACAAGACAGATGAAACCAAAAGGGGTTTTTGTGCAAAGCATGAAGGTCATGGCTGAGCAGAACACATGCAACAGTCTCCCCTGAGATTAGTCAGTGAGTGTACTGTCGCTGCTAAGAAACTCTTGGCAGCACTACTTGTCTGCTGCGGGAATATCAGAAAGGGCTGGAAATGGGCAGGAGGTGTTGTGTGGAACAGCCCTGGCTTCTTCTTTCATCAGTGGGTTGCCATAAACTGGGATTGAGAAGATGCTAGCCTTCACTCTGCATTCGGGTCTTCTCTGCTAGGGTCAGGGCTGCTGTCTGCTCTCTTACCATGGCAGCAACTGTGCGGCAGATATAAACAGGGTTCTTGCGCTGAGTGTGACCTTTGTCTCGTTGGTGGTGTTCACCTACATCCAGCAGTGTGAAGCAGATGTCAACAATATCCTCTTCAAACTGAAACAAGAACACATCAATTCAGGAAATTTGGCCTGAATGTTTGTTCTCTGGAGTTCCTGCAAGGGTCTGTAACTGTGCGGATTGTTTCTGCCTTTCTGCTGATAGTCTTACAGAAGTGGGCTGTGGAGGAGAGCTACAGGTAGAGATTTGGAGAGGGAGCACAACATACTAAAGGCAGGACCTACAGCTTAATTGAAGCAAGGTGGGAAATCCATTAGCATGGTACTGCATCCCCTGATTGAGGGAAACTGGTGCTTTTCTGGAGCACTCTCTAGGTTGGCACAGAGGTACTTCTGTGATCTGGTGACATTAAAGTGGAATAAAATCCTATTCTAATCACTGGCTGTGTCAGAGGGCCTTGGGCAAATTGGAAGATCTGCTTGTTCTCACTTTACTTCTAAAATAGAGACAGTATTACTAAGCTCTGTTAAATGCTTTTATATCTGTTAATGAAAGGAAGGCACACAAAGCCCAGCTATAGGTCAATGCATTTCTTCATAGAGGACAGCCTGAGAAGGTAGCTAAAATTACATATACTGGGTTATGGGACTTCATATGCAGGTCTGTGTTCTGCTGCGCAGTCTTAGACAAAGACAGTGAGTGCAGAGAGCAAGTTCTTTCATCAAAGCCACAGTATAGAACTGGATAGCATCCTGTACACACAGGAGATATGCACCCTTCCTCTGCTGGTGGCTGTAAGAGAGCACAGACATATTGGATCTCTTGCTTACCTGACTGAAGTCCCAGGGTTGTGCTAGGACTGCATTTTCTGTTCCCCAGTAGATGACACCCTCTTGGTTTAAAACATACTCCTGACGCTGTGCCTCATTAGCCAAGAACACCTCATCATCTAGATTAGAGGAAAAAAACATTAGGAAGAAAGCATTCCTGGTCTCGGATGCACTTGCATCTCTCTTAAATCAGCAGACTCCACTGCACTCCAGGAACTTCAGCAGTCCCTGGCATTCTGCCATGGAAAAATGCCACAGATTCTGAATCGGACAGGAAAGAAGAATTCAACTGTCATCTCTGTTTCCTTGTTCAAAAAGTTCCTCAGACCTAGGCTATTGCACTAGGTAGCTCTTTTAGTCTCCTGGCTGTTGACTTCTCTATTCCTAAGAAAGATACAGCAGCCTTGATCAGACCAATTATAATCTCGACTCATCTTAAAATATTTATTACAGGAAGTACTTTATCAAACATTTTTCCCTTAGCAGGAGGACAGGGCTCTGGCAGTGGAGTACTCCAGGAACAGGGCAGAAGTGCTGAGGCAGGCAGCTTTCAGCTTTTATTAGCCCCTACCTCCTTCCTGAGGTGCTGTGAGAAGCAGGGCAGGAGTGATGGGGAGCACTAGGTGAGTCAGCCTCAACCTCTATGGAGGCAGAGTGCCACAGCTCAAAAAGCTGTTTTTGTGAAGTGACTGATCCCAGCCTGTCTTTCTGTTTCTGACCACATACCTTGGCACCAGGGATTAAAGAGAAGGGTGAAGTTGCCCAGGAGACGGTAATACTTGGAGGCGTGTAAAAGCAGAGCGTACTGGCCAATGGGGGCATTGGCAGGCGTGTTCACAGAGATGGTCCAGAAGCATGGGTCCTGTTCTTGTAGTGCTGCACTCCACTGCTGCTGATCTCCCAGGCTGGAGATAGGAAATTCAGTCTGGGTTCCATCTGCTTTGGAAGGGTGTGATCCTGCAGCCAAAGAGATCTGGTTCCAGACATGCATCCTCACGCCATGCAGATTGCAGGGACCTTGTCTATATCTGGAGCCATAGCGCTCCTTGCTTATGAGAGTCTTAACCCTTTAGCAGCTTAATGCCTAGTGAATCTTCCTAAGGTCAGTAGTGCACTCAGGCCTCCATGTTTGAAAGTGGGATGTGTTTTTCATAGATTTGTAGAAACCAGGAACAGCCAGAATGGTGCAGACCTGCTGCACCTGGGATTCAGTGTCTTGTAACAAAAGTGACAGCCAAATGCTCAGATTATGGTAAAACAAGCTGGGTTTAATGCTGCTGTCCTTCTCAGGAGTCTCACTAGAAAACACTCTGTAACAAGATAGCTGTAACAGGGTAGCTAAGTTTGAACATTCCTAAACCAAAAGCCAGGGGAAAGGAGAGATCCCTGGGTACTTTCAAATCACAGAGCAGTGAACTTGCGTTGGTTATGGTGCTGCATCTAGTTTTGACTCTGCAGTCCTAGCAGCAGGAGACTCTGCCTTAGATAAACAGTTCACTGGGCTAACTTCTAATTGTGGGCACCTCTGTCCAGCTCTGGAGATTTTTTTTTTTCCACCAGCTCTGTTCTTCAGGTGGGTGGAGGACCCAAGCTCTGATAGGTATGGTGATGATGTTACCTGTCTCTGCTATGAGGAAGGTCCTCTTCAGCTGCTGCAGGTAGTTGTGTATTGGAGCTGAGAAGCTCACAGTGATAGTGAATGGCTGCCCCCGCCTCACCATGAGCCTTTCAGTGCTGATTTCTTCTGTGTGGTGGTTATTGTTGTTCATTGTGATCTTGAAATCACATTTTTTGATGCTCAGACCTGTAGTGTGAGAAAATACAGAATGAGTTTGGGGCTGTGACCTGCCTGCAGTCTGGCCCTGGGCCACATGCTGAGACACACAAACAGCTGAGCATGTGTTTCTTCACTCAGTGCCCCCCTGCATTTGAGACTTTCTGCCCAGTAACTGAGGGCCTTCACTCTGAGCTCAGTTGTTGTTGTGTCAAACGGCTAATGAGTTGCCTTTGTTTATGCCCTAGCATCATTAAATGAACCAAGTGATTATGCAAAAGTTCATTCCTGCCCAGGAAAGGACATGGAACAGACCTGAGCATTCAAATGTTACAGATGTTCTGCTTAGCACTGAGCATGCTCTGTGACCACATTTGGAGTCTTACTCTGTGTACTCAAGGGCACTGATGGCACTCAGGGCATCATCTCTCCACATGGATCTATGGTTGAAATTGTGCATGAGACAAGCTATTACACCCTACTTGCAATGTGTGTGCAAGCTCTTCCAGCAGTTATTGCACTATGTATGACTGATGTGCACCAAATATCAGCAACTGGTGCACACTTCACTGCTGGTTTGAATGTAACGTGGCTATATAGTCCTGGAATTATGCTGGATCACAGCAAATCAAACACCAGTTGTTCCTTCTTTGGACCATATTAGTTGGCAATCTTAGACCCAGAGCTGCAGGATACAGAAGAGCTCCTCCTCCTTCTATCTCCTACACATGCATCATACACATCATACATGCTTCTGTCCAGCATCAGAAGAGAGAAAAAAATTGCCACAATTTCAAGCACCCAATTTGGTGCTCAGTGGCTGTAGTGTGATCATATACTTGCACTGTTCTTCTGGTTTTGGTGATGCTCTTTCCAGACTTCTTGCTGAGAAGCAGATAACACCCTTGTTTTTCTCAGCCTTGGGATCATCCTGACCTTACTTGTCTCTTCAACTCCCAACTCATCACTAAGATCGTTGAACCTATGGGTTGTAACTGCTGCCCCTTATGATGCATCCTGTCACTTACCTCTCCTTGCTGCCCAATGCTCTTCCCTTTGTTCTAGCTAAAAAAAAATAAAAAAACTGCAGAGCATTCCCCCGCTATTGAAAGCCATTGCTCCTGTGCTAAAGCCACAACTACTACTCTTTGCAGTTTTCATTGATCTGCTCTCTCCTTATGTCTAACTTGCCTTGTCCTCTGCATTGATACATTCTCCAATTGCTGTTGGCCCTTCTGTGTTTGCTGTGGGAGTCCCGCTGGATTGTGTGCTTTGTTTCTTTTTTCCCATATGAGTTTTGTCCTGCGTTGTTTTCAGTGAATGATTCTGGTCTGGCTTTCAAATCCCTTTAAAGCTGTCTCAGTTCATAGTCGTGCGCCAGTTTAAGGTTCACAGAGCCAGCTCTGCCCTTGTATATTTTCTTCTCTGTGATGAAGATGTCTGTTCTGGCCATCTTGTAGACTGGTGAGTCATATGCAGTTTGGCTCCCTCTCCTTCATATGACTTTTCATGGATCTTTTTGTCACTTTCTTCAAGGTTGCTTGAAACCTGGACCCTCTCCTTGCTCAAGTGGCTAAAACAGTCATCTCTCTGCTTCAGTTTTGTAGTTTGGCTTGCCTCCCTGCACTGCCTACAACCCAGCCCCTATGTTAAGGATAACTCTCTTGCCTTTGCTTCCAAACTCTCACGTCTGCCTTAGCTGCCTCTTACTGCTCCTCTCAAACTCCTCTTAGGCATTGATACCAACTTTTGTTTGCTGTCCCTTTGTGTGCAGTCCTCTGTGCAAATTGAACTCTCTTAGCCTTTAGAGCACTTTGTTGGCTACTGCCCTGTAAGAAGCTCACTTCTTCTACAAGCCTCATGAACACTGTCTTGGAGTAGACACAGCTGTTTTTCCTGACAGACAACTAGCAAATGCTTGGGACTAGCCCAAGTGATTTTTGCTTACCTTGGCCCATGTCTAGTTCCCTGTACGGTGAAAGTCTTCAGCTCCAGCTTTCTCTGGTAGGCACTGTCTCCTTCCTTCAGCTTTCTTTGAAAATTATCCACTTGCAAAGTTGTTTGCTCACTTTCTTTATACAGGGTGGGACGTGATGTAGCTGCCTCTGCTTCAGCTTATCTTGCTGGCCTGCTGTGCAGAAGCTGAGGACTCCTTTATCTCTCGGACACACTAAGGAGACCCACAGAAGGAGGTGATTTTTCCTACTGCAGCAGGATGTGAAGCTTTTAAAGACAGCCAGTGACAATTTCTTCAAAGAGCTGTGCATTGGGGACCTCAGAGTGTGAAATGCAAATTTTAACTTGGCTCTAAACAATACACAGAATGCACTTTAAGTATAAGTGTTGGAGAGCGGCTCTCCAACATTGAACCTAAGCTGCTTAGATCCTAAACCCTTCAAGGAGTGAAAAAAAGGTCAATACATCCATTGCCCTTGTGCCTAATTAAAAAAAATGAAACCACTTCAAAATGAGGAAACTTGTTAAGAGCAGCTACTAATAAAAAATAGAGTTTCTGTAGCATAATGCAGACTATTTGAAAATACCACACTGAAGACTTGGACTAAATATGTTCTTAAAGTCGTAATATAAAAGGAAGGGCACTGCATTGATAAAGAATTTATCAAAAGACAGGAGAAAAGACAGCAGAAATAAACAGTTCACTGTGGAGTGAGTCACCAGTGGTTTTGCAGAAATCTAGGCTCTTCCACAAATTCATATATACTTTGAGAAGCTGATAAAAAGACATGAGGTGGCAAAGCTTACTCAGTTATTCTGAGAAGTAAATATGAAGGAGGAAGCTTTGGAAAAGTTCTAGAGGAATCTGAAGATGTTGAATGACTAGCCCGTAAAACAGCAACTAGAGATCAGTGTAGGCACAGATACAATAGCAAAAAGGTACCCGTATCTTACATAAGCAGTGATGCATTCAGAGTTAGTTGTAAGCATTCCAGAATGAGATTTGGATTTATACTAGGCAGCTGCTGCACAATATGGTCCAGTGAGCTTGGTGTTTTTCTTAGTATTTGCTTATTAAACTTGACAATTTCTTGCTTATATGTGTCATTTACGCTAAATACAAATGCTCTTAGCTTCAGTCATTTGCAGCATAGCCTGAATTGTATATATTCACTTTCACAGAATTGCAGAACAGTTGAGGTTGGAAGGGACCTCTGGGGGTTGTGTTGTCCAACCCCCTGCTCAAGCTGGGCCCCCCAGAGCTGGTGGCTCAGAAGCATGGCCAGGCAGCTTTTGAGTACCTCCGGGGATGGAGACTCCACAACCTCTCTGGGCATCCTGTGCCAGTGCTCAGTCACTCTCACAGTGAAAAAGTGTTTCCTGGTGTTCACAGGGAACCTGCTTGTGTTTCAGTTTGTTCTCGTTGCCTCTGGTCCTGTCACTGGGCACC
>Ga0065711_1038506_pt1 | contig 18684 bp, 14 predicted proteins | sample Hoacrofraction12_FD_59098 | JGI IMG/M metagenome (GOLD analysis project Ga0065711, IMG submission 59098) | Hoatzin crop microbial communities from Cojedes, Venezuela - Epithelial fraction 12 v2 (version 2) | ecosystem: Host-associated > Birds > Digestive system > Esophagus > Crop | place...
AGCTACTGGAGAGAGTCCAGCGGAGGGCTACAAGGATGGTGAGGGGACTGGAGCATCTATCCTACGAGGAGAGGCTGAGGGAGCTGGGCTGGTTCAGCCTGAAGAAAAGAAGGCTGAGAGGGGACCTAATAAATGTTTATAAATATCTCAAGGGTGGGTGTCAGGAGGATGGGGCCAAGCTCTTTTCAGTAGTGCCCAGCGACAGGACAAGGGGCAATGGGCACAAACTGAGGCACAGGAAGTTCTGTCTGAACATGAGGAAGAACTTCACTTTGAGGGTGATGGAGCACTGGAACAGACTGCCCAGGGAGGTTGTGGAGTCTCCTTCTCTGGAGATATTCAAGACCTGCCTGGACGCGGTCCTGTGCGGCCTGCTGTAGGTGACCCTGCTTCGACAGGAGGGTTGGACTAGATGACCCACAGAGGTCCCTTCCAACCCGTACCATTCTGTGATTCTGTGATTCTATACAAATGTATAAATACATATATGTGCTTTCTTTTTATTACTGAGAATCTGGCAATCAGAAATTAATTAACTGACTGCATGTCCACAGCAACATCCACCTTCCATTCTATGTATTCTGTACACATACTTATTAACTGCAACAGGAGATTAAACACTCCTAACAAGAAAGTAAACAAACTCTGTGTTCAAGATTTATTCCAGAACCCATTTTCTTCAACTGTTTCTTTCACAGCATTACTGTTACTTACTGCTTTCTGCATCAGGCTTTGCTGGGTAATCAAGAGTCACTCTGTTCCTGGAGAGCCCCATTCCAAACCTGTCATGTGGCTCAGTGACCACCCCAGACCATCACAGCCAGGAGCAGCAGCAGTCTCCATCCACACTCACTCACCCTACCCCACAGCCTTTTTTCTCCCCCATTAAAAAAAAAAAAAAAGAAAAACAAACTTACAAAAAAATCACCCCAAGTGCTCATGAGAGTCACAATGCAAATCAGACCAAGGAGCTGATCGATTTACAGTGCCAGCAGCCTGCATCTCACATCAGCGTTAACCAAACCAAATCTCCAGTCCAGTTGTGCACCCAAAACATACAGGCAGGTCTCAAGGGGAAAGGGCAGAGCACAGAGCAGCAAGTGGGGTCAGCAAACAGAGTCCCCCCGTAGTGGTTGCCTACACCGACAGGGCACGGCCAGCCTACCGCTGCAGCACCACAGCTGTAACCCTACAGACCCATTAAAATGCTTTCCATTCCCCTGCAGTAGTGGCTTCTCCTTAAAACACTGCTATCGATTCTGAGGCTTTATAGAACTTGAGGAGGAAGAGATTAGCTTGCATTTAATTCTTCTAATACTTAATTCAGTTGTAAATTGACCTGAGAATATCCTTTTAACATCTGTCGAGTCATTACACTTTGTGAAACAGGAAGGCCATAAGCCAGCAGGGTCTGAGAAGCAAAAAGCCAGCGGAAGGTGAGGTAAGTGGGGAACAGAGATGTGCAAAAGATCCTGGTAGAAGCTAGTGGAATATTGTATCTCCATGCAAGAAGCAACAACAATAACCAGATTCACATAAATAGATTCACATAAAGCTTTAACAGACACTCTTACTTTGAAAAACACATTGCAATAAGTACATTGTATACGCACTGCCTGCACACTGCCATGATAACATGAATTGTAATAAAATGCAACCTAGGTATTTACCTGTGAGCAAGAAAATTGTACCAGAGAGCAGAATTCAAAGGAGAACTAAGCTAGTATTAGGACAGGAAAGAGACCAACACAGTGAAATGTTAAATGTCCTATTACCTCATATAATTTTATTAAGTACTGCAAGTGGCACAAAGTTACTAGATACTATAACCAAGAGGTAGCAGCGCTAAAATTGTTGACAGATACATAAAAAGTGAGCTACTAAACCTCTAAATACAGGAAAATTTTTGTGGATCCCATTAAATGTCATACTAAGCTGAATTAAAGAAGCAATATTGAAAATGTCCCTTAGGCAGGGAAGCACTGCTCTCTGAGTAAGAAAGAGTTTTGTTGTCCTACCACTTCTGCAACCTGCCCCAAACCCTTAGTTCCTTGCAAGTGCCTTTTAAAGCTTCTCTTTCAAAGCTGACCTAAGTTTAAACCTAGCTCAAGATTTCTCAGAAGTGTGGGGAAAACGATGCTTCCCTGGCTAAAGGACTGGTGCCCAGGGACAGCAAAGATGAATTCTGATGCCCTGGCAGCTGCCAGGCTCCCAGGAAGAGGAAATAACAGGCTCATAGATCAACAGAGCCAGGTAACCAAGAAATTTTACGAAGCCAGAGGAAAAGCACAGTTACTCAGTTAAAGTTTTCAGCAGGGGCTTTTGCTGTTTAGCTGTGCTGTGAAAAGGGCAGAGCTCACAGACTTCAAAACCCACAAAGTCCAAGACCATAGCCACAATGCATAAGGAAAACAAACAGCCTGAAGCCAGTTCTGCTCTCTGCTTCCCTCAGGTCACCTAGATTTCACTTCTGTCTAAAGCTGGCACTCTCTCCATCACAAAGCTTCACATATTCAGCCGCATAGCTACACCGCTACAGGCATTTACACCGGTATGAAAACCACCGATACTGCTCACACCATCCAGAGAAGGGACTTGGTAATACTTCTGATGAACTCCGGAGAGACCTTTGCTAGTACAGCTCTGCCTTTGCAGAGCAGCCCTTCCAAGCTTTGAGGAGCCCTCAGCATGGTGCAGGTGCTCCCCATGTATCCATGCAGGTTGAACACAGGCTGGCTCTGGTCTATGAGGCACACCGCTGTGTCAGGGCAGACCCGTCCTGAAGCCAGCGAGCCTGTGACAGAGCCTATTATTTCAGTCAGCACAGGCCAAATGGGAACTGAAGAGCAGAGAACAGCAGGCTCAAAGCGAACACATGCTTTTGCGAACACTTTGTATCTGCTGGGTATAAATATTCTTAAATATGTTTGTAAAGCATTTGTCATGACAGACACCTGGTAGCCAGGAAGTCTGGTTAAATGCTAGGTATTATCATACCATTACCATGTTAAAATGGTTATTTATGGTTAAGACCAGTCAGTGCTTGCAAAGCAATGAGCTGATCTTATTTAAGGTACGCTGGTCTAGAGTGGATTGCCAAGAAGCAGATCTCAAAGAAAATAAAAAAAAAAAAAAAAAAAAACCAAAAACAAAACAACAAACTGGTACATAAGTTCCATAGGAGTCTGTAATGATGATTTCTTTAGACTACTATAGAGTTCTACAAAAATCAGAAAGAACACAAAAGAGCTGTGCAATGAAGCTCTAACAGTATTCTTTATAAAGTATAATGAACACATTACAGATACCTGAAGTATTCTATTACCCTTTGATTCTTCTGCTCAACGTTTCTCCTAGAAGAACTGCATACCTTGTCTTTCCAGCAACATACATTCAAAAACCAAGAAAAGCTACAGAGCCTGTCTTTCTTATTCCTTCATCTTGAAGCTTCTGTATCTCCTTACTAAAATGACACAGCTTCTTCTTCCAACAGCAGAAATGTTTCCCTCTGCAGAGGAGGGAGGGCAGGAGGAAGTAAGTACAGGGGAAGGAGGGGGTCACACCCCACACACACACACACCCCCCGCAGAGACCCATTTCAGAGTATTCTCTGTGTAACGCATACTAAGTGGGATGTAAATCCATTTCAATTAGCAAGTGTGCTCTCTCACTGGGAGAGTTACACTGCTGCCTTGGCCTCATCTTTTGCAAGGCTCTGGCAATATCCCTCCACTGTTATTGTTATCACAACAAAAAAGCAAACAATGAATCACTGACACAGGCTAGAAGCTGCCAAATGCTCAAGCACAAAAACATGGGAAAAAAAGCTGCTTACTTCTCTAGGTCTAAAATAAGCTGTTTGCTACTTACTTGTGTCTGTGGATGACAGCATTAAATGCGAGTCCATCTGTCCAGCTTGTGGTGAAGTTCAGAACATTGACCTGACTATAAGGTCTTGTGGACTGCCGAACCCAGCTCAGCAGGATCTTCTCACTGTTGGTCTGCTGCAAGTCTGACATGATGTTCTTCATGACATCCTTCACCTGTAAAATGGCAGCAACTACACTGTACACACATGTTCTCCACTTCTGCTTACAAAACCTTTGAACCAAGCTATTTCACGAATCATGAAAGGGTCTTTCCCATGAAAAGCTATGAATCTAACTCCTCACATGAAACTGGGGAATAGGTGTCTTCAGGCCATCTTTGCACTCTACTGATTACAAGAACCAGTAATACGTCATGTAATACTGACAAGTTACTCTTACCTTACAATCCTCCCCCTCTCCTTAGTGCTGCCTATGCTAAGCATGTGGTATAATATTTCTTACTGCCTTGTGCTGCAGTTCCACCAGTAAGCAAACCCCAAAAATACAACTTGCACAAGTTTTCTGCAAGAAGACGATATCTGCTCAGCCAACAAAAGCAGCTGGCTGTTTGGGTACTACGCATCAGCACCCACCAAATTCCCTGTAAGTGAATTCAGTGATCATCCCAGGTACCTGGATAAACCAGGAGCAATTCAACCTACGAGACTGAGAGACAAACCTACAGAGCAACATAAAATGCAAGCCCAACATAGCTACCTAGATAGCAAAAAACCACCTGCAAACGGAAGTGCATAAAAGCCTTGAGGAAAGAATATGCATACAACGCTTCAGCCTGTAAAGCCCCTCTGCAATTAATACGAGCAGGAACTAAACTGGGAGACGGAGTACAACTGAGCACATACAAGAAGACATGTCACAGGAGGCAGCCAATAGACAGAGATCAGAAACCAAATGCTGGCCTGCCTTTATATAGCAGCCCAAAATAGCAGCAGTTATTTTCCACCACCAAAATCCCGGGAAGGTTTGTGAGAATTCCAGTAGATCAACACACACGATTCCTGGAAAAGAAGAGATCTCAGAGCAGCCTCTCACCTGCCAGTGCAAGATAATGCTCCACAGTAGTCCCAGCGTCAGCTTGGGATTTCCATCAACAATGTCAGTTCCTCCAATATTCACCAACTCCACCTGGACAGGTCAGATCAATTCTATATTAAACGCTTATCACAGCTTCAAGTCACACCCCTACCCCATATTCCTGGTTGTCCAGCCACATATTATCAAGTGCTCTGAAATAAACCGTAGTTAGAAAGAGAGAACCAGAGATGACAGAGTACTATCTATCTGAATTTGTCATTACAAGTCCTTAAACAACATGATAAAAGATGGTACCAAAGAAGAGACTTCAGTGGAAGAGTTCTGTTCTCTCCTCTAATATACAGATGCATACGAGCAGTCAAACCTGACCAACAGAAAGACAAACATGAAGGATTTGATATTAAAAAAAAAAAAAAAGTTAAGCAGTCCTGATCCTAGACACTCTCAGAGAACCATGAAAACTCTGTAATTAAGAATAGGTTTGTCCTTCGCATGAACAAGCATACAAACGGGACAAGTTTATGCAAGGAGAGCAACCAAAATCCCAAAGGAAAAATAAAATTTTCAAGATCTCTATACGCATGGACTGCATAACAGAGTCAGTGATTGTGTAGTTGAGATCATTAGAAAGATAAAAAACACGAAAACAGAGACAAGGAGATTACTTCAGTAAGCGAGCGAGCAGGAGAGGCTACCTGCTCCTGCAGGAAGTATTCAGCCCTCAGAAGAAGCAAAGCTCAGAACGCACTACCAGACACTCACTCAGTGATACTTTAGAGTCTGAACTGAACTGGGGCTTCAAGTCTCCATTCAGTCAACTGAGAGCAAGCGACACTAACTCTGAACCACCTTTTGGAGGGAAGCAACAGAGCGCACTGCATTAGTCACTACCATGCCCACGGAAATTGGGCTAGGAACAGCTGCCTACAGCAGAGAAGACAAATAACTCCCTGGGTGTATGCACATACACAGCAGATGCTGCAATGCACTCCCATGCAGGGCAGATGGTGGGGCTTCTTTCTTGTAAACAACCCGAGCCAGGAGCATCCTCCAGCCCCAGGGGCAAGCAGCACAGTGCATTTCACCTCCAAGGGGAAGCACTCCTGTCCCTTTCTCACACCTGCTTCAAAATAGTCGTATCCACAGTGCCTACCAGAAACACCTCCCAGCTTACACTAACTCTGGGAACTGTATCTGGGCAGTGCTTGGGATCAGAATCGGTCTTAGAGACAAAACCTGCACCAAGGAGCTGACTAGCAATTAAACACTGAGGACAATCACAGGACAGTAACGGAGCCCATGCTCTGACTCTCAGGGGACACAGCCTACAGTGATAGAATAGGCAAGAACAAATTTTCATTTTGTTTTAGATTATATTGGTGATATGCAAGAATGTAATGGTATTCCATTAATATTTTTCCTCTTGTCACACTATCATGAATAGGTTCAATTCTGAAAGTGTGCTTGTAATCTCATTGGTTTCATGTAGCATCTTGACAATTTTCAGTTCCCCATAGGTCTCTTGGTTAGGAGAATCAAATAAAAAAACCTGTGGTGTAAGACTAGCACGCAACCACAAATTACACTTCAACGTACTAAGGAAGCTGGTGGATTTGTGAATTATCCTCTCCCAGTTTTTACAGCAGCTGGAACAGAATCTTACAGCAATACTCCTTGCAAATAGCAGGCATCTATTTTAAGATAACTGTAAATTAAACAGGCAAAAACAGGCCAAAAGAATCATCAGTGTGGATCATTAAACAACACACTGGGAAGCACTCTAGAACACAAGGAGCAGAAAGCAAGACTAAATGTCAAGGGCACTAAAATAAAACAGCTACATTGCAAGAGTTTTTTTTCACCTGTAGAAGAAAAACACTCCTGAGAGCAAGTAACAAGAAAACCACATTTTTAAATGACATAATAATAATAATGCATTCCTCTTGCTATCTACACCATACACAAAAGAAAATACTCCACATGTCCGTTTTTGTATTTTCATGATTCTGAACTAAACCAATGCTTTGCAGTACACAGCCAACAATTCACTAGGATGGCGAGTGGCTACTGAGACTTAAGCAAAGATAATAAAAGAAATCTGACAGCAGACAGTCAGTAGTATTGACAGTAGACGTATGTTGGCTATTGAATGATTTCCAAGTTCTTTTTTTTTTCTTATGTTTTTTATATGCTTGGTCCACACATCAAAAAAGTTGAAATTCATTACTTAGAACCATTCTACTCATCAGATGGATGAAGTTCACAGGATCACTTGAACATCTACACCCTAGGCTCGTCTGATTCTTGCAATATATATTTAAACACTTTTATAAATTATTTCACAAGTTATGAATATTGCATAGCCCACAAACTCTCAGGCAATAGAAAACAACTGCTCAGTGGACACCTTTTCCCTTCATCTTAAATCACACACACACACACTTCCTAATGCAGTTAAGCAGTAGGTATAAATCACGTACATGACCCTAACAACCTTGAGCTAACTAACACCATCTCTTTACTTCTACAAACCCAGACCCTACCAGCTTAAGGAAGAATGAATTAATTCTTGTATTTCAATATTATTTTATCATCTTCATAAAATAAATCAATTTGAAGCTGGAAAGACTCATTACGTATCCTTAAAAGAAAGTTAATCAATATTTACAGTACTTTAAAGAAGAAAAAAACCAAACCACCCACCACTGACTTTGGCTGCTTCCAAGAAATCTGACACTAGCCCACCAACACAGAGGGGAAATTGCAGTATTATAGAGCACCTTCGTATCACTCTTCAATCAGCAGTTTTACATAAATATGTCAGTGCCTTTTTGCATTAGATGTATTATATTGCCAGAATATTCTTAAGTTATTTTAGTGCCCTGACATTCATAAATAGAAATTCTAACCATAAAGCGTATGCTTATCAGGAATTGTTCTTCAGGAGAAAAAAATCACTTTAGCACAGCACTACTGGCTTCCAGGCAGTAAAAACATAAAAACAAACTAAAAATTATTCTTCTGATTTTTTGTAAAAAAGGATTGGGGTTTGTTTATTTGTTCTTCTGATCAGTTATCAAAGCTCCGAATTAGAAACACACAGTACAGATCTGACACAGAGTTGACAGTTGTCAACAGAAATATCCTCCTGGATTTTGAGAGCAGGACACAGAGACACAAAACCTGCCACACCCTTACAGATTTTTGCAAATTTATGCATGAAAACTGGAAATTAGTTTTTCATCCTGCCATATTCATGAGCTATGCAAGTCATCTTTATTTTGGGAGCTGAACACACCTCAACAAAACACAGTTTAGTTAATACCATTGTAAGTTACCATTTTAAGACATCACAAAATTGCCAGACACCAAAATTCTACATCAGTTAAGGAAAACCGAGATCAGTTTACACATCTTGCTCAATTCTCATTTTGGGTACCAAAAATCCTTATTCTCTGCCTTTCAAACTCATTTACACACAGCAATAAATTAAAGAGTCCGCCAAAAAGTTGCAGAAAAACATGCTCACGTTGTTCTGATGCAAGACTTGCAGTACTCTGTTGACATTATTTAAGGCATGTACTCGAGTGGAACCTCGTTCTTTAGGCTGAAAATAAAAAGTAACAATCTGTTCACATCGGAATTAACTTGACAGACCAAAGAAAATAAATAATAGAGCAAACAGGAAATTTGTCTTAATTTTCTCCAGGTTTAATTTTTTTTTTTTTTTTGAAGTAGGAAAAAAACCCAAACAAGATCATCCACAACAATTTCAAAATGAAAACTGGTCGGAAAAATATTCGTCAATTCAAGGCACAAGGACAAGCTCTGGATTCAAAATATGTTTCAACTAAACTTCGGTAAGTCCAGAATTTTTATTCCCAGCATCTGCAGAATTATAAACTGGCAATACAACAGCAAAGTGGGAGTTCCCGGGAAAAATCTGAGGGTTTTGAATGTTTGCCAAAGTAGTTGAAATTTATTGGCTCCCAAGTGGGAACAAGCAGCAATTTGTTTTTCTGGCATTGAAAGCCTGCTAAATATTTGCATACTGGGAAGAAGTTACACTTCCTGACTTTCCCTTCCTTTTAATATCGGGGTGAAAAACACCCACTGCAACTCTTGACTGTGTCTGTTACTCCACTTGCTTTTAATCACTGCAGTTTAACTCCTGTGGCAGAATATGATCGTACTGCAAGAGCAAGGAGCTGAGCTTGGAACATGGTAATAACAGAATTAGAAACTAAAAAACTTCTATTTTCTTCAGTATACTTCAGATCAGACCACAAATCATTAGAAATATTAGTGAAATGCATTTGTTTAAAAAAACAAGGCAATCTTGCAAGGTGAATTTACGAAAGGCTGAAGATTCCCCATAAGGTCAATAAACAAATTTAAGATTTATTATAAACAGTGAAGTCAAGAATTTAATCCCAAAGGCAGGTTTCACCATGCCTCATCTGTCTTTCTGAAGAGGCAGCAGTGTTACCAGAGAAAGAGTTTTCAGCCCCACATGCATTTTCCCAATCAAGACTCACGGAGTTTTTAGCCCTCTCCTGTCTGTAGATCATAAAGGATTTTTCAACGGACATGCAGATTTTCTTATTGCCTATGAGCCGTTATCATTTTTTCTTTCTTTTTTAAAGGAAGTTTCATGAGCTTATTAGAAAAAGTCCACAGGTATCCAGCTAAAGGCTGCTCTTCCAGAAACAGATCTTTAAAAGATCTCTATTAAAAATATGCACTATGTGAATAACACCACTGGTTTTACATGCTTTGCTAAACAGTATGTTAACCCTTATGCAAGGGTCATACAGCTAATTTCAGCCTGACCCTATATCCCATAAGTGGAATTTGTGGGAATTTCACTGGAATTCTACAGAGTGAGTACATATTACAATCAAAATAGGTTTTTAAATAAATTGAAAAAAAAAAAAATCACACACCACAGTTTGGGTTTTGGGTTTTGTTTACTTGGTTGTTTTTTTAAATAAATGAGAATGACTCATCCATATGTCTCTTACCAGAGGTTTCCCCATCAGACCCTCCAAAAGGTCCAAGAGCTTCCTTCCATCTCTCAGATCTGTGAACATATCCTTAACTGGGGGCTTCCCACTCTGCAGAAAAAAATCAAAGCAGTAACAGTGTTTAAGCAAAAGATCCCTCACAAAAAGCACTTCTTCATTTTTATCTTTCAGTTTATTCTTTTTTAGTACTAAACAAAGCAAACAGAACCTAGGGGACTACAACAGAGATGAGGAAGGCACCCTTTCCTTCAGTTTTTTTCTCCGCAACTCTCTGGTTCATTGCATCAGTAGCCTTACACCAAGAAACCGAGTAAGCACGTCCTGGCTCACGTTAGGGTAGATGCATTAACACACAAAGATGGCAAAGAACAAAACTTGGCAAGCTTGAGGAGTCATTTGATAAAGAATGCTTTGGTCTGGCTGCATCTAAAGGAGGAAGAAACTGGGGCTTTTCAGAAAGCTGTTGGGACAAATTCTCTCAGATTTATGAAAAAGAAAAAGCAAAAAAGGACTTGGAATTGAGCCTTATGTAAGAAGCTGCCACTTTTCTACATAGACAAGTAGATGAAAAGGTGTAATATATTGAAACAAATTAATCATTTTCTCTGCCCTGGAAAAGAAGCAAATTGTGAAACTCAGAACAACTCAAAACCGTACATTTCTAATATTCATTTCCTTTGGGGGTGAGGGACCCTGTACCAGAATGGTGGTACATGACAGCAGAATGATGTCAACCTTTTCCGCGCTCCCTTTTACTCTCATTTCTTCTGGGACCGTAAGAAAGCTAACGTGGGAAAGTGTTTCACCGCAGAGGGAGAAGACACAGGCAGCCAGCAGCTAAGAAAGTGCTTTTGCTTTGTAATATTCATCTGATGGCTGCCAGGAGATCAATTAAGCTACTGCTTTCTGTGTCCCTCTGAAATGCCAATTTGAGAAGAAAAAGTATTTTTTAAAAAGTACATAAAACTCTAATATTGCCTTTTTCTATCACCTTGGCTCTATAACCTTGCTTCTCAGAAGCAAGGTTGTCAAAGGCCCATCTTACACGATACGAATTAGGATTTCCTCTACCTTCACTTACCTCCTCCTGCCCTGGCATCTGCTAGGAATTGCCAAATGCTGGATAACAAGTTGGAATGAGACAGCTGAACTAAGCCCCATGTTCTGGCAAATATCTGTTTTCACACAAAATGCATAAAGGTTTTTCCTAAATGTCCACTTTAATTGGATACGACATTACTAAAACTATTCACAAGAAGTCAGAATTGAATAGCTAGAGCCACATTTTAATCTCCTATACAGAAACATACTTAACTCATAGTATCAGCCAGCTAAACTAACATCAGCAAGAATGATCACATAACTAATGTCACTTCTTAAAATATACAAATGCTAGCCCCAGTGTATGATATTAAATTACTTTTGCAATAAATTTTTCTGACAAATTTATTCTCCAATTACTTTCACAAGTCATGCTTAAAAATATTTATATATACATGTTGACACATACTCAGGTAAAGGGTGTAGAAAGCTATGTAGCTGGCAGACTGATACCAACTAGGAATATTCGTTAAATAACAGTGTTTGATAACATTCTGTCATTACACATTGCCACTTTTTGAGCTCCGCTATACCCTTTCTAGCACAGTAAGGGACAAGGCTTTCCTCCTAGCATGTGCACTTTTCACCAATGTTTCAGATGCTTCGCTGCTGCACAGCAACTTAACCAAACCTTTAAAGTATTCTGGAGCAGGTGAACAGGAATACATAACAATAGAACCAGGGAAGTTTCTCGTACGGTTTATGGTGTGTAATGAGAGGAGATGACCCACAGAGGCAGGGCTATTACCCCAAGCGCCAGCAAAATTTTGTTTAAATCTGGTTTGCATCACCACATGGAAGATACTAAAAGTAGGTTGGTAAGGGCATGAAAAAATTGTTCATGTGTCTGGAAGAGCAGACCGAAGGAACTAACAGAGATCTCACTGGATGCAATATGACTCAGATACTTGCTGCAAAAGCAAATACCTGTTAGCCATAGAAGTGGCTAACAACCACTAACAACCTAGTGTGACCAGGCAGTGTGACAGCACAGCACAGGCACTGTCATGAGCCAACAGAGGAACTGGGACAGCCTCCACTGCAAACCTCTATGTATTTCCTCCTCCTGGGGATAGGTTATCCAACCAACAGCTATTATGCTTAAACTTCTAGGCTTTTCTTTAAGTTACAGGAAGTATTTAAATACCCCACCTACAGACTCACAGCGCTGAAGCCAAGCTCTGCACATATGACTCCCAAGTCAGACACCTTTTCATGCAACAGGCTGTTAATCACAATTCATAGAATCACAGAATGTTTTGAGTTGAAAGGGACCTTTGAAGATCATCTAGTCCAACCCCCCTGCCATAGGCAGGGACATATTTCACTAGACCAGGTTGCTCAAAGCCCCGTCCAGCCTGGCCTTGAACACTTCCAATGATGGCAGAACTTCTCTGGGCAACCTGTTCCAGTTTTCAGCCACCCTCATAACAAAGAATTTCTTCCTCATGTCCGATCTAAATATACCCACTTTCAGTTTAAAACTATTGCTTCTTGTCCTGTCACCACTGGTCCTGGTAAAAAGTGTCTCTCCATCTTTCTTATAAGCCCCATTTTTGTATTGAAAGACTGTAATAAGGTTTCCCCACAGCCTTCTCTTCTCCAGGCTGAACAAACCCGATTCTCTCAGACTTTCTTCATAGGAGTTCCACCCTTCTAGTCATCTTTATGATCCTCTTCTGGGCCTCCTCCAACAGGTCCAGGTCTTTTTTATACTGGGGACCCCAGAACTGGATGCAGGACTCCAGGTGAGGTCTCACCAGAGTGGAGTAGAGGGGCAGAATCACCTCCCTCAACATGCTCACCAGGATACAAATGGCATTCTGGGTTGCGAGCGCACTTTGCAGGCTCATGTCCAACTTTCCATCCACCAGTATCCTCAAGTCCTTCTCAGGGCTGCTTTCAATCTGTTCATCCCCCACTCTCTACTGATAATGTGGACCGCCCCAACTGAGGTGTGGGAACTTGTACTTGGCCTTGCTAAACTTTGTGAGGTCCACGTGGGCCCACCTCTCAAGCCTGTCCAGGTCCCTCTGGATGGCATCCCTTTCCTCCAGTGTGTTCACTGCACCACACAGCTTGGTGTTGTTTGCAAACCTGCTGAGGGTGCACTTGATCCTTCTATGTCATTAATAAAGATATTGAACAGTACCCGTCCCAATATGGGCCCCTGAGGGACACCACTTGTTGATATTCATGTGGACATTGAGCCACTTGACCGCGAACCTTTGGAGGCAGCCACCCAGCCAATTCCTTATTCATCAAACAATCTACCTGTCAAACTCCTTTGTCTCCAATTTAGCAACAAGCATGTTTTGTGGGACAGAGTCAAAGACCTTACAGAAATAAGGCCTTTATAATTACATAATTAAGTATAATTACATAATTAAAACAATGCACACATGTCTAACGGACTGAAAATACCAACACTGAGAATGCTGTAGCTATATATCCTCGAGAAGTTTGTTGCCTTAGGTCCAGAATTTAAAAAAGGATTTAGATCTGCTGAAAAAGCAAAAGATGCTTCATTCAGTACAGTGCAACAAGAGTGTTGAGAGCATACAGCCTGCTTGGTTTCCCATCCCCTCACTTCACCTGCATGAAAACAAGCTGAACGACTTCCTGCTTTCAGCCATTCATTTCCACAGGTCATGGTACGTTCCAGCGCTATACAATGCGCCCTGCTGTGGTGGTGGAAATAATTCAGATTCACTTTCTCAGGAGAATGGTTTTTCCATATCACTGGCAATCAGAGCACCACGTCTTGCTGCCAGTTTAAAGAGTCAGCAGAAGAATATTAAATTATTTCTGCAATCTAAGCTACTCTTTTCTGGTTTATTAAAGTATCCGCTGTCCTCAAAACAGAGACACAGCAACATGCAAATCCTCTGTATTTAGCGAAGTCTAGCACAATGCTCTCTATAGGAAGGACATCAGTTCGCAGGAAGCCCTTCTACACATGCAGGGTGAGGGAAGTTGGCTGAGGAAGGGCTGCAGCACCCACCCCGCCAAGCCCATCACCGCCTCCACTGTAGCACGCCTGTCTGGAAGGCTGGCAGCCTGCTTCTCCAGATTCCCACGCCCACCCGAGGGACATGCAAGCACCTGGTGGCAGCGGCCACCCAGGCAGCCCCAGCTGTCCCATCAGGGCACAGAGCCAGCCCACAGCGCTGCTGTCGCAATGGGAGCGGAGACTGTGCACACTGCACCCTCCTCCGCTCACACTGCCGCCTCCCACCTGCGCATTTCCCTCACACCTGGACACGCATCTCCACGCAGGATCTGCTGTCTGAGCCACAGTCTGCAGCTGGGAACATCCCTGCTCTGCCCTCCCATGCACAGTGCTACTAGATCCTGCCCGGCTTTCCTGGGACGCAGTTGGATAGTAACTCTCTTAGTTCTAGTTTCTGAAGAAGGGAAGTATGTATCCCAGCTCCTGACAGTTGTATGACTTGTAATGTTTATGAAGCTTAGAAAGGATCTGGAGAACAGTTTCATAAAATGGCAGCCCAAGGGATGGTCCCCTACATCAGTCTCCCAAGAGAAGACAAGGAATAGCTGCGGGCCAACGCTGGCAGGACAGCTACGCATGCCCTCCTACACCAGCCACGGGCCAGTCCAGGCTGCTGCCACCACCACTATCTCCTTATGAGAAAAGGGATGTAGAGCCCCACCTCTTCTCATGTAGGACTCGCCACTGAGCCTACTGCGGCGGGGTGGGGGGCTGCTGTGGCAGCGCAGAGGCAATCTGGGAGTCACAACGCATGGCCACCAAGGCTGGACCTGTGCTTCTGGCCAGGGTGCCTAATCCAAACTGGTGGGGCCAGGAACAATCCAAGCTCTGGCTCTGACCCACCACAGGGCATCTGACCAGCGGACAGCACCGACCCGAGCTGCACTGGGGTGGAGGAGGCTGTGACCAGCTCTGTTCTGGGGCAGACTGCTGTGCTGCAGCCAGAGCTGGGGCTCTGGGGGAGGGCAGAAGTCCTCTCCCACACTACAGGGTAAGGCACCAGGCTCTGCAGATTGCTTCCCACACCTCTCACTTGTAACCACCAGAAAGCAATCTGGCCTTCTGTAAAAGTCGGTATGCACGTTAGCTATAGACACACACAAATAAACATACATATATGCAGTATATAAAAAGTATATATCTCTGTAGAGTTCTGCCTGATATGCAGTATGCTAAGCCAATCTAAATTTCTCCTTTTCAGAACCAACAATACTTTACTCACTTTCTACTTACTTCAAGACTGCAGTTCAGCCTCTGCTAGCAACCCATAAGGAGAAACAGTCCGTCACTGAGCATAATAGATCAAGAAATTTCAGTATTTGCCTTACAAGAGTGACAGTGACAAACCACACCAAGCCCTTCAGCAAGGGCAAATTGCTAGTCACGGTTGCTTTGGTAAGTACTTAAAGAGAAGCCTACATTGTACTAAGCACTGTACAAATACAAGGCAGATAATGGGTCCTTTCTCAAAGACAAAATAGAGTCTAATTCATACTACAAAGACAGTATAAAGGACAGGCAGGGAACACACTGCGTACTAGAAGAACTGTGCCGGTTCAGTGTGTAAAACGTTCACATCCCCCTCACTGAACACTTCTATCAGTTAACAGAAGGCAGTTTTTCTCAGCTTTGCTTATGTTTGCTGTGACAGCAAAAAAGCACTCGCAGAAACCTCTTTCCCTCAGCCTGCCCAAGAGGGGTCTGCCAGCAGAGCTGCACACACAGAGTTGCTGTAGAAGACACACCGGCTTGATAAGGCAGATGAAAGAACATAATTAACAGAGTTAACTTAGAAAGAGGTCTTGTTGGCTCCCCAATGCTTTAAACTGGCACCGACAGCAGGAAAGGAGCCGATGCATTGAAAAAGGCATAAGAGAAAGATGGCAGAGGTAAGGGAAGAAGGCAGAACAAGAGAAAGGAAAGTAGGAGAAATAAAAGCTGGAGACTGTACAAAATCTGGGGCCAGGCCTGCTTGTGCTCTTACAAACTTCACATGGTGGCACATTTGTTATCCACCAGGAGACTCACGCACAAGAATCAGAACCAGTTCCACTCCGTTTGGTGCCATTTTGGCACATTTTGGTGCCAGCCTTTGTACCAACATGAAGAAGGGGGGGCGGGGGGGGGAGGGGGCAAAGAAAAGAACTTTCACTAGTTAGCCACAGCAGAAAGCGCTGCTTCTGTTGATTCACCTCTCCTGGGGCAGTGGCAGTTTCTGAATGATCTTTGAGCTGGACACTAGATGCTAGCCATACATGGCAAGAGCAGTCACTATGGGCATCGGCAGCTGCCCTCACACGCCCGCGGGCCATCTTTCAGCCCACCCACCTGGATCAGGTTTAAGAGGGTGACTCACACTTCCTCGTGTGCATCTAGGATTACTTGCAAAGAAAGGTCATCCAGGCCAGCCAATATGACTGTGCAGAAATCATTCCTTCCCTTTGCCAGAAAGTGTTCCCAGGAAATAGAGGAAGATATAAACAAAATCCGGATCAGATTTTCAAGAGTCATCTGATGCTACCAACACTAGAAAGACCTGTCATCAACATTTAGTTTGTTCTACTGAAGCCACATACAGCTGCAAGGCAGCAATCTTCCCTGAATATATTTTACAGTAGAACTGTCCCTTTATTACTAATGGGAAGCTGTATCAAATCGAGTCAGGTCATAGATAATTAAAGGGAGTCACAAATTCTCAGTAAGAAAAAGCCTCTTTAAAAAAAAAAAAAAAACACGAGATATTATTTATCGTTTTATCACAACTGTTTATGCTTTTTGTATATTGTTCGTGAACATGAAATTATATACTAAGTTAACCATTAAAGAAGTTTTAATGTCTATTTAGTTGTTTAACTAGAAACATGTAGTTTTGTTTTATGTAATCATATTTACCTACAGCTATTTACATTCTTTAAATCAATAATTATTGAAGGTAAATTATTAGACCTAACTCTTTTCCAGTAAATGAATGCCAAAGATATTTGAGAGTAAGAAATAAGCCACCTCTGTTTCACATCGTCCTCAGTGATACTGATTCAGACCTCCTAGTGACGACATTAAAGCTGGAATGAATGGTCCTCTCAGTTTCACAGTAATGCACACTGGCTGTCGCCAGAGAAGGAACACATATTGTAAAAGCATACGTATGACCTTCACCTGCCACCAAGGGAATGCAGCAGACAAATTCTGGCTGCTCAGAGCAGTGCTGGGAAAGGCCCTAGTTGCCATTTAGATCATCTGCCACCTCAGAAATACGAAAACATCCCGAAAGAATATAGGAAGCAGTACATCTTGGTTTTCCATCAGATTCTTCCAGTCTTCCAATGTCGCTTATACAAAGGACAGAGTTATTTTTTGTTAATTATTTTCAACCAGCAGATGACTATTTTTAACATCTAACAGGCTGCTAAGTAAATAGGTCAAAATAGCAGTAGAGCTGCAAAGACCCTTTTCCCCTTTTTCTAGAGAAGGGGGAAATATTGAACAGATAAGGCACTTTAACTAGAACATGACCCATTTGTAATGTTCAAATACATTCTTAGGAAACTCATGGTAACCACCTGCTTAGTTTAAAGTCATTTCAAACAACACAAGGAGTAAGAACTGCACTTTACCATGTCCAATACAAAGTAAGAAACATGTGAAGTGCTGCTACATCATAAGGCCAGTACATGGGAACTCAATGTGGGAAACAATTCGGAAAGCAAAAAGGTCATTGCAAAAAGTAAACAACTATGTCAACAAATAATCTTGCCAATTTCTAATTTAAGACCATAGTCATCGTTTACAGAAATATTTTTATTAAAATGTGGTACTTTTTTTCCATTCTTCTTCCACTGACATGCAGGAGTTATAGGACCGCATACATAACTGCTAGTTGTACTGTGACAGATGTATTTTAGTCGAGTATGCTCTACTCCACGCTGAATACGCCCGAGTAGATGTGGCATCTCTATGCAACACTAGTACAAAAACTAGGAAATCAAATATTAAGTAAAAAATAAACAAACAATTACAATCACAGGAGGAAAACACCTTACAGACTGAATTATATATCACCACAGGTGCTTAAAAATAAAATAATTACAAACAACTACATAGAAATTTAAAACTACAGACTAACAGGAGGGAAAAAAGGACTCATCACTGACACACAGGAAAGTTTGATTCTACTAGATGACAGACATGAGATTAAGTAGCAGCAAAGCTGAAAAGCTAAAGATAGTTCAATCCACAAAACACCTGAAATAATTGATTGACAATATGATACTAGGAGGAAAAACATATAAAAGCATATATTAGACATAGCAAGGCAGCAAAACAAATACAAGGCATCAGCAAATCTCTGTGGGTCTTTTTTTCTCCCCAGTGTATCTATTAATGCATTTACATAAGCTTACGTTACTACAATATGTTTAACGTAACAGTACTAACCTTAGCTTGCAATTGAGCCTCATTATGTATCATTACCAGCAGGGACAGTTGGGACCATAGTCCTCATCACTGTAAGTTATTTCTCTGGTAAGACTCGAAGGTTAACTTTTTTTTTTTTTAAAGCCAGCTAACCTCAGAATGTAACTTGAATCCTTCCAAAAAAAAAAAAAAAAAAAAAAAAAAA
>Ga0065711_1038507_pt1 | contig 18682 bp, 13 predicted proteins | sample Hoacrofraction12_FD_59098 | JGI IMG/M metagenome (GOLD analysis project Ga0065711, IMG submission 59098) | Hoatzin crop microbial communities from Cojedes, Venezuela - Epithelial fraction 12 v2 (version 2) | ecosystem: Host-associated > Birds > Digestive system > Esophagus > Crop | place...
GCAGCAAAAGCAGAGTAATACAATGAAGAGGAGGAAAAAAATAATTAGCCCACATCAGCTGTGCTCCAGTTAAATGGGTAAGAGCACATAGCTACTTTGAAAGAGGATATGCTATATTTCAAGGTCCTGTGCAGCTTGCTGTAGGTGACCCTGCTTCAGCAGGAGGGTTGGACTAGATGACCCACAGAGGTCCCTTCCAGCCCCTACTATTCTGTGATACAGATGGAAAGAGGCATACTATGGCAATGCAAACTCTGTGAACTCTATCACTGTGGCAGAATCTTACTTAAAAATACTCCCAACTGGTACAATTAAAACGTATTAAAAAAATATGGACTTCCTTGGTTTCAAAGTTTATTAAAGATGCATGTATTCCTTGGGGTTCTTAGTATTACCCTACCAAAAATAACACAAATATAAATTGCTGATGCCCAGCTTAGCAGAGAATGCGTACAGCTCTTCTACATTATAAAGAAAAACTTCAGGCTTTTGAAGGGTTCCTTAAAGTGCAGTGATGATTCCTTTCATTCTTTAAATGCAAACTACATGAATTGGAAAGGTTTCTATCATAAAAGAAAAGCTCAGAGACAAAAATATTATCCAGTTGGAAGAGATACACTAAATGTGTTATAGACTATTAAACTGCGACTTGCAACCACCTTCTTTCCCACAAAAAGCAGGGGCACCTGAAGGTCAGGACATGGCCACTTTAAATCATGACAACATTATATTAATCCTGAAAAGCAAAGTCTATAGAATAAATTTTTAAAAAACAAGCATGCAAACCCTCCGAGTACTTTGGGTTTGGTGCTAAAGCTGCAATTTGATGTTGAGCAGCAAATCCATAACCAACCAAAACCTTAGCAAAAATCTCTAGGAATTACAAAATTGCATCACGTATGAGTTGAACTGAAAAATTTATGAACCACAGTTTTCAATATTATTAGAGAATCTCAGTACAGTCCCAGTGAAAAAAGTAACTTCTAAATACAAAAAAGGAAAATTTGGCTGTAACATTTTGGACATGAATTCGTCATGGAGCTATTAGGCTAAACATGAGAGAACATCAAGTAACTCCCACCATCCTAAGGACAGAAGAAGGGAAGTTCCTTACAGAATAGCTTATTTATTAAGAGAAAGTATAAGATCAATGCAAAGATGGTCAAGGAACCACTTCGGGATTTATCTTAAAGAACCAAGGAAGCACAGAGTCAACAGGACCTTGAAGAAAGTTAAGCATGCACTGGGCTGTAAGCAGATTACCGAAACACTGAATGATAACTAAAAACATTAAGACATAAACTTCAAATAGTTAAACAAAGGCATGGGAATTTATATTGTATATTCCTGTGCAGAACAGGAAAGACACATGCACGGCAACTGACATGCCCAATATAAGCCAGAGAAGTGCAAATACGGTTTTAAAACAGCAAATGTCACTGTCACTAAATCCAGTTCCTGCAGCCATGTGAAATCCAAAGGGCAGCCAGTGGAGTAAGGCTGCTGAAACTAGCCCAGTTCACTTGGCAGTGACACAGCATAAGCTTTCAAGATTACACAAGTAACAAGGCTACAGCAGACTAATCAGCCCTCATACAGCATTTAAAGTTAAATACAACAAGGTGCAGTGATCGTCATAATGCTTCCCTGAAGAAGCATATCGAAGTGATGTAGTACACTTGGTTCTACACCAGCAGCTGGTTCTACACCAACAGCATGCGTGAGCCGGCTGATGCAATAGTAAATGCAACGAGTTTTTCCAAACATACGAAAATAAAAGCTTCAAACCTCGTATTTTTCCCTCTGATTAAGTATATCACGACAAATTCAGATTACCACAATGGATATTTTTCTGCTTCAAAAACAAAACGTCCTGGATTGGTGGTGTGGAATAAAACCTGAGAATCTCATAAAATGATATTTACCTCAGATAGTCACAGTTAATAATTTACGATGAATTTCAACCTAAATTATACAGAAACTGGCTGAACAATACACTGTGGGTCTTTGAACATAGAAATTATTGATAGGGAGCTACAGCAATGACTCCAGCTTCAATGACTTACACACTCTTCTACAGAAGACTGTTCAAACCAAGAATTGGCTTACCACATGTTTGTATTTTGCCATCTTGAAGGGTAACATTTTGAGTAAAAGGCAGGTGAATTTGTCAAGCCAGGTCACCCAAGCAACCTACACCCGAATAGTACAGACTTCGTATAGACTGTCCATACCGCTCTGAAATTTTCCCAGCAGGTAAGCACCTTTGTAGATACAGGATCAGTAGAAGTATTTAGCTTTGCTGTCAGCAGCAGTGGTGCGGTGGTGGTAACTGCTACTCCAAGCCCTCTGCCAGGAATAGGGGATTTTCTCAGCCCTGTTGCTTTACTCCTCTGAGGTAGTCTTGTACTAGTTTACACATGCCACCATCTGGAATCTTCTGGAGAATGCAAAAGGTAGCAAAAGAAACGAAAGCAGAAATCATGATTCTGATGTTTTACTTAAACACAGTCTTAGCTTCCAAAGAGACAATGTGAAACACCTAAAGCCAGGCTGCAACAAAAGCATGAGAACAGCATTTCAGGCAGTGAGATGGTCTGCAAGATGTAAGGCTACTGGCAAACAGCCCCTTTTTTGACAAGTAATATTCAATCAGGATGGGATGGATGTAATGTGTGTAGAAATGCACTCTGGCTTTGTATTCTGCTTTGTGTATGTTCTGAGCACCCACCAGCAACATATACAAGACAAATATCACAAACTTCATAAGAAACCTCCATGCAGAACTATGCAGATAATTGATGCAATGTGGCTCTGCTTAGATTTTATGGTTTCTATATGCAAAATTGTAAAGTTTTCAAGAGGAGAAAATAAAAAAAAGTCAATCCATTCCATTTTTTAAAAATGAAAAAAATTTAGGCAAAGACTGAAAATATCTGTTAACAGATAAGGCCAGCACATCTATATGGAAATGTACTTTGTACACATCAATTCTCAATTAGATTTCATAGACTCTATATTCTGGCCTGATTGCAATGTAACTAATGCAATATATTTTTAAGCTACTACCAAACATGAGGGAAAGCTGACAAACAACAGTTCCAGTGAAATTGTTTTTAATTTCCTTTGCATAAACTTAAATTCCGCCAATTCACAGCAATAGTGCGCTGTCTTGCTATGCATTGGTTTTAAACCAAACCAGCTTAATGAATTTGGTATCCCTGGTCAATCAATGTTTGAATAGAAGACTTGTCAAATAATATTCACAGTAATTCAGACTGTTTTGCTACATCAGTTATTCTCAGAGTATCACAACTGCTCTTTCCTTTCAGGAAACAATTAATATTAGGCCCTAACCCCCCCAGTAAATGCAGAAGAGGTTCAAGTTGCTGACAATCTCTCAGTTCTGTTCTGATGTCATAAGTTAAGAATTAGTGTACTGAATGAATCAAGTGAATTATCTGCTTACAAACCAGCTCCAAAGATTCCTGTTTACTGCAGGTTTATCACAGTCTGTGAGATTACTGAAGACAAGTCAGGCTTAAAATCTGTCCTGGAGATGCGTAAAGTTTGTGTATCTGTAATAAATAGCCAATGAGAGGCAGACATACCACTGAGCTAATCTGAAATGTGCATCTGCCTGTCCATGATAAAGACTTAGACTCTCATCTAAGTTTAAAATATTATGTATCTAATGGAGAGATAAATAAACTGCATGAAAAGAGGGCAAAAGAATCAAAAATGTATTTTTTTTGAACATTGGACTGCTGGTGGCAGTATGGCAACTCCTCTCATGCAGAACTGTAGCATTTTTCCTTTTGGTTGATGCCAAAGAATACTCAACTCAGTCGATCTCTTTAATGCTAAATGCACTGATAATGCATCCCCCTCACTCACAGACTGGGCTGGATTTCTGCAAAGATCTCCCCAAGGCTGTTCAGCCACATGAGCTACTGGTATTCTGTGCTACCTCTTCATCAGGAATTAAAACTTTTTCCCCTTCTTTTTTAAGTATCAGTAGCATTTCTCTAATTATTTCTCATATTTTTATTATCAGCTCTTTGGTTTCCTGTACTTGCTGAATGCCTCTGAAAAAGCTCTTCTGAGGATCTATATCTGCAAAAAACTAGTACATTATTGCATGAGAAAACACATCCCAGCATTTATTTTACAATCTCTGTTTTAATTCCAGAGTGAAAGGGAGAGATGGAGAGAAAGCAAGCTCTTTCTTAAGCTCATCCTTCATGGCTGTCAATTCTTTTACCTTGACCTGCAAGGGAGCCACAGCTGAAGGTTTCCCACCACCTGTACATTCTCAGTGCAGGTTACCTTGTCTCTGCCTCACAGGGGCACGTGAAAACAAGGATACCTCTTCACCTCAAGTGCCTTTACCTGATGAGGCCATCATGTTGCTTGAAGGTTGCCCTTACACGCTTGTGTGTAGAAAGGCTCAAGTGTCCTTTGTGGTGCAATTGGGGATTACTGTTACAGATTTTAGAGAATGGCTGATTCTCTTCTGCAGCAGCAGCAATCAGCACCCCCAGATAACCATAGAAAGGAGGGGATTTGCAAGCCCTCAGATCTATTCCTGACCTTATATACATTGAGTAATATGAGTAGTACTATTAATAAATACCATACACCTGTATTCAGTCTTACAGTTGTGACAGAAAACTTCATAGGTATTCTATAAACATATAATTTGTGACAGATTAACAAACCAGTTATCCAGTCTTGACAATACAATGGGAGCACTATAAAGCCTTCCTTTTCCTGATACCTTCCTTAGGTAATTTTGAATACATTTTGGTCTTTTTTTTTTTTTTTTTTAACTTAAACATACAACAGAACTAAAAGGCTTGACCTAGTTTAAAAAGTAAATATTAGAAATCTCTTATTTTATTAATATGACTGAGAATATTGTTTAAGAATCACAGCTTCCATGGAAAGTCATTCTGAGAAAAAGTTACAAAAAGTTAGTGAGGCATGAATTGAGAACCATCAAATAGACAGCATGGCTACAGGCAGTATTTGCAAGCACATCCTAGTTTCATTAGAAATACTGATGTAAGTGCAATAACAACAAAGAAATATTCATAGCTGTGGGAGAAAGTAATTCAAGTGGCCAGTTTCTGAGGGAAAAAGACTTATTAATAAAGTCATATACTTTGTCAGCCATAATATTTTGTCCAAATGCAATAAACACAAGAATAAATGAGACCTGCTCCAAGTTGTTTCTTGGTATTTCATGTCTGCAATCAAATTACTCAACAGTTAAGAAGGTGGCAAAATTTTCAAGCAGCTTAAAAGCATTCAAGATGTTTCTACTAGCAACAATACACAAATTTTTGCAAAGGCACAGAGAAATCTGACAACTGAGCACCCAGCCCAGTCTCCTCCTTCACTGGTACAAATGGGAAGATATGTGCATAATGCTGCTTGCAAAAACACGGATGTGCACTAATTGAAGAAGGCAGCTGGAGCATGGTTACACAGAAATTGTTCACAAGAAATGAACCAAGTTTCTCAATCACTTCCACATTCTCTGATCCACTGGAAACTGAAACAGGATGTAAATAACTACAGGTCATTCGGATTTTCATCTAAGCTTGTACAGTATTAAATTGATTTTTGAGCAGGTAAGTATTTCCTAACATGGAAAACTGACTATGCGATACCACAAGTCTTTTGACTCTTTCATTTCCATGGCTCTCCCAGGGGCAGGTTCACCAGGCAGAAGGCTCCTGGAAATCGGTCCCAATAGCAGATCTTCCCAGTAGAGGATGCTCCAGGCAACAGGATCGGGGAGACACCACATAGCTTTTCCTACCTCTCTACATAAGTGCTCCTTCCTGACTTCCCAGGAGTATGCTTGTTTTTATTCATTTATGTAAACTACAAGAAAAATCTCTTCACTCCACCATGACATGAAGATGGGGGATCTGAAGAGATTTAGTTGGTCAGATACAGCCAGAAGCCAGCCTCCTGCTGCTGCCGTGGCAGGGGATCCCATGGCTCTGGTAGAGAAGCAGCAGCCAGCCCAAACATCACCACTCTCAGTAAGAAAAGAGACTTCTACAACACAAGTTTTCTCTTTTTTCCTTTGTAAATGCACTATGTTTCACAAACTGCACTACAGAGGCAGAAATAGCTGTTTGAGCTAGTGGAACATTATCATAGTTCATATATATTAACTCAAAGTGACAGCATTTGACTTCAGTTGAGACAATCTGTCTCATTCAAATGAGTTCAAGTTTAAAGACTAGTTGATTTCAAAAGACAGGAAAAAAAGCACTGTGGCTATGTTTAAGTGCTGAGGCAAGGAGTAGGCTCAAGAGAAAGAAGCAGTGATGAATGAGATACAAACAGAAAAAGAATTTCTATAAAATGGATTTAAAATAAACAGTCGCTTATTACTACCTGGGGTGTAAAAGAAAAAATTTCATCAAAACCTAATGATGTTAATGTTTCTGAACTAGGCACAGGAGGAAAAAATTCCCAGTACCAGCTTCCAGTCAAATATTTGCCCACACTGAAGATCTACAGCCTTTAGATTTCATGCTTATGACTTTGCATAAGAAGTTGGAAAAGAGAGCAGAAGAGAGTTGTCTGTCTTTCTAAAATGACGGTAATATAAAATGCAATTCCAGGTTTTGAGTTTATGCATATATGTTTGTAAAAATGTACTCAATGCATTAGTAGTTGACCAGAATATTATGACAGATGTTCTGTAGGATATGGAGGAAAACTTCACTGTAAGTTCCCTCCTGCCTTGATTACAATGAAATGGTCTTTCAAAGGAAAGCACGTACTTTTTAAATAAATGTGTAAAGCTAAGAATTTACAAGGAAAGATATCAAGTCTGTTTTTCTCAGAAGACAGCTGGTGACTTGCTGTCAGGGCTCTCCTCTGCTTAAATTGCTGTAGAACAGGACCATGTCCACGTGGGGAACTTTTATTTTTCCTTGAAGAGTTAATGAGAGGAGCTTTTCAACAGGCAAACCCCTGGAACAGAGGATGCTTCCAAAATATTAAGGCTTGGAAAGTAAAACATCCAATTAGATGAATTCAGGCTGAGAACGGACTGAGATAAAATATTCAATTAGCCTGCAGCCTGACCCCACAGACTTCCAGTGTTGTTTGAAAAAGATGAGCTGTCTTTGTCACTCACACCATACAGAAAGACTTCAGGGAAATTTACCAGCAGCAGAAAGCAGAAGCTAAAAGCAAGTCTTGGCAGCAACAGCCATTACCAAGTAGTCCAGAGCAGAGAAGCACTCATTAGCATCAACATACACTTCATGAAAAAGGAGAAAGAAAAGTATAATATTGAATTATGAGGACACAATAGGCTATAAAGGCATATACACAGGCAGTTTGCTGTGGTGTAAATAAAATCATAGCTTTCTGTTTGATGAGTTAGAACAAGAGGGGTCTAATGGCACCTGAGAAACTCTTTAACATGAACTTCTAGGAATACTCCTTGGGAAATTAACGCAGCAGGACTGGTCCCGTTTCTTCTCAGGTCCAAAGGGCAGTAATCAACACTTGTGCTAACAAATTGTCACCTGTGGGACGTGCAGGGCACAGATCTGTGCACAAGACTAAATGCTCTAAAGACCTGAGAGGTCTGGGCTGTAGGGGCCAATCAACTAGACTGCCAGCTCCAAGTCAGGAATGGTAGGACCTTGGCCACATGGTGGCTTAATCCAAAAGAATCTCATTGCCCTTCTTTTCTGATGAAGGTCTTGATCACTTCAATTAAAGACTCAATTCTTCCCCACTGGCTTTCATCAACAGAGATTTGCATGAATCCAAAGGTATTTACAGTAAATCTAGCATTTCATTAGACTTTGTCCTAAGCTTTGGGCAGAGAAAATGCAGCTAGCATTTCCAATTATCAGCCCCATTTTACATCCAGAAAAGAAAAATCCCCAAATCTGCAAACAAACCAGAAGTTTCTTCACAATGAGAAGAGTTAATTTCATAACAGCTATTCAGTGAAAGCACCTCCCTACCACCAAATTGTGCATAATCCAATACAAAACACCTCATCAGAATTTTGTAACTCCCTTTCTTTGTCAAAGAAAAATCTTCGTAAGATGTTAGGTTCATCTTACTGTCACCTTAATACTTATAATTAATTTTCTACCGGATGTCTGTTCACCAAGTTGAAATCTTAGAGTGAAATCAGAAAAAGAATATCTAGAATCTGCTCAAGTATTGACTATTATTAAAAAAAAATTTCCACAAAGCCACCAAATATCCAATAAACCAGCCCACTGTAAAGCCTTGCAGCTCTTTAAAGTAGAGAATAAATCCCAAATCATTGCCTGAAAATCTCTATTGGAATATAGCTGTAGCTTTTGGCACTGCATCTCTAAAATGTTCTGAAATAAATGTGGTTCATATAACCATCCAAACTAATCTGTGTTCCTTGATGGGCTAGATATCCTTAATCTTCAAAATATAGGACATAATGGTTGCCTTCTTATTACAGTCACAGACAAATCAGAAAACTAAAATCCCAAATGGCACTGAGAAAATGAATAGGGATTTTCACACTGTCTCCTCCAATACAGGAACAGGGGACTTGAATCAGCAAGTGGCAGGTTCAAAAAATACAAGTAATATTACTTTATTCAACTACTACATAATCTGCAGAACTCCATGTCCCAGGGTATCATGAAAGTTTATTTTTTAAATACAAAATTTTAAAAATTATTTGAATGAAGTTACATAAGATAAATCTACCAATGTTTTTTAATCACAAAGACACAAACTCTTACTTAAGAACTCCCTGAGCTGCAGATCACAGAGGGCTGACAAAGCAAGCTGGAAAGACACTTTGATATTTCCCTGATCTCAAATTTCTTCATTGTCACCAACTAGCAGATGTGAGACGGGGTTACACAGGCCTTGAGCCTGATTTTGTACAGCTGCTGGTGGCAGTAGTTCTTGTTTTTGACGTTTAAACTTTCAGCTCCATCCAAATGCTTCATCTATTACTCTGTTCATCTATATGAACTGAAAAAGATGTATTTGTTTGGGTTTATTTGTATATGTATATATATATTTTCCCCTCTTCACAGTGCTTTTGTAGTTGTTTTGGAACAGTTTGGTAAAGTCATGGAATATGTCAACCCACAGACTCCCCTATTTCATGGCTTGTTGGCTTCTGCAGTGGGCTGTAACAGCCACAGATGGATAACATGAGAGAGTCTTTTGGGTATCTATGGAAACCAGTTGCTGAAGCCTGCCTCAAGGTCTTCTCTTCAGATCTTTCCCCCATGCTAGGAAGGGGCAGGGAATCTCCCCCATCCTCCAATATGCAGAGAAGCAAAATGGCAGCAGGTGCTGGGAATGGAAATAGGGAGCTGAGGCAGGTGAGGAGGCAGAGGAAGGAGAAGGACACTGGAACCGATTCAGAAATGAATCAAAAAAGAGCAGGACTAAGGGGGAAAGCAAACAGAGATGGAGAGCAAGACTGTATCCTTCCTATAGCTTGATTCCTAGGTAGCCTGTTTAGTAGGCTCCACTGGTATTCTACACATTAATTAGTTCCATGTACTTCCAAGCTAACTTACCTCTACTGTCTATCTGCATGATGTGCAGCGTTAGTGCTCACAGCAAAAGAAATAAAGAAAACTCAGTTTTGCTTTTTTAATTATGCCAAGCTAATCCTTGAAATCACGTCATGCTAAATGGCAGATGAATGCCTTTGTTTTTAAAAACACCAAAATGAGAAGTTATGGGTTTGCCCTACACATTTTTATCAAAGCTCATTGAGTTTCACCAAATGTGTGACTTCAGACAACATTTTAACAAAAAAAACCCACCAAAACTATTTCAGTAAATTAATGTATCCATCCAAAAAATTTCACCCAATTCCATCAACATGAATTTTAGCAACTGCATGTTGTCTTTGGGTGCTCCTTTATTTGCTCTGCAGTTACTTCCAGTTTAATAAAAACTTAAAGGAAAAAGCAAAAGCTCTAGCTGGCTGTTCAGATCCACAAGGTAGCAGATGCTCTAGGTCCTGCTGCAAAAAGCTATAAAAGTATAGCTACAGGAACCTCTCCCTGATTTCCAGACGTGGCTGCTGCCTTCCTAAGCTTCTCTTCTCTTTTCATACTTACAGACATAACATTCCATTTGGCTACATCAGGCTATATCATACCTCCTGATCTCATGTAAATCTCATATGACCAGACACAGCTCAGCAACTTTCAAAATAATATGTGTACTTGCCATGTGCAGATGATAACCTGTGAATAGGCCCAAGCTACTTTCTTAGGAATAAGAAGCTAATGAGAATTTCAGTGCTAGCACATCTCAGCTGAAGACTGCAGTGCTATACGCAATTAACATTTATTACGCAAGGACATTCACACTGCAGGTGGGTAAAATAATCGTTGGAGCAAAGGAATTTATCGTCTTGCACCTTTGCCCAATTCTGCTACGCCATTCACCATCTAAAGCTTAGTCCAGTAGTTAAACTCTTTGAACACATTTAAATCAATATGGGAAAACAGCCATCAAATGATTATCTTAAGCAAACAATTAAAAAAAGTACATTTGGCCACCCTGCAAGAGTACATGCCTAAAACTAAGACCAGAAGAGCTAAAATTCAGCCTCAGATCAGCAAATCATCTTTTAGTATATATGGATAGCATAATCTTAAATTCTGTTATATCACACCCTGTCTTCTCAGGCTAAAAACGCAAACTTCATGTGAGAGAAAGAGTAAACTGCTGGATTTTCCTGGGAGACACAATGCATCCTTTAAATTCTAGATTGGTGCAGACCCTGCTGTTCAGACAGCATGAACATACATACACAGAGACATGGGAGAGACACGTGCATGTTTGTGCATGTGCACGTACAGGTTTATTTATAGGGAAACCTCTACCCAGACAGGAAGAGAAAAACAGCAAGAATATCTGGGCCAGAACCAAGGACAACACTGAGACTTCTCCGAGTACCTGTCCATGTCCTGCCTGCGTTCCTAATGGTTTCACATCTGAGGAGTAATGTGGCCATCCTTAAATGACTCAGGCAACTACAGGCCAGCCAATCTCATTCCAATTCCTGGGAAGGGGATGGAGCAGTTAATCCTGAAAACCATTGCCAGACTCATTAAGGATGAGAAAATCACCAGAAGCAGACAACATAGCTTCACAAAGGGCAAGTCATGCTTGGCCAACTTGACAAACTTCGATGGTAAAGTGATTGGCCTGGTAGATGAGGGGAGAGTAGCAGATATTGTCTACCTGGACTTCAGTAAGGCCTTTGATGCTGTCTTCCATAAGATCCTCATAGAGAAGCTGCTGACGTGTGGGATGGATGAGCAGACAGCAAGGTGAATTTAAAACTGGCTGAATGGCCGGTCCCAGAGGCTGGTGACCAGCCACACAAAATCTAGTTGCAGGCCAGTAACTAGCTGTGTACCCCAAGGGTCAACAGCAGGTCCAGACCTGGTTAACATCTTCATCAGTGATCTGGATGATGGAGCAGAGTGTACCCTCAGCAAGTCTGTAGATAACACAAAACTGAGAGGAGTGGCTGATGCACCAGAGGGTCCTGCTGCCATCCAGAGAGACCTCAATAGGCTGAACAAATGAGCCCACAGGAACCTCATGAAGTTCAACAAGGAGAAGCGTAAATTCCTGTCCTTGCAGAGGAATAACCCCACGCACCAGTACATGTTGTGAGGTGCGACCAGCTGAAAAGCAGCTTTGCAGAAAAGAACCCAGGGGTCCTGATGGCCACACAGCTGAATGTGAGCCAGCAATGTGCTCTTGTTGCAAAGAAGGCACATGGTATCCTTGCCTGCATTAGACAAAGTAGTGCCAGCAGATCAAGGGAGGTGATCCTTCCCCTTTACTCAGGATGGGTGAGGCCTCACCTGGAGTACTGTGTCCTGTTCTGGGCTCCTCAGTAAAAAAGCAACATCAACATACTGGAGAGAATCCAGCAAAAGGCCACAAAGGTGACAAAGGAACTGGAGCACCTCACATAGGAGGAAAAGCTGAAAGAGCTGGGACTGTTCAGCCTGGAGAAGAGAAGGCTCAGGGAGGATCTTCTCAATGTATACAAATACCTGAAGGGACAGTACAAAGAAGACAGAGCCACGCTCTTTTCAGTGACAGCCAGTGGTGGGACCAGAGGTGATGGGCACCAGCTGAAACACAGGAGGTTCCATCTGAACATCAGGAAACACTTTTTCACTGTGAGGGTGATTGAGCACTGGAATAGGTTGTCCAGATAGGCTGTGGTGTCTCCCTCCTTAGAGATATTAAAAAAAAATCTGACACGGTCCTGGGCAACCGGCTCTAGGTGGCACTGCTTGAGCAGTGGGATTGGACCAAACGACATCCAGAGGTCACTTCCAACCTCAGCTGTTCTGTGATTCTGTGACTGTTTTTTTTTAATTAACAAAAACAACAACAACAACAAAAAAACAACAGAAAAACCACCACGTTTTTAGAAAGTTGAAAAAAAATACATCATTCACAATCTCTGGAAAGCGTGCCTACAGTATGGATATTTTCATTCTATATTTATATGTGCGGGTGGCATAACTTACACAAACACACATATATGCATTCATGGTACTACAGAACTGGAAAAAAAAAAATCATTTTTTTCCTCAGTGACAGGCTGACATGTTTTATCAAAATTTTCACAGGCACAAATATACACAGATTCCTCACTTTCAGGGATTGTCTGTATCTGTAAAGTGAATCCATCATGCCTTAGCATCTCTAATCACACACACAATGAAATCCCATCAGCCTAAGCCCACCAGCTTCAGCTGCATCTGGCCCAGCAGGGGCTGTGCGGTCAGTCCCCAGTACCTTCCATACACTTCAACAGCACCTATTTTCAAAAGCACAGCTATATACAGACCACCACCTGTATTTCAGACACCTTAAAACCAGCTGCTCCCTGTTCATAATTCCACACACAACCATACTATGTGATCAGGATGCATGTTTCAGTCCTGCTGGATTTTGCTACAGTCTGTTTGGAGATATCCAACCTGCAATGTGTTTAACGTATCTGGAAATTCAAGACAAGTTCGTGAAGTCACTAAGTCCATAGATGCAAAACTTCAGTTCCGCCTGTCTTTGAGTTGCCATTTAGTGATTTCTGTGTTGAATATACTCACTTCACTGGTAACTAGATTTTTTTTTTTTTTTAATTATTAGTCTGTCTGTCATCTCAGGTCTTGCTGGATCATTGATTGCCATCAGCACAAGATTCTTCCAGCCAAATTATGGCTTCAGCTATACATAAGTGACTCTGCTCAGTTTAACTTGGCAACTGGAATTTAATTAAAAATTCTGTTGAGAATGTGTGGGCCAGAATAGGAAAAGGCTCAGCATGTCAGAGCTGTATTAGCTCTGCAGCGCTGATAGGAACATGAACTAATAAAAACTTTTTGTTCATACTAAAATGAATACCCTGGACTTTCATTAGACAGTAGGAGCAACTGACATAAGATTAGAATCATATCAGTGAACAAATCTGTTCTGCAAGATTTACTTTGATACTCAGACAATCACTTCCCAAATTAAAAACCACATCAAATAAAGGGAATCTCCATTATAATATAAGAATATATAATTTAAAGCTACCTACCCTGCTCATAACTGGCCACAGACTGTGTGAAACGCACTCAAAGTTATCCAGAGAACTGAAAAAGATTTCAGTCTGTCCTTTCCAAACAGGGGCATTTCACTTTTTTTGACCTTTTATCCACTGGTTGGATAATTTCTACTGTTTGAGTGATTATATACAGCGCAGCTAAATGCTCCTTTCTACATCGCTAGCTAGAATTACCTTTTCAGGGGATAACTGTAACATCACCATAAATTTCAGTTACACGAAGACAGTGATTCTGTAGCACTAGAACAATCATGAGAGTTTGGTTTCTACTTATGGACTGGTTTTCCACCAGGGGCCTGCCTAATGGTTCCAAAGCAGCAAACTAAGAAAAGAGGAAGACTACTGCCAAAAAAATTTGTTTGCTATGCAGGTGCTGACCCTGCACTGGAAAAATTTCCGAGATCCAAAGGTCAAAACCACACAACTGGAATAACTGGAACAAAATTCCCAAAGTCTGACAGACTTGGCTGAAAATGCTAAATTAAAAAACTCATCAATTTAGGATTTTGCTTTCTGCATATGCTCATGGCTATTATTATTTTTGTCTTTTGATAGATAACGGTCTTATTCTGAATGCTGGAACTGTTTAAAAGAGAGAAAAGAATACTCAGTCAAAGTAAGAATAGGATTTAATACATTCCTAATTTTCTCATGCATACTTTCCATTAAAACTCACACCTTTAAGCTGATTAACCACAAACACTCAAGTGTAACTTTTAAGTAAAGTAACAAACAAGATTTCATTTAAAATACTGCATTCCATTCTAATGTTCTTTATCTACAATATGTATTTGTATAAGACATCTTGCTTCCATTTATCAATCAAATGATTTCTAACAATAGGTAAAATAACACAAAGTGGGATTTTAATCAAATATGCAATCTGCAATACAAGGCAAATTGATAAGTCAATTGGTTCAAGTTACCAGCTTCAACTGTGAATCCAGTGTAATGCTAAAAATTTGCAAATCAGACTACTTTGTCACCAAATTTCTTGCCAGCTAGTAATAAATACTGCTCTCCTCCACAGCATTTTTCTTCTTTAGGTTCAAAAGCATGATGGTCACCATTATTATCTCTGCTATTATATCGCTTTTATGAAACAAGATGGCCTAAAGGGAAAAGTTTTATGATGCTTCATTCTTTAATCATCTTCATTTTCCATCTAGACTCCAAAGAGAAGCTCAAAGTATCATTAAGAGTCTGATTCAAAGTGTGTTACAGTTAATGGGAAAATCTCCCTTCGTTCTTACAAGATTATGCCACAGGCTTCAGAATGCTGCTTCTCTTTATTGCTCTTGCTATTTGAATTTTGCCTCAGTTTCTCTACGCCTTCCTATAGCACCAGAAGAACTGTTTTTATTTTATTCAACACTCACCTCAAACCATTGGCCATGCGACTGCATTTTAAGGATGACACAAGGATCTGGTTTTGAGAGGGCATCCCTGTCTGATATGCCTTTGCATGCAACTCGCAGCTCCACTTTAGTCAGGCAGGGGCTGTTAAAAATTCCCAGGGTGTTGGCTGCTGATTCATAGATGTTGCTCATTTTCTTCATTCCTTTTTCTGAAAGAGAGAAAAGGTCCATTAAGAGCAGTGCGCACACAGCACAGCCCTTCCTTCCACGTGGAAGACAATGCGATGTTCTGCTAGACAATGGGACCCCATAACTGTGAACAAGATCCAGAGCAAGAGGGGGGAAAAATAATATTCAAAGGAATACCTATGGAAGAAAGAAATACATCATCTTGTATGTCTAGAAGTAAGTCAACCTCAGAACAAAACTTTCCACCATGCCCCTGAACTCGGGGGGTGAATTGTGACCTGAACTTCCAGTTCTGTTCCTGCTTATAAAGCCACATTTCCCCAGGCCAAAGGATAGACAGGATGATAATTCTAAATTTCTCCTGGTAATATCTTATGCCAGTAAAAAGGCTAAAGTAAATTCGTTCAGCACTCATTCAATCCGCTTTTATTTCTCCATGATCCGTCCAAAAATTATATGCGTCATCTTACACAAACTTTTTGTGTAAATGCAATAGAAGGTCCCTTTCATAGAAAAATTAAATTCCAAAATACATTTCACTCTCTTCTTCCACACTTACTGCAGATTACCTCCCACCATTCCTAAGCAAGTAGTCAAGACTGATGATATAAGCAGAAGGGCAGGATATTTATGCTGGCAAATCTTCTTGTTATACAGTGTCACCTCTTTTGGGTCAGGAATCACAGTTACATGCACACAGACAGCTGGAATAGTGGGAACCTCTGGCCCTTACTTCATTATAAACACCACCACCAATCTTGCAGCTCAAGCCTTTGCTCTCAGCAGAAGCAACAAAAAAACATTTTTAACACAAAGCTTAGCAAAAATTGATATATGATAGTTTTTGCGTCAGTAAAGAATATGGGAATGCTTTCATTTGCTCACTTGATCTGAGCTTCACAATTTGCCCCCTAAAAATCTGTCTCCTAATACAAGGATTAGTGCCTTCAACCCTTTACATGAGAGCCGCAAAAAAGTTAATTTCACTTTTAGAAGACAGATTTATCTTCTGAGATTATGAACAGATTCTTTGTGGTCCATTTCATATCTCTTCACTGTCTCTTCCACAACAGTCTATTCTCAGAGGTTAATGATTTTTAAGAACTGTTTTGATAAAAGTTAAATTTCGGCAACCTGGAAGTGAAAGTGAAGTTTTCTTTCTCTAACTCTATCAAGTTAAAAATAAAAACAAAATCATACCTTCAAAATACCCAGTTTCCCCATGAATTATAAAGGCAAAATTCGAAATATATTTAAAAATTCAGAGTAATAAGAGTTGGCAATACAGTGTCGATCTCTAAGAAATACAGATAAACTTCAGGAATGTAAGTTCCAACGATGAAGCAGAGGACCTGCTCTCCTTGCAGAAGAGAGGAAAAACGTGTTAACAATTTACAATTCTTCAAATCTATACAACAACTTACTGTGTGACCACCAATCTGCTGCAAATCCCCAGCCTGCTGGCTTCAATAACTTTGTAAGTGAGGTGAGTGTGACTAACCACCCTCTCTAGCTCAGGTTCTACAGGCATATTTCCTTATGGTAAATCAGACTTCTTGAAATGTGAGCCATGTCACAACCACAGTGCCCAACATCCTAAGATCAAAACAGCCTCCTTCAGCCCTTCCCAGTTACCTTAAATGCTGCCACCTAAACTGTGTTCCCTTGGATTTACCTCTAGGAAAGAAACGTGACTGGGGAAAAATGCAAAACTAAACAAAATATGGAAAAGGGAATGATATCAGGCTACGTTATAAAGCCCAAAGAGCATATTCAGCTTCTACACAGTGCAATCCTGTACATTAGTTTAGCTTCTCATACATTTTTAGGTAAGACTCTTGACACTGCAAACAGACTAGCACCTCTCAAACATCAAAGTCTTTTACAGGGTGGAGAACAATGTTTTATGCTGGGTCAACTCCCATCAGCGGTGGCAAGATCACAGTCCTGGCTTGAAAGCAAAGGCAAGCAGAGGGAACTGGGCACTAGCCTAATCAGAACTACTCTGATAAAATCATAATTTGAGAAGCAATGATCTGCATGCAAGAGGGATCTGACATCTGATACCTCACCTAAGCACCACAGTAAGTGTCTCGGAAAAGTGCTATCAAAAGCAATAATTCAAAACGAAGACTGGGAGACTGGTTGTCTTCTTTTTGTTGTTGTTTTCCAAAAAGAGAACAGATTAAGGTGGTGGCAACTTTGACAAAGCCACTGAAGCCTACTATTTAGCCAAAAATTACAGAGAAAATTTATATTTTGCTAGCAATCATCATAAGTCTGTTTTTTCATTCTAATATACCCTGATATATGATGTCAGCTACCTAAGTTTCCATGACCTGGGATCACAAAAAGACTATTAGAAACTGAGGTGGGGGGAAGGACTGTTGCCTAATTATTCATCATTTTATAATCCCATCTCCTTCAGAAAGCTGCTCAACAAGCTCATCCCACACATTTACAAGACATTTTACATGTTGCCCTTTCCAAATTGAAATCCATTTGAAAATTGGGTTAATTCTGTCTCATGCACATCTTCTGTCATTAATGAAATGTCATTCTTTGTGCAGAAATAGGTTGGTGATTTAATTAAATCGGATGATGAACACTAAAGAGAAAGGGAAAAAGTAGCAGAGTGAGGGGGAGAAATGCATTTTTCTTCCTCCCACAATAATTATACACTGTTTTTTCAGAACAGCGGGTAAGTATAAAATTATATTTCTTTTTATCACTACAACTATTACTTCAGCTTTTACAAGTTCTAAATTTATCAATGGAAAAGATCAAGCAACAGTCTTATTCTTTTGTCCCATTATATTCTTCTTTTAATATAATCACCAGCTTGAGCTGTTATACTGATGTCATGTTACCAGGAAACTGGGGGCCTGAAAAAGAGATTTTGAGCCTACTGAGAGTGGCTAAAAAAAGTATTATTTTGTGTAAACACAGACAAGTTAAATTGTGTAAGAAGTTTTTTGTCAATTAACTAGGCACATTATTGATGGAGGAATAAATTGTTCATTTTTCCTTGCTACAAACTCTTCCTTTTTCATGTCATTAGAACCTCATTATTCCTTTGATGTCCACATGGCTTTAATATTCACTGATTAAGAGCTGTATCTGTGAGAGGAAAGCGATAGTGTAGATATGAAAGTAAGCAAACTAAGTGCTCAGTCATATACTACTGAAGTTTCCAGTTCATTGCTACATATTTTTTCTTTCCTTTCCTCTGGAAAAGAGGGCAACAGTGTATGATTCTATGCTTCCCACACAAACTCATTAGCCAGTGCTAGACTGCACAGAACAAGGAGGCAAGAGCAGGCCTTATGGTTTCACCTCTCCATGGTGAAACAGCAAGGAAGAAGGCAGTACCAACTGGAAAAAAAAAAACCTTTTCCCACCTTAAAGTACACTGTGCTGAAATCGAAACACATACTATGTTAACAAAAAAAAAAAAAAA
>Ga0065711_1038508_pt1 | contig 18682 bp, 16 predicted proteins | sample Hoacrofraction12_FD_59098 | JGI IMG/M metagenome (GOLD analysis project Ga0065711, IMG submission 59098) | Hoatzin crop microbial communities from Cojedes, Venezuela - Epithelial fraction 12 v2 (version 2) | ecosystem: Host-associated > Birds > Digestive system > Esophagus > Crop | place...
AAAAAAAAAAAAAAAAAAAAAAAAGACTTTTCAGAACAACCTGCAAATGGATACAATAATTACATGCTTTTGGTAACAGCAAAATCATTTCTTCCTACTGTTAAACTTGGCAGAACACTCACTCTGAGCTGTTCCTTCTTCATCGTTGTGAAGAAAGTTCTCTTGGTCAAATCAGACCAGCAGCTACAGCTGCCCGAGGCTGCCAGTGCGCCCTGTCTGCGTTTGAGGTCCATGGGGTGAGCTGGCTCGCCTTGCAGCCCATTGTCCGTCCATTCTGAAACGACTAGTTCATGTGGTGGGAAGAGGATTGTGCATAAGGAGCAGATTTTTGGATTAAGATGCTGCCATTTCAAGCCTGTGGTTTTTCAGAGAGGACCTGTTGCTGATGGCTCTCCAGAAAGAGGTCAGCGTTCCATGTGTCTGCCTTATCTGATGTAGCTGTGCTGGTGGAATTCCAGAACAGTTCTGAAAAGGTCTTGGGGAGAATGGCTTTCTGTTCTCATTTGCTCCTGGAGTGGTTTTGATTCTCTGGAGAAGTGAAGCTCTCTAACAAAGACTTGTTCTTTGCACTCTGGTCAGTTTTTAACGTACCGTGGGACCATGCCATGGAATGCCTTGTAGGAGAGAAAGATGGGATCCAGATTGCAAGGATGGTTCAAATTCATACAGCGATCCGGAGAAGAGAGCAGAGGGCAGGGTAATGTCGTAGCAGGCTAGATGGATAGCCTGTAATGCCCAAATGCATTGCCTTTCTGTGGTTCAATTTAAGAGGTCACAGCTGAGGTTGTGGCTAGCCCATCAGGCAATGACTGGCCCATCAGGTTGTGACAGTGTCTTCAAGGCAGCTAGAGATAATACAAAATATTCCTCACAGATGCTGCTGTGGAAAAGTACCCTTTCAGCCCTGACTGCATGAATAAACTTTTCCCATTCTTGTTTCTGCCCTATGCCAGGAATGTTTTATATGCTGAGAAAACTGATTTTAATGCAGGGGGAAAGGACTCTTAAGAAATGGTTGCAAGCTTAATTAAGGTTTGAACCCACTGATCTGATTCATTTGCCTTGCAGTGTGACAATTCAGCTGATTTGCAGGGAAGTCCAGCCTAGAGGAAAAGATGATTTTACGCAATGCTCATAGAGGTTCTTCTCAGTTGGACACATCTTTTCTGTGCCCTGAGGAAGGGTCACTTCCTGTTGTCATTAACATTGTTTGCCAGAGTTTGGTACATGTGGCTTTGAAGGTTGAGTGCACAAATGTGCCAGTGGTAATCTGCTGGCATAATCCTTTGTGGCTATGTCCTCCATGCTTTTGTTGTTCCAGGGCTTGCTTTAACTCAGAGAGCCTGTGGGCTGTACTCTTATGTTTAAGAGCTGTGATTTTGTCATGGTAAGTTTTGAGGGAAAATCATGTGTTAGTCATGGTAAAAAATGTCAGTGAAGAACCAAACAAAATAACAAAAAATTGGGGTGTGTTTTGTGCTGCCTGACAAGGGGTATTTAGGTACATGGACTTGGTTGATCCTAAGCAGAACTAGGTTCACAAGTCAAAATCCGTAATCATGGTAAACAGGATTCAGAGGCAGAAGGAGTATCCTGTAGCCTTTTTATCATTTATTTCGTCCCCATCCTGGGCTCTAATTTTAAAGTCTTTTCTGTTCAGTGGGCACAATCTGCCACACAGATTGCTCAGCATTTGTTCTGCTTTCCCTGTCTTGATTTTCTGTGCTGCTCTGTTTTTCTTGGTGATTGAAGGTGTTAGCTTTTAAGCTTTACCTCCTCAGGAGCTCACCTGATTTGGTTGTTCTCTAGGATCTCCTAACGGTCAGTAAGGAGGAAAGTGGTGGCAGCGTACCCTAGCTGTGCCTTGCACAGCTGTCCGAGGATGAGGGGCCTCAGTCACCTCCTGAAAGGCCTCTTTGCCTCAGTGGTTATGAGGAGGGTGTCAGTGACTGAGAAAACTAGCTGTTTCGTGTCTAAACGTGGGTAGGAGTCCTCCTCCCGGAATGGCTGGCTAGCATGGCTTTGAGGAGTCTGTGATCTTTAAAACACTAAAGGTGTCTCCAACGAACAGTGGGTAAGAAACCTGGTAGTACAACAGGTACCTAGTGTTACAACAGGTGACGGTGACCAGCTGCAAAGGCTTCACAACGGGTATGAAAACTGGAATAGATAAATGTGACACCTTCCCATTGCATAGTGCTCATCCAAATGGTAGAGAGTGGTGGTAAGCCCAGAAGCAGGAGGCTTAGCATCCTTTCCATACTATTTGCTTGAACTTTGACAGCTCTGAATAGTCTTGCTATGCATGCATTTGTCCAAAAGTTTTCTAAATTTCACTTTCTCTCCACACTAGTTCCCCACAGCAACAAACTCCGAAATCTCCCATGTTCCGTGAATGAGTATTCCCTTTCCTCAGTGTGAAATTTGCCTTCTTTTAATTTCATTGCATGCCCTTTTGTTCTTCCTGTGCAAGACAGAAGAGAAGATCCCATTATATTTTCCCTCAGACCTTTATTTTGGAGACTGTTCAAGAACTCGCCTTTTCTCTCCTTTTTAAAAATAGTCCAGCTTTTTTCAAAATCAGTCTTTTCATCTGCACTGCTGTATTTGGCTAAAGAAGCATCACAGAAATTAACCCTGCACCTCAAGTGTGTAGGAACCCTTAGGTTGTCCCTTAATGAGTTTTGGGTAGCTCTCTTACTTGCCTGACTTGGTTGGAAAATGTCCAGAGATTGATGAGGTGGATTATTTGGCTGTGTACAGGTACTGCCTCCACGAGGATTAGGAAAAGGCATTCTAATGGTGAAGAGCCATCCTGAACTTCTCTTAAAGAGTCCTTCACTCTGCCTGTGCTTTTAGGGCAGATAAACCTAGGTCTAGCTGATAAACCTAGCTGAGCAAGTGTTTTCGAACACCCCTAAGCCCCCTGTCTCAGTAAGGGGTAGTATTTATGCTGTCTTGAACCCATGTCCCCTGTGTTCCTGTAACAGACTGCCAGCCAGTAGCTCAAGGCTCAGCTTTTAAGGCAGTCTTCTATAAAGATAAATAGGATTACAGTTTCCCCAGCAGTTCAGGAGAGTTGTTTAATGCATGCGTGTGTCAGTCTGGAAGCAGCATGGCTGTATGTGAATTCCTTGTTTCAGGATATGCGAAAGGCTAATACTAGCGAGTGGTTTCAGAGGTAAGTTTCTCAGACCAGGAATGTTTTGAAGACATTCAGCACAGAGAGAACGGTCCTGTTGATGTCATAGCATGTAATTGGTGAGGTCACGTGTATGTAAAAATCACGAGAACAGGAAAGACTAGAAGGCCCACCGCTCATGCACCTTTTATTTTCCTTGCATACATTTTCCAACTGCATGTTTGCCTGTTTGCTCTTTTGCTTCTCTGTAATTATGGGCTAATTAAAAAGGCACCAGCCTCCAAGATGAAATTTAAAAGAGTTTTCACTTCATATGTACATGTTTGGCAGTGAGAAAAGAACACAGAAAGCTCCCAAGGAGGAATGTGAGGTTTTTTCCTCACACAAGACATTGATCCAGGATTTTTTTGGACAGAAAGAAGGGCTACATCTCTCCATTCCCAGGGGCTTTGACATTTCTAGGATTGCAACCAGTGGGAGAGGAGTTGGAGTGGGAAGAATCCACAAAATTGCCTCCCTGGTCCCAAGATTAAAAAGTAAAAAAGAAAGTTGAGCAGTGCTAGGCAGAGGCTGTCTTCACGTGGCCTCCTCTGTTCAAGGCAAAGGATGCCCATTCCAGCCCAGAGGATGGCTGTGTCGACAGCCAGCTCTGTGGGTCCGTGCCATGCCGGTGCACTGTGTAGCGCCCATTCGGGAAGCTTGGCACTGCCCTCGCTCTGACCTGCTCCACAGCTGGAAGCTCCCTAGCCCAGCTGTGGTGGCCTGTGTCTGAACTGATGAACTGTTCTCAGAGGCAGAAGCGAGCTCATGGCACTCTGCTCAGCCTAGTGTAGATACAGCATAAAGACCCCCTTGCTCATCAGACCTCTTCACAGAGCAGCGTGGAAACATGATGCACATATCCGTTCTTTAGTCTCTGGCTGCAATCCTTTGTGGTCAGTCTGGAGAGTTTTACATCCAAAGCAGGGCTTTTGTGCTGAGAGCCTGGCTATCTTTTTCTGCTCAGTTAGTTGGTCTGATAAAAAGTACTTTTCTTCCTACAAAACTTTCCTCAGTGCCTTTAAAATATGTGTTTGTTGGTATGGGGAAAGTTGAGATTGTTTCGGACGTGCTTCTGGGGAAGGAGAAAAGGACACAGCGTTTAAAAAAAAACTATGGTAGCTTTTGGAAAAGTTCTAATCATTCATTCAATGCCAAAGTTTATTCTCCTTTTCAAAGAATGCATTGTGGTCACATAGATCACCGTGAAATCAAAGCAAATTTACTCCAGAACTCATCTCTGAAGCAGAAAAATAAACTGACCGTTTTTTTTTTTCTCAATTATGAGGTCACTGGAGAAGAAATACAAGAAGAGAGGGAGGGATTCAAAAAAGCATACTGTAGATTAATGGAGAGTTCCCAGCCTTTATTGCCATTGAGTATCATTTGCAAAAGCATAATGGAAGCGTTTATCAGAATTCTGTGTGAGTAAATGGGCCAAACAGGGCCAAAATTTTGGAATAAGAAATCATTCGTGAGGTTCTGATGTGAATTTGCTGGTAGAATTGGGATTAAAATAGCAGAATCTTTTCCTTGTTTAAAAACAGAGACATGGAAAGAAAGTTCTGTGCAGAAGAATCACAAAACAGTGTAGCCTAAGACCAGTGAAGATCAGCTTTTCCTCTGCAGCTGTGTGAAGAGCAAGACTTGGAATATTCTTGCCTGTGGAGTGCACACTCAGAGCAAAAATCTCAGGGTACTTTAGAGAATTAAAACCCAACAAATTAAGGCTCAATACCATTCAGAGACACAAATGTATTTATATCCCCATTTTTGTAGATGATTAATGACTGAATCACAGAGAGAACAAGCGTTTAAAGCCTTGCTTGAAGAATGGAGATGCGGTATTGTATGTACTCAGACTGGAGGCTGTACGTTGCCTAGGTGCTTGAGCTAACCTTATCCCTCTGCACCTGGAAGTTGTTCTCCCTCCACTAAACTCAGTGGGGCTACCAGTTCACAGGTGTCTGAAATTTTACATGTAGAGATGTGAGACTATTTGAAACATATGTGGAGGTGTTTACATCACAAAGTGCAGGAGCAAGTCTGTGCACATCCAATTTAGGTTTCATGTTGAAAGACTGGGCTACCTTCAAGGAAGTCCTGGAACAGGTGGCAAGGTTGGCATGTTCCCAAATATATCAGAAAGGAGATAAACCATATTGTAAAGAGCTTGTTTTTATGCTGTATAAAGTAAATGCTGGTTACTTGTTTGAAGTTTTTCTTTTTTTCCCCAAACACCTAGGAGAATATTTCAAAGCATAAAGGTGCATTAGCAAACTACCTGAAGATGACTATGTGTCTGGCATTCTCTCCAGTGCTATGGTTAGTGATCTTCTGCTGGAAGACCTGGTTCTCCAGAGCACCGCTGCTGGCTCAGTGGCTTTACACCAGTGACTGACCCGTTCAGGGTGCTCCGAAAGTATCTCATGAGGCTCTTGGTGTTGCACAGTCCCTGCTCGGTAGGCATTTCAGTACAAATAGTCAGAAAGTGTGAAGGACTAAACCACATGCAGGAGATGATGTGATTTGCTTAGCGTCACCCAGTCGAAGAACTTAGTAGCTAACACCGACTCTCTCACAGCCGAGCACTGTGTCGTATCCATTGCACTGCACGGTCTTTCCAGTTCAGCACTTCCTGGACACCCAGCTGTCTTGTTTCATGCTGTCGGGCTGCCTGCAGATAGAAGTGACCCCTTAGATCTCACAGGCAGACAGGAGCAGGAGGGGTGCTTGGCATGGCACCAGTGGCAAGCACGGCTCCTTGAACCAGGCATTGGTTGTCCAAAAGTGTAGTGGGGATGCTAATGGCTTCTGGCTACAGAGTTTTTCAGAAATTTTCTTGCTAGTAACTGTTTTGTCTAGTTGGAGATGAACAGTTTTATAAGCCGGTAACTTCTGGAAAGCTGTGTGCAGCAGAGCTCTGAATGGGACATCTGAAAAGATGTCCAGGAGAAAAGTTAGTTCTCCCCTGAAGTTTGTGTTCTTGGCAGGTGCCGAGCCTGGCTTTCTGAGGAAGCAGAAGCACTCTTTTTTCCTGCTTCAGGACCAAAGTGGATGGGCCAGGTATCCAGTTGTGGGAAGCCCAAGGCTGTAGGCAGCTGCCTTTCTACTGGGGTGACATAGAGGAGCCAGTTGTGGAGGAGGGTGATTGTAGGGAGGTACCCCCCCATACACCTCCTTCATCCTGGTTAGTCTCTCTAGGATTTGAGAGTAAGAGCAGTACAAATGCTTGACTGTCCTGAGTGCCCAGAATTTGCACACAGAAGAGACAGGAACAGGGATGGAAGATTTCTTTGGGTTTGGAAACAGGGAGCTATGCGATAGCCTCCTGCACAGCCTGCGTCCCTGAAACAAAATGGGCAGGTCCCACCAGGAGCAGTGTCTTCTCTTCTTTCCCTCACCTCAACAGGAGCTGGGAGGGCTTCCCGGTTGGCCATATCAGACCTCATGTGAATGGAGTAGTTTCAGCATCAGCAGCTGGGAGGAGCTCAGCATCTTTTAAGAGGGCCCCTGCAAGGACTTGAAGTCATCCAGCACCTTCAACACATCAACCCTGGATGCTCTCCAGAGCCAGAAAGTGAGGAGTCAGCATGCAAAAATAAAAATGAAATATATTCAGGCCCTGGGAGGTTTGGCCTGGGTGTTGTCCAAGTACTGCCTATAGTTTTGGGTCATTTCCTCTTGTTTTACCCAAGCCACTTTGGTCCACGCTTGGCCTTGGACTCCTCATTCTGAACCTCCAATGCAGGACTCAGCAGCACATTTCAAGATGCAGCTGTTCTGCCTGGTGCTGTTTGCATAGATAATATCTGGGAATGTCAGGGCTCCAAGAACAGTGATAGGAGGCATAAACAACTTTAAAAACAAAATAAACCCTTGCTATCAGATTCACAAGGTGAGCTGTCCAACACAACATTGGTCTCTGATTTTATATTCAATTTTAGAAGCTGAAACTAAATGTTTTAATTTTTTATTATTCTCAACATAACGCTAATTTGCTCCAGATGTCCACTCAGAGCTGAAGACTGCCATTTTGCGTAGAAAGCATGTGCGTCAGTGATTTATTCCAAATAGCTTCTATTTTACTGCGTTTCATTTTATTCTCAATGAAGTACTTAACAACATGTTTCTCTTTAAGAATCTTACTTAATCATATGGATATAATTTCTCCAATTTATGTTTTCAGTTCTTTAGTGTGGTGACCACAGGGTGTTTCTTAACCTAGGAAGATTAAATGCACATGTTGAAAGCTGCTTATATTTGATTTTGAAGCACTTTATTTTCAAAGTTCTTCACGTAAGGTACAGAAGTGATTGTGGTTTCCTGCTAAGTTATGGGGTGGAGGTAGAACACTCAGGAAAACCTTGCAGATACCTTCTAAATGTTGGATAATCATGCATGACAATAACATAATTTAATTTCTTTCAAAACTGTGGTCTACCGAGAGTGTTTAAGACTTTTTTATTGGGGTTCAGGAAAAAAGAGATTTAATTTTCTTGTCATTTCTGGGCTACAGTTCAACATTTCAATTTAAAACCTATTTCCATTGGGTTCCGTTTCCAGTTTTCCCTCAAAATATTATCTTAGAAAATGTATTTTATTCATTTATTTATTTATTTATTTAGCAGCATATTAACAATTATGTGAGACAGTTCAATGTGAAACCTTTGTTATTTGAGCCTGGCTCATTCAGCCGTTCCTGTACATGGGCTGCTATTAGTCAAGTACGTCAGGAATGTCCTTTGGCAGTGTCCTCCTTGGGAGCTACGTCATGTGTGTAAAGCAGCTCGTGTGAACGAGTCGGCATGGGTAGGAGACTGATCAGAACCTAGAAAACAAAATCGAGGAAAGATTCTTATTCTTCTCTCAGTTTAAAGCTGAGCCTGCGTAGGTAGTTTGTAGTAAGATAGGATGCTTCTGCAGTGATTGTGTCACATGCCAGTTTCCTCAGATATCAAAACATTCTCTTCTTCCCTTTTAAAAATAATTTCGTCTGTATAATCCCTTTTTGTCGTAGGCTTTTAAATGGCAACCTACAACCACGGAATCTAAATTTCATGAGGTCGCATCATTTGCAAGGCTGGTTATTCCCACCTGAAATGTTGTTCATCTGTATCCATTTACATTTTCTTGTTGCATTTTCTTTAATCTTGGCTTTTCATTTTTCAGAACTAACCTTGCTGTTATTCTACAGTTGTATTAGTTTATTACGCTGAATTGTTGACACAGCTGGTAGGGAGCTAAGTACTGTGGTTTCACACAATAAAATTTTAGACAATATGTGTAACACTTCTTTTTCATACATATCATTTGAAAGCCATATGATTCACCAATATGTGTTATTGTTATCCACCCATGTGGGATACAATCTATTTTAAATTAGTGAAGTGACTTGCTAAACTCCCTGTAAACAATAAGACTGTGGGAAAACACTAAGTGCTATTCAGAAAAGAACATTGCTATACTGCCTTTTATCTGAAGGATCCCACAGTGCTATAGAGAATGAAGGGACCTGGCACTGCTGCCACGTCGTCTGCGCTTCAGCAGAGAGCTCATCTTCACAATAGACTTCAGTGGGCAACTCCACCGCTGAAAACTGGAGCAGGGTTTGGTGAAGATCGTAACTACCCGCACTGGTTCAGTGTGCTAGAATGTAGTAAGTCACTATGACTGAAAAGTAGCAATGGAGTTTGGGGTGTTTGTTAGCAAAATCTTGATTTAACATCTCGCTTCAGAGGTTGGTGTGTATCAGCCACTGTAACTGTTGAAGCACGTGCACTTCACGCATGGAAGTGTGAGGTCAGAGGAGTGAGCTCAGCCTCTAACAGGGGGCATCATATTATATTGGATTTACCAGAAAGAAGGAGCTTTGTTATGGGCCGTTGCTGCGGCTCAGCTGAAGCATGGTAGTCATTTACAAAGTGCAAGAACAGAGCTGGGTTTCCAAAGTCTAAAACACAGCTCTTCCAACAACGCAGTGCCTAACGAAGCCTAGACAGTGATTTGATTTTGGCAAAGCCAGAAAACTGACTTTAAAACAGATGAGATCTTAAAGCCATTTTCCTAGGAATAAGTCTCACAGATTTTCCTTCGTGTAATGAACATGTCCAAGCAAGATGAAGTGAAAACACTGCAAGACTAAACTTAACGACTTTGGGTAAAATGAGGAGAAGTTCCCCATTTGTAGGGAAGAGAGCCTGTTCTCTCAGAAAGAAAAGATTGTTCTTCTCCATGTTGTTACCTTCTAGCTCTCCCAGTGTAAAGTCACCCTGTGGGATTCTGGTGTAGCATGGCTGGAACAGGTCAGCAGGCAAAGGAGAGAGCCAGATCTCTTGAGGCTCTACTCCACAACCAGGGCACGAGGGAAAGCAGGATAAAGTAACTAACCCTGAGGTAGTAACAAGCTCCTACCACACCGCACAATCTCTCTTTCCTGGTGGTTTGCCAGCAGCCCTTGTAGGGCTCTTTGCCAGAGCTCAGCTCTACACATGCGAAGAAATGTTGGGCATAATCACGTACATCTTAGCAGATCCCTTGCCTTCCTTGGATTGCAGGTTGAACCCCAGTCTTCATTTATGGATATTCAAATGGGCCCAGCATGGCACAGAAAAGAGCAGGAGCCTACCTGACCGAGGAGAATTCCACCAATTTGTCCGTTCCCTTGCCAGGAAGAACCTTGGAGAAAGTAGTGTGTCCTTCTCATCACTTTGTGCAAAGATACATCCAGTGGTGACAATTTCATGCAGCTTGTTGTTAATTTGCACGGAAACTTTATTCTTCTTAGCTGATCTTTAGAAACAATGGTTTGGTAGAGAAGCTCCGTTATGTGCATGTGGAAACGAATACAGGTAGAGTATGAGAAGGACAGTGCCTTTTAGGAAAAAATGCCACCCTGTCTAAAACAGGAAAAAACCCTGGCAATAAAGCTACCCACTTTGTGAAACAGATTTTGCGAGGAAAATCAATGAACTATGTTGAACCAGATACAAAAAGTTGCATTTGCAACAAAAAACACATAGGGGGGTCGAGAGTTACCTTGCTGGTGATTTTCATCTTTTCCAAGGGAGAATTTAGTTGTGGCTGACCAGTTGAGTTGCCTGTAGCCAGCAATTTCCAACTGTAGATCAGTTTTCACCCACAGGATCCTCCTCTGTTTGATCTGCCAAGGACAGGAGTCACTTGGTTAGCTGGGTGACAGGTGACAAGCTATGACTGTAAAACATATTTATTTATTGGTCTTGACAGAGATATGAGCTGGGTTTTCCAGGATTAAAAAAAAATAGCGGTCTGGGGGGTGAGTGGGAAGTTAGGATGGACACTCACTGTTGCCAAAGTACACCGTATTTGTTACAGACAGGGTCTGGCACACGCTTGTCTCAAATCTTCCTGGGACTGGGGACAGACCGGGCACAGCCCTCATCCGGGGTGTTCATGCCTGTGGTGCGCTGGAAACCCGTCCTGTTCGCAGACGCATCAGTGGCGTGTTACAGAGGCAGAATGGACTCTGTGCGGATCTTACTCTTCCTCTACTGGTTCGTTAAAAAAAGACAAAAATATGAAAAAAGAGGGAAGTTTTTCATTTCAGTTTTCCATATAAATGTTTGTTAGTGAATACATTCAGAGTATTGCAATTACAGTTGATTCTACTGTCTCATGCCAATATAACAGCTTAAGATTGTTTGCTTAATTCCTGAATTTGTGCATTGTTTTTAGCGAACATTTTTAGTGTACATGTTTGTCCTGCCTCTCTTCAAATCTCCCACTGGATTCAGAATGTAAACGAGGACAGGCCGTTTCTCTGCCATTCTCTCTGCAGATGTCTCTCAAAGAATCAGGAGTGAAAAGTGCCCCTACACCGGGTGCAAAAGGGTTGATGAATTCCCCAGCATGCGTGGGTGTCCTATGCTGAAAGAGAGCACTCAGCACCTGACAGGAACAGCTTACAGGAGCAGGGTGTGTAATTTTTAATAACTGGGATAAAAACCCTCAGTGACATCTTTAAAATATAAATGCCTTTTCTTGTTTCTTTTATTTCTTCCCCCTCTTTATTTTGCCTTTTCATCTCTTCTCCCTTCAATTCCATTAAGCTTCATTGTACAATAATGTATCACAGTGGACTTTTTTCAATTATGTTTTTGATTTTTTCCTTCTTGTTACTATAAAACTCCAGATGTTTTGAGACTTCATGGTTCTCTGGATATTTTTTCCTTTATTTTAATCTTCTTTTGTAACGTGCCACACATGTGGTATTTTGGCCTTTTAAGATGCTACGCTATGCTAATCAGCCATAAGTTTGGGGGAGGGTTTTTTTTTCTTTTTGTAATTACTTTTTTTTTTCCTTCTTGCTGTTGTCCCCTCTTTAATTTTTTTTTTAACTGGTTAGTTCACATAAATGGTTTCTCTCATTGCCCTGGAAATGCATTCGTTATTTTAAACAAATTAATTCTTCACTCCAAACTTGCAAACTCTTCTACCTGTAAGTAAATTAGGAGCGCCTAGTCCATCTTGCATGGCAGTGAAATGCATTCTGTGCAGAACTGTTTGCAGTGTAACTGGCCTCCCAGACCAAGAGCACAGTCTGGTATTTAAAGATGTGACTAAAATGTGGACCAAAATGCAAAGATACAGCGAGAGTGTGGGACAGAATTTCCGTGAAGTCTCAGGTGAGACACGTGTAAATATGTTAGATGCAAACTGGAATGGAAGTGTTTCCTTAGAAAGCAAGGTGGGACTTCCTGACCCAGAGGAGCAAAGTTTTGAAGCATGTGTCATGAACTATATTTTTGTTTAAAAAAACCTAAAAGAACTGAAGGGAAGCATTTTAATTTTATTTGTGGTTCTTTGCTGGCACAGCTGGAGAGGGTTTTTAATTGATTTTGTTCAATCGTAATTTTGTCCCCAAAACAAGCAGATCTGGCTTCAGATATTGGAGCAGCAAAACTTGGATTGTGTGATGTCCTTTAATTTCAAATAGCTTGCAAGCTATTCAAAAAATCCCAAATAAATCATAGTTTCCCAATTACATATAAGAAAATAAAGGGACTGACATGTAGATTTTGGGAGAGGTGTCTTCTTTGCTTATTTCATGACCATATAAATTTTGCATTTTATTTTTTAAAATGTTGCTCCATGCAACGTTATTTTTGCCTGCAAGCCATGATACTGTATTCAGTCCAACTGTGATGAGGTTTCAGAAAATTGCTTGGTTTCCAAATGACATATTTAGCAAAACCTTATGGCAAAATTTGTGGCTGTCATTCTGCTGATAGGAAGATATCCCCAGCTTTCCTGGTTCCTTCTCATATGCTGCAGCAAATAAGTGCGAGTACCCCTGTTTTGACAAATGTCAATCCTTCTGCTTGATTAAAGATTGATGACTAAAAAGAGTTTTAAGACTAGCGATGGAGTCTTGTGAAAATGTTAGGATGTGCTGATAGTTTCCCCAATATTTTGGGTTTTGCTGGAAAACGTATGGAAAGCTCTGTTGGCTCGCCCAAACGCTCGCTGAAATGCTTATTGAAGTGCCTGACCCACGGGCACTAGAAGAAATAAATCTGTGAGTATTTCGGTGCTTTGAACAACATTCACCCCTTTCTTGACAGCTGATAATTTGCAGTTATGTGAGCAAGACTTTTGAGAGACAAAACATGCCGGTGCTACTTAGAGACAGGCAAAGCCTCAGTGTCTGTCCTGATGAGCTGGTCTTCTGCACTCTGTACGACAGCAGACCTTGAGAGGTGGTTGGCAAAATCTCATTTAATGCTAGATATCCTCAGGAACACAGGTAAAAATATCTTTAAAAAACAAAACCCAGAAGCTGACTCTAGTCTGCCTCTGTTGTCAGGGGAGAGGGACAGGCACCTACCAAGCAGGATGTATCTCGCTGAGCTCGCTCAGCTGCCGACCTCATGCTGGTCAGACCTGCCATTCCCCAGGGACTCGGGGAGCTCAGACAAGGAGGCTGTTCAGTTTTTAGACAGTACAGTGAGAGTGGAGGAATCCTGTCTCCGGGGATGTTGCAGGCAGGTGGTTGGGTTTCGCTGTCAGAGGAGTCTGTTTGTGTGTGGAAATCGCCTCACATGCAGAATCAGAGCTGGTTGCTGTTGAAAGCCTCATGACTTAAATGAGTCTGTTGTTACGCCTTGCGTGGGCCAGGTCTGCATTCCTTGTGCACCCATAACTCCTGGTACTGCCAGCGGGGGGTTCAGGAATGTGGGCTTAGGGGCTTATAAAATTCATAAAATTGAAATAAAGGAGACAGCCCAAAGTCTTGTTTCATTCAGTGATGTATGCTGATCAAACACCTCCTCTGGGATTTCCAGTGTATTAGTATTTCCCAGTTTCATGTTAATTAGGAAATACGCAACCTGTCTAATACTGTAAAGAAAAATGAACTGCTGGTGTACGATGTGTTGATGTCAAATGATTGGCTGCAATTACCCTAAAACCCAACAACATGAAGGGTGTGCTGCATTTATACTGTGGCTTTACTCTGCTACACTTTTTCTTTTTCCTGTTCTGAACCTTTTTACCTTTTCTTCTCCTGCACACCAGCAATTGTACAATAGTCTGGCTAAAGCCCCTAAATGCTTTTTTGTAGTATGAACAGTAAGACAAGTAGAAGCAATTTTTCTCAGGACTCAGATGAAATATTATGCAGAAGTGTCACTTTGCAAATGTGAATTGTTCAGACTTCAAACGAACCCATAGCAATTGGCAGACCCTTGTTCTGTAAACAGGTATTTTCCACTATTATGTTACCACAAAGGGAAAAAAGCAGTTTCTAACAATTTAAATCTGTAAACTGGCTATATGAACTGGGATTCTTTAGGAAGTTGAGAGGTCGGTCCTATGTTTTTATACACACAAATAGTTCTGTTGAGTTTAATAAAATTCCCTGTGTGAGTCAGGTTACTCATGAGCAACTATTTGCAGGATCAGGGCTTGACATTGTAGCTACAATAGAAAATTAAAAATCAGTCCAATTGGGAGTTTACTAGAAAAAAACAAGGCACCAAAGCAGATATTTTGATTCTTGTGTTGGCTGGAACAACTCATGTGCTTAAGCTGCTGACATTCGTAACAGTTCGGAGCCTTGTGTGCCTCCTGCCATGTCCCCAGTATTAGACTCAGTGTGCTGTAAAACATTGATGCTATTTAGCGAGTGGTGTGACTATTTCCTCCCCTCCAGAAGGGATACATATCCTCACAGGATCCTTTTTCTTGTAACATGTTTTTCAAGCAAATTTTCCCAATTTTGTAATCAATTGTGAAGAAAGAACATTTCACATTGTTCATAAGGCTCGTATATGTTTTGACCAGACATAAGATTTCCTACTGATAGTATTAAATGCTTTGGAATGAAATGTTTTGGGTTCTCCATCTGTAGGCTGTCTGAGATGTCAGCAGCCAATATGACCTGCTCTTTCCCTTTTAGGTCTATAAATAAAAGGCAGCTTGTTTAACTGATCTTGCAGCAGAGAGCAGAGGTGTATATTAATGAGCTTTCTCTAATGGCACACTGGTCCTATTTAGCACTACAACTGTGAAGGCTTCTCTTTTTCAGTCATAACTCATTTCCTAAGAAAATGTCAGTTATTGCTTCACCTTATGGTCTGAGCTGCTTGGTTTATAGTTTATTTCTTCTGATCTGTACCACTGACAGATATTGTAGGCATGACTGTGATTAAATACGCTTATGAAAATGGTAAACATTTGATAATATAAACCCTTTGGGGAATATGCTGTTATTTCTGCATGGCAACATTCTCAGGTGCATTCAAAGTATAATGTGGAAGCAAAAAAGAAAACACTGTAAGTAATTATAGTTATTAGATTAAATTGTTTTGTTAGGAAAATTGTGATGTGTTTAGATCACTGTGAGATAATTTAGTGTTTTCATAAATATGCCTTTTAAATGCATGATACTGCAGCAGTTACACTCCAGTGAGACTGTAGTGTAAAATAAAGGTTACATATGTACTTTCATATGGTAGTGAACTAATTTAGTCCCGTAAATTTCTACCAACATATTTCTTTCCTGGTAGAAGCCCTGTTCAAAAAGCAGCAGTAGTTATAAAATCGAATAACTGCATCATGCTATTTACTGTAATCATGTGGCATTGTTTGTGTCTGTCCTCAGATGTGTGTAGCATAGCAGTGTCTGAAGCACCCATTAACAGTCTCACAATAAAGACAAAAGTAGTAATTGCAATATAATTATTATTTTTATTGATGTACTTGTTTAAGAGCTCTGTTGACATTTAAAGACTTTGAGGATCATGCAGCGTTTGTTACAGTTATCCCAGGCATCAAACATCAACAAAATGTTTAAGATTGTAGGATTAAGCAGTGACAGATTGGGGCCAGATGTCTGGGAGATATTCTAAGTGGCCTTCTCAGTTGATCAAATAGCTCTTGCCATCCTAAAGCCCTTTGGAAACTGAACATTTGTTCTTTGTAGTTGAATCTGAGACACTTCTGGGATTGATGGATCTTCCTGGAGGTTATTTGGAAAGGGGAATGAGCACCCCATTTATGCAGGAGTAGTTTTATTTGGTGTATATGTAAATACAAGTACGCTCCAAGTAGCAAGGGTAAGGTGGAAGGGTTAAAAGTGTTGGTAAGTAGAAATGAAGCCCAAGAATTACCTTTCAAAGTCATCTTAATGCAGTTACCTCATCAACCCAGTTGAAGTTATCTTGTCCTTGTACAACGGTACAGGTGAGACACTTCTGCTTTGGGGAAGCTGGGTCTCAGCAGTGCTGTCTCCACATGTGCACTTGTAGGGAAAGACTGCAAGGGACACAGTCAGCAGATCCAGCAAGAAGTAACAGAGCTGAACTAGGTTTTCCTGGAGTCCTTCGAAGGGGAGACCTTTCTGCAGCTCTGCGTGGATTCTCTCAGCCTCACGCTTGTCAGCTCTTTGCACCAACTCCTTTCCTCCCTCCCTCTCTGGCCTTTCACCTTCACCTTTGCACATCACCTTCCCCTCTTGTCATCTCTTGCCAGCAAGATTCTTGCCCTCCCCTCCCTTTCCACTGATTTTATTCCTATTTAGCCAACACAGCCTTTAGCAACCCCGCCTCCTTGAAAATATGAGTGCTGGAGCCATGTCGTTCTCTTTGCTGGTGTGTTCTCCCACCATGGATGTTTAGAATGAATTTATCACAGCATTGCGGCTGTCCCACTATCTGTTGGTTTCTGGCTAATAGAGAGGGATAATACAAATAGTATAAATTAGGAAATTATAATATAAATATGAAAAGCCCTTAAAGTCCAGGCATATGTGGTGATGGAGGAACCTTACTGCTGAAGGCATTAGACCTTTGGATTATGTGTTAGTACCAACAAGAGGATGTTGACCACAGTTAAAGTGTAATAAACCCCTGTTTGAGTGTTAATGCTTACATTATAGCTCTGAGCATTTGTGGTAGGGCCTGTTCCTTCTCTTCCGTAAGTCCCGATCCAGCATCCAGCAAACTCTTAAACATATGTGCTTTCATGTGTTTTAAATTAAGCTTGTGTTTAGATGTTTTAGGACCTTTGCCATTGGCATTTTTGCTACTGACATCAATGAGAATGGAGCTGGACCTTTAATTAGTTTGGATTATTCTGCATAGTTTCCTACTTTGCATTAGGCTGTAGATGTGGAGCTGAAGACTGGTAATCCATTAGAAAAACATTCTGAGGCTCAGGATCCTCCATTTGTGACTGATTAGCTGAGAAAGTACTTCTGTGACCTAGCAGGTCTTCCAGGTCTGAGACGACATGGAGAGAGGAAGGATCAGGTTGTGGAGTGTCACTGTCGTGATTCTGGTGCCAACAGGGTACAAAGTGTCCCAAGGAGCCAATAACAAGGAACATTGCTATATAGTGTCCTTCTGGGCTAGGTTTTTTGGTGCCTGTATGCAAGAACCAGAAACTCCTTTGGAGAGGGTAGAGGAGTACATAGAAGGGACTCATGATACTCGGGGAAGAGTCTGCCCAGGTCAGGGGGAAGGAATGGCCCACATGGGCACAGTCGAAGGGAAAAGCTTGGTCTTGCTGGGCACCGGGCATTTGGGTGAATGAGCTTGCAGAGCTGAGCTGCAAAATAATTTTGTAGACCCTGGGTCTGATTCTCACCCTACCTTGTGGTCATACATCAGTGAGTAAAACTGAGAAGAGCTGAGCTATTGAACTAAATGGGGTGATACCACACAACACTGATCAAAGCGAGGGGAGGGGAGGGGAGGGGAGGGGAGGAAGGTGGGGAACAAAGCGGAAACAAGTGATCTTTAGGACCTCAGAACAGTAACTCCTTTTGCCAGAGACTGGCTTTATGGAATGTCTTACGAGAACCATGGATTTCTCAAACTCTGCTTTATTTTTCATGGACTTCAGCATATTTGCACATTTCAGGTTGCTTCATTCTGAATCCTTGCCAGATTTTTAGTGATGATGAAGAAGAAAGTTTGGATTTTTTTTAAGCCTTGGTGGCTTGGTCACTTCCAAAACTCCCCCACCTCCCTGCATCAGCTCAAGTGTTCAGAGGGGAGTTGTGGCCAAACAAACTTCTGAAGCCGTAGGCTGCATGCCTCCAGGTGACTCTGTGGAGCTGTCATAATAGTTGTGATGGGGAAAGGTGGAAATATATACATGTCAGATAGTTGTCTGCACACGTAGACCCAAATGTGCCATTCAGGCAGATTAAATATCTGCAGTGAAATATTTAGGGCCGTATAAGGCATAGTGATCCTTTCACGTGTGAGTGGCGGGGAAAGGCAGAAACTTGCAATCTGGCAGGAGGCCCTCTGTGTGGGTGCCTGGGTGTTGGCGTGCCCGGATGTGCAGAATTTCGCAGAGCTGATCTGCATCCAAAGACAGAACACAGCCTGCAAAATGAAGTGCTAGCTGGAGAGTCCAGATCACTCTGTTCACTGCGCTGAGATGCTTAAAACACACTGGTCTGAGCAGGAGGTGGTGGACCTTTGTCCGTCAGTACTTTAAATTGCCTTTGTTCAGGCACCAGGAGATCAGGTGCCTCCAGTTTACAGCATCTTCTAGGCTCCATCTGCATTTGCTCTCCCTTCCCATCCCTCTTGCCTGCAATGTTGGGTGCAGCTGCTGAGTCAGAAGTTTGCATGCACCAATGTGTAGAAGAGGTGTGTGGGTAACAGAAAGTTACAGGGGTTAGCAGGACTGTAATTTCTGTGACGCCATCCAAGGAACCACAGGCAGTGGATGGAAAGCTGATGAACAAAATCTTGACTCAGCACAAGGAAGTGACAAAGCACTTGCTAATTTTGTGAGGGTCAGGATTTCACTCTTTGTGAGCAAGAATCGTACAAAAAAATCTGTCTTCCAGAAATGGTGGTTTTAAGATACACATACAGAACCACAGAACCACAGAATCCCAGCATGGCAGGGGTTGGAAGGGACCTCTGTGGGTCACCCAGTCCAACCCCCCTGCCGAAGCAGGGTCACCCAGAGCAGGCTGCACAGGCCCTTGTCCAG
>Ga0065711_1038509_pt1 | contig 18682 bp, 6 predicted proteins | sample Hoacrofraction12_FD_59098 | JGI IMG/M metagenome (GOLD analysis project Ga0065711, IMG submission 59098) | Hoatzin crop microbial communities from Cojedes, Venezuela - Epithelial fraction 12 v2 (version 2) | ecosystem: Host-associated > Birds > Digestive system > Esophagus > Crop | place...
AAAAAAAAAAAAAAAAAAAAAAAGTTTAACGGGTGAACATTCACATGGCACATTGAGAAAAGAAGTATGCTTAATTCCATCAAAGCTCAGAAATCGGTCATTAATTTATTCTAACCTCCAATTGTTGGTCATTTGTGAAACATCTGGCCTTTAAGTCATAGGAACCTAAACATGAGTACAATGTGAGTTGTTCTGAAGATGGGAGTTGGGTGAGCGGGGTGCTGTGTTAGCATGTGTGCGTCAGTGTGGGTGCACGTATGTGCCTGTATTGCATAGGTTGCAACTGCCACTTAATTTCGGAGACTTTGAAACATATTAAAATGAATCCTTCAGTTAATTTACTCTCAAAATTAGATTATTGTTCATTTGCATCTTGGAAAAGTTCTGCCGTTCAAAAGAGTCTCTTTCTTCATGGTGAGTTAACAGTTAGATATTTAGCAATCTTGCAGCTTGCTAGTCAGAAATAGTTTCTAATGAAGTTGAAATTTGAGATAGAAAATGTGTAAAAGCTTTCAGGAAAGACATACCCTATTTTCCATATGGCTAAGTAATTGTTATGATATTTGTTTTAAAGCTGGACTTAGACACTCCTGACTGCCCTCTAATTTGATATGGCTGGTCCCGGCGATTCTTCTGGAGGAAACTTTCATAGTAGAACGCAGTGAAGGAGATAAATAATTTTGCAGCTATAAGCACATTGCAAAGTATAGAAAATAATTCAGTCGCCTTTACTGTTGTGCGGATAACAGTCTCCAGGTTATTTGCCTCTGCTGGGAGTTGGAACCCAAGTGAAAAGGAACTGAGTGATGAAAAGCAGATTTGAAATAAAGGTGCCACCTCGGAGCTGGCAAAATTCTGTCTTTTAAGCTTAAAATAACGCCTGCTATTTAATTCTCAGAGCTGGGGGGGTTGTTTTTAGTTGAGGAGGAAGTATAGTTCTTTATGTATAGCTTAAATGTTGCAACATCTCTTATGGTGAAATTTCATGTATTTCACATGGGCATAGAATGAAATTAGATTTTAAATATGAGGGAAAAATTTAGATCTGTCAATCCACACAGCTATGAGGGTATATCAGAGCTTTCTGTCTTCAAGCACTTTGTACTTTTTTTTTTTGTTTTCAAAGACCAATGATCCTGCTTTGGCCTGTCCATTTGCTTTTCTCCATCAGCAGAGGCTGGCTGCAGCTCTTAGGCTGTTTTGACAAACATAATGATGCTATCCAAGCACATGACAAAAAGAAAGAATTTTGAATGTTTTGTGTAAAGCGTCTCTCTTAATATTTGTTTATCCTTTCCCCCTTGCTAAGTAAATAAATCTTTAATCCCCACTCCATTGTAAAATTTACTGTATCCGAATCTAGACCATTGTAAGTCCTTTCAAGCTGGGTTTTATCCTTTCCTACTAAAGGGATATCTGTGATTCTGGCAGCCTGACACGCATTATATTAAAAAAATCCCATGAGTAAATTAGGGGTGACTTAATGTATTTGGGTTCTTAGCATTTACTTGTCCCCGCCACAGTGCAGCTAGAATTTAGCAAAGCGAATTTGAAGGGTGTGGGAATACGTGGGCGCTCACGTGTTGCACCGTGCATGTACGCGTGTGCACGTATGCATGACCCACCAACATGATTCGTAAAAAGTCACATTTCAACTTTGTTAAAGCCCTCATTTCCAAGGCACTGATGTCCAAAGTACTGGTAGGATAGTGGAGATGAGAGAAAAAAACCCCCACTCTTTAAACAGCTTGTGAAATGTAATGTTTGAAACGGTTCTTTGAGAATGTGCAGATTATGGCTTGCGTAGTGACTCTTTCCAGCTCTCTGGGAAATGAGCTGTTGACATTCTTTTGGGTCATCATCCCAGATAGGAGGGCAACCACAAGGATTTAGCAGATAAATTCATCCAAAAAGACCTTTATCCATTTCATTGCAACTTGGAAACGTTCATGTCGAATAGCAGCATTAATGTAGCCCTTTTAGCCCTTCAAAGTGAGCCTTATGTTTAAAAAAAATACTAATAAAAAAAAAAATAAAATGACCAGAGTAATAACTTCTTTAGGCCTTCTAAGAGGTGATTCATTATTTACATAATTCTGGAGCATAAACCCGTCTTTCCTTCAAGAGGCTCTGAAATAGAATTGGGGATCTTATACGGTGAAAGAGTCTCTTGAATTCTAATCAACTGGATCTGTCTCAAATTCATTTCTAGTTTATTGTAAACAGTGGAATTTAAATTAATTTCTTCTTATCTTGTCTTTTGAAGAAAACTAGCAACATGTTTAAAAGGTTTTATTTTTAAATACAGCTCAGAGTGTATTTTATTTAGGGGTTTTTGCTCTGTTCTTTTTTTTTTTTTTTAACTTTATAAACCAGGCGTCGGACAGGATGGGTTTTGACAGCCAGACGACAATTATGCATTAGCATAGGTGATTATGAAATAAATAGGAAAGAAAAAAACTTTTTGACTTGAACTCGAATGATACTATATAGGCTGAATGTGCAGGCAAGGTTCCCACAATGCACTGTGAAAACCTAGGCTAACAACCACCCCGCTGCGTTGAAAACCCCCAAAAAAGACAAAAGCACAATGAAATAGAAAGCTTACCACCGGTAGCTTTCAAAACGACAAACTAGGCAAACTATACATCTCCACCACTCCAATTTTGTCAGAATGCTAATGAGCTTGCTCTGATCTTTACTCGGCTTCCCGTGTTTTCTACATCTTCAAGGACCACATGGCGCTAGCAAAATAAAGACAACTAAATGAGAATTTCGAATGCTTTTTGTGTTAGGACCTGGTGCCTTTCAGTTGACGCACTCGTTGAATATTCTCAACTTAAAAGCGTACAACAGGGGGCTGGGTATGAACTTTTTAGCAAGGGGAAATTTGTACTAAAGTAAATGAGTGTGATGAGGAAAATATGAGAAAAATTTCTGATTAATTTCCACTCTATAATATCAATGACACCTTCAGCCCCTCTCGTACTCCTCTAACAAGAGATGCTGATAAAAGATGAATGATTCTGTGTTGTTCACAGTGAATGTTTAGTGGTTTTTTAATAGCGGCATTCTACATAAAAGGCACCAGGAAGTACTCTGCATTAGCGGTTGAGATCACTAGTTAATAGGATGATGTCTTTTAGCTTTTGTCACAAGATTATTAGAAAGGATGGGTTTCTGTTCTCATCCTGGCATACTTTGGAGTGCTTGTTGAGTACAAGTGCTAAAATACAGGTTTCTCGGTATTGTTTCGCATGCAAAGTAAAAGCCCTTTTAATGCAACACCTTTTACTTTTTTTTACCAGATGATTTTTGTCATTGATCTCTTATCTGCCCCCTTTAGCTGTATTAATCACTTGGAGTGCTCCGCTTCTCAGTGGGGGCTGGATGATGTATATGTGTATAGATTCACTATCAAAAATAAATCCCTTATATGCTCTGCACCTTCACAAACATGATTATCAAGCTGTATTTACCAGTCTATATTATGCCATCTTGAATGCTTCTTCCTGGAGTCGGTCAGTCTGTAACTCAAATTTGCACTGGGGGAGGGAAGGATAAGCTATGAGGAGGCATCCGACTCCCTAAGCCAAGTTTAGTCTTCTAAAAACAATTGAATTTGCAATGCTGTTTGGAATTTTCAAGAGTAAATGCAGATTTGTATTCAGCAGTGTGAGGGCTTGGGGAGAAAAATGATTAATGTTCAGTTTTGCCGAAGAGACGAACCCCATTTAAAAATTGTTTATGTCACCATCTTCAGGCTCGCAAACAGCCGTTGTGAATAATATCGGTGCATATACATAGGGAGAAAGTTGTAGCTAGATAGGGGAATCATCACGATCTCTTCATATTTTGATATCTTGCGTAAATGGGAAAGAATGAATTAACAATACCATAGTTTTTATAGCAGTTTTCTAGCTTTGCTTTCCATATACGCTGTTGTTTTGCTTAGCTCAGCATGATTATTCTCAAGTGAACTGAAAACTTGCCAGACCACGAGGTGGTAGAGAGTTGTCCAACCATGTTGTGAAAGACAAAGACGCACATGCTGAAGCGCAGCAAGAGAAAGGATGGTATAACAACGGCGGTTCTGGCAAGATGGAAAATGTAAAAGTATTGCTGAAAACAGCATCTTTACCATTTACCTTTTTACATTTAGCACAAAAAGTGAGTGAAAGCATTTAAAAAAATCTCAATACGTGGATGATACGTTTGTGACAGTGGTTTGGGGTTTTGCTGGTGCTAGTTTGTGAGCATTCCCTATTGGAAATACCTAATGATCAGGAGGCTGGAAGGATATTGCTGATAGCCATTTGTGTTGGACAGAAGAAAACATTTTTGACACAAGCACAAGAGTTAACTGATTTTTATTGTAACATGATAACCGTTCACAAAACTATGCATTGGTAGTTACTGCTTTTTTTGAAACAGAGCAGTATTATAAAGCATTTGATGTGATGCTTTTCTCTCCAGTGTTCAGGAATATTAACTTGCTGCGAGGGTTATGGTAATGGGAGCTTTGGCAGCTACCAAAAGCCTGGGTGAAAGAAGTGCAACGACATTGTGATCGAGGTCTTGTTTTCAATATGGTAACTACACTTCTGTGTTGCATCCAAGTGTGACTTAACTGACCTGAAGCCCGCAGAACTCTGTAGAAATGCCTGCTAGTACTGAATCCATGCAGTACAAAGCGATTCATTAATATTTGCTAATGCAAATAAACTGGCACACTAGTAAGCTGTTTTTCTGACGCGAGTCTTCAGGGTTGAGATCTCTCGTAGACAAATTTCTGCACAAGTATTGGTTTTGTAGTTGCCAGAATTATGCATTTTATGAGCAATTGAGAACTTCTGGATTTCTTGAGGCTCGTCAGCCTTTCTCTGGTTTTCCTTCTGTCGTGTTGCCTCCATAGTCTCTTACTGGCAAACTGTTTCCTCTCCAATCTCTGTCTCCTCCCATTAGCGGTTCCTGTGAAGCAGTCTTGAGTTGCTTTTGGTAAAGGAAGACCATCTGGCCATACTTTTCCAAATACCCAGCATTTGTACATCTGAGGAGCTACCACAGAACGAACACACCATGCCAAACCCCCGAGCTCACAGTTCTGATTCTAATTCACCACATCTCTTCTGTCTTAGATCTGTGCATTGGTAGGCAGAAGTTCGCAGGAGGAGACCTTTCCAAGACCAGACATGGGCAGCGTGCGTGTTCAGCCTTCCAAGGCCAAGTTCATTAAATCATTAAAGAATCTCAGCAGCAACAGTGACCATGTTTTTTTTTTCTCAAAGTAACACTGAATTGCCATTGGCTGCCGAAGCACTAGGCGATAAATTGGCCTCCTCTTCATGCACCTCCCTGGCTTGTAGCCTCATCATTGCCTTAAAAGAACCTGTCAACAAAGTGCTTGAAGCCAGCTTGGAGAGCCCGAGCGCAGCACTGCCCGCATAGCAGGAGGCTACTCTGGAAGAGCCCTAGGCGCTATGAATAGGCTTGCGAGCCTTCCAGAAGTCTTGCAAGACCCGACAGACACTTGCTGCTTTTCACTGATTTCCATCTTTCTTTGTGGTATTGCAGTATAAATGCTCTTTCATGTGGTACGCATAGTCTTTGGCTTTATGCCTGGAAGTTAGCTTTCTCTACAGTCAGTGCCTGCCTGTAAAGAGAAGGCGAGGAGAAAGGCACTTTGGTCACCCCAGGGCACCTGGCCCATGATGCCACTGTGGTCTGCAGAAAGCCCTGTTATTTTTTCTTGGTTTTCTCCTGTTTACCACCAAAAACACCTTTTCTGTCAAGACTGGAAGCTGTGGGGCCTGGGACACCTCAGCCTAGCTGAACTTGTCCAGTTAACCTTGGGAAGCTTTGGTTCCCAGAAGTACAAACCTGCCAACTCCCAATAAGAGTAGGCGTCTTCATTAACACTGATACAAGGTCACATTCCTCGCCAACCATCATCTCACTTCAGGCAGTTACTTGGGTTAATTTCAGCCCTGTCCATTAAAAAAGTCATTTTATACTGCCCACCTCCCCTTCCCAGCTCCAGGAGAATATGTTCTGAAAGAAGTAAGGCAACACTTGGTGAAAGTGGGATAATATGCTGCCTAGCAGAGCACAGCCCAATGACGTTAAGGTTAACTGGCCTCTCGCTTCAGAATCTTACCCAGCCATCACTTGCTGACTAAACAAGCAACTAGTCTATGGAGTAGTTATGAGCCATAGAGAAATCACTGTCACTCATAACAAAGCATCCAACTCTACTTGTCGACCTGCGAGTGAAATAGTTCCATCTGCCAGACCATCATCCCATCTTGGTGAATTTCCAAGCGAGAACTGCTGTTCATTCTGTAGCTTCAAAGGTTCGAGTGTATCACTTAACGGTGCGTGTTTCCTGTGCTGCAACCAAAGGTCGGATGTATGCTTTTCCCAAGCCTGTGATTCTTCTGAAGTTGTGCTATGTGAGAAAATTTGGGTGCAAAGGATACCAGAGGGTGATAAAGAGCAAGCATTGGTTCTGCTCAGTGCTAGGATCCCTGCAGGCACTCTCCTCAAGGCAAGAAACATCACTTTCTTACAGGAGTCTTTTCACATGTTTCAGTTGAATCTCCCCTCGTTGTCTGAATTTTGGGCCACAAACTGTGTGTTTTCATCGTCTGGATCGATGGTCCCACATTTAAAACATATTTGTAATTTTCATGAAGCCCAGGCATTCTGTTTCTGTTGATGATCTGATATTTTCTAATGGCCACTGTGTTGTCTTGTCACGTAGAGAAAATCAGCAGTCTTTCAGGCAATTGGCCTTTTGTGGAAGTTTTGGTCCTGCAATAATTTTAGGTTGCCAAGACTGCAGGCCACAAATGTTTGTCATCCTGTGAGTCAGTCCCACTCCAGGTAGAATAAATCCTTGCAAGCACTGGGATGTGGTCAGAACCCTGACCTTCTGTTTACACAGCTCTCAAAATTTTAAACAGCCTCTCTGATTTGTTATGGTTCAGAAACCAAAGAAATTACAAGTTTCCTGCTTGATATTAAGCTAATCTGATATGTGCTTGTGATAAAGGCATCCCCTTGGCTGCGGTTCTGTTTCGATAGGGTTACGGTACTTTTGGGGGCTGAAATAGAGTCAGACAATGCACTGCAATGTAGCTCTGCCTGGCAGATTCTTGGCAGTCGTTACCTACCTTTATGAGACTCCATTGTGTGGACATCAATGTCTCCTTCTCAACTGCTCTCAGACAGCAAGTTAGTGGCCATGAATTTGCCTTTCTAATGTTCCTTAGGCATTTTCCCATCCAGTTCAGACTTGGAAAATTGTGCTAGGACTTCATCTGCTAGCTAGTTCTTCTGCAGGCTCAACTGAGCAACGGTCCCATCCTGTTTATCTCTTGGTGGCTATTCTTGTTCATTTTCAGTGATGTCTAATAACCGAGGAGGTCCTCGTTCAGTGAGAGGAAGAAGTATTCTGGAAGAAAACTGGGCATGCTCATCTGAAATGGGAGGCATGAAGCTCGAGGTGAAGCAGCCCATCTATTCATGCTGCGGGATGGCCACTGCAGGCGCTGTTTAGACACTTAGAACTTTGAAGAATTATTTTAACCAAAATTCTGAGCTTTTCAACCAAAGGTGGTCCTCTGAAAGCAGAGGAGAGTGATTTTTCAGAAAATAGGTCTCTTTTGGGTTGCCTCACTTTCACTCAGTGAAAAATTGCGGATTGCTAGTCATTTAAAAATCTGTACCATAGCATTCGGTTGTGTCGGACAAAGTTTGCAGTAGGTCTGGTGTAACCCTCCTTTATGAAGAATATCTGTTGTGACTGTATTTATGAATGTATGTATTTATGAAATTCAGTAACTTGCATTAAAAACAAGAGGTTGTCTGTGCGTGAGCTGTTCACAGTGAGCGAGATGAGAAGACTATTAAAATCAGTGGGAAGTCCACCGTTGACTTCGAAGGGTTTGAGACCTTCCGTCAGCCTTTGTCAGCGATGTGTGGTTGGTCAACTAAAACACCCAGCGTTGTTTCTCGTCCCTTCCCTCGTTTCCTTTCAGTAAAGCTGTAATTGCCACAGGGGATCAGCCCCACGGTCTGGACCAGAACACTGCCCCATGGGGGGACAGGTATGGGTTGAACCCAGGCAGGGACAAGCAGCTCTGTAGGGGCCAGTTACAGGCTAGCCTGGCTCCAGGCAACATTTCATTTAACCTCTAAAAATTAAAGTTTAGCTCATGTCCTAAAGCAGGAGGATCCAGTTCCTACCTCCCGTGGGTTTTTGCTTGTTTGTTTGAATATTTATTGCTACAGCTTTGCCTTTCCGTATTCAACATTCAACCTGGTTTTAATTCTTGCTGAGCTCTTAGTTTCAACATTGCCTCATGGCGATGAGTTCTACTGGTAAATGATGAGGCTTTGAGGAAGGATCATTCTTTTTATCGGTTTTAAACACACCACCTTCAATTTCAGTGAATTTCCCCAGGTTCTTACCAGACAAGATGAGACACATCCTAGAACTATTCTTTATTTGCTATTCATGTTCTCCTTCAGGTAAACAAGCCAATCTGTCCGCTCGCTCCTAATACAGAAACTCGTAAAAACTCGTCCCCATGATTGGGTGAATACAACTTTTTTTTTTTTTCTGGCAGGCAGATAAAGGTGGCAGGGTACGTTTTCAAAAGACCTTCCTGTTAAATATGTGGAGTTCGCTGGCATTTGGATGGCTCTCGGTGGTCATCTAGCTTCTGTCAACTAACAAATAGCACAGAAAGAGTAGCAGAGCGAAGTTGGCCAGTTTTTGTCGTTATTTGCCCCGCTCTAGTTCATATGTGCTGGCATTCTCCTGCTGGCCTCTTCACCCAAGTGTGTTGAGTGAAGAAAGCTGCTTCTATTCTATTTTAAAACCGTGTGTAAACATCAGCAAATGGGTGAAGAATGGGCTCTGTCTTAAGTAGGTTGTTTTTCATGTAGTTCTGATGAGGTAAATGGAGAGACATGGGGAGTTTTCTGTGTTTAACCATGACACCATGGCGCACACACTATACGCAGTGCAAATAAAATTTAAAAACAATTACTGCTTAAGACGGCATACAAAGTGATTTCTGTAAACCTGTTATTTCTTGCCAGATTGAGTGGGCTGGTTTGGGATGCTGATAGAAACCCTTTATTTTTTATCTTCCGTAGGTTGTAATTCATTTTTGCACAGCAGCTAAATACATATACATTTAAGGATTTTTTTAAAAATATTAATCTATTGGCTTATCTTGACAGATTTACGATGGTACGAAGTGTAGAGGAGTTACTGTGTTCATCCATTTACACTGTAAACTAATCTTGTCCCTGCATGTTGCTGCTTTTTCTTCCTTTTAAGTGGTATTCGCAGTGTTTCGGAGCACTTTCTTCTGTTTTCTTAGCAATGCACAGTTTTACTATGTTAATCCATATTGGGTTTGTCTAATGACTAGCTGCCCAAACGGCTTAAAAATAATGGAGCTAATGGCACATACACGTCCTGATAGCTGGCTGAGCACAAGGGGTGGGTTTGGAAATATTTTTGGTACGAAAGGAAAAAAACAGAGAAGTTCTCTTTTCAAATTGATTCAGAAGAGACATTTGTCAAGATGCTTCTTATTTAAATATTTAACAAATAATTAGCTGACAATGTAAACAAAAATCCATTTGTAAATTCTGAAGAATGTGAAGGAAAAGGTACTTTTAAAAGACTGCCTGGAAGCTGTACAATATTAGAATAAGCTAGTCGCTTTTATTGTTCTCAAAAAATGGTAACGTATAAACATGCTTGTAATTCTTGAGGGTTGAAAATGAAAATTGGCTCAACCTGGTTTTGAATAACAGGCAGGAAAATGTTATTTGAAGATGTGTGATTAACCACAGGAGTAAAGAAAGGGGTTTGGGGTGTGTTGGGTTTGGGGGGTTTTTTTGGCTATCATTAAAATTCTGGCTATCGTTAAAATTTGTCCCAGTAAGGGACAAAAGCACCAAACTTTATGCTGCAGCCTCGACTGAATCCTGCGCAGGAGCTGTTGCAGTGCAGGATCACAACTCAGAAGTCAGTAGGAGTTTCTCATATCTGAGGGCAGAATTTAGTGTCTTGTGCTGTTCCAGGCTTGGTGTTGAGCTCATTCCTAATCATTGAGGAGGGTTCTGGTAGATGTCAAGTGAACAGAAGAATAGAGCACGCATCCTTCGCCACTCAAGCTAGACAATGAAATTAGAAAATGGCACGGAGAGCTGATGTGAGAGAATTCCCCTGGATTCCTAGAGGAAGAATAAAACAAGAATGTATTGATTGGGGGGGGTGTGTATATATGTGTGAAAGGAAAATAAAAGAAAAGGGGGGGGGCAGAAAGGAAGAGGGTGGAAAGAAAATAAATTCAAGAAATCCTGCTAGAATCCTCCTCAGAACCTATCTAATAGTAAAGTCTGACATTAAAAGCTGTATTGTCTTTTTACAGAAAGGTGCGTGTACTTACTGTTTCGTCTTAGTTTCTGGTTCTGCGTTTTTCAAATCTCTTATTGAGCCTTTTGCATGCGTATGATGTTTGCAGCACTGCCCGCTCTTATTTGAAGACTGTTTTCAGAAGTCATTATTGGACTATAGGATAAAAAGGTATAAGCATAATTACGTGTTAAAGAGAATAAATATGTTCTGCTAGATAGTTAACCAGGTGAGGTTAAACAAGATAAGATGAATTCTGGTCTTTTTAGCAAACTGACAGTCTTCATTTTAAGCTACAATGTAAAGTGCTTTATCCTGAGATTAGGTATTGTGGCAGAAGCTAAAACTGCCTTTTTCCCCTAACCGTGCCAGAATACAACCTCCTTTTCTTTTTGCGCTAACAAGACTGCTTTACCACCACAGCCCACTCTAAGTAATTAAATCAATCCTTTGTACTTACCGTATTCTCCTCTAGTGACGGTACTAGATCTGATTATATGCTTCATGCATATTCAAAGTACGGCACTGACAGCTCTTTAATGAGCTCTTACTTAATCAGTACGAACAATGTTCATCTTGTTCTTTTTTTCCTCATACATTAGAGCTAGGAACAGTTGGGGAAAAAATGAAACATCCAGCATTCATTTGAAAAATATATTGTACTTTGAAAAGTGTCTAAGCTGGGGAAGTTGCATTCTGCCCTTTAAAAGTCTGATGGACAAATTGGATTACTAGTATTGGATTAAATAACAAATGGTTAGAGGAGAAATGAGAAAAGCTCGCTGTGATCACAGGCTTTAATATTTTTTGTTACTTATAAAGCTGAAGGGGTCTTTAACCAGTTATTAAAGTCAGGATTAATTTGTAATGGTCCAACTTACTCGCTTTAAAAGGGTTGTGTTGTTGTTGTTGTTGTTTTTTATCGGAAACAATAGTGTAATGCATGTATTATGGAAAAAAATTTAAGTTTAAGATCTGTGGGCTATTTATAGATTTTCATCATCTTGTACTGGCTCAGATAAGGGGTTTGCATGCATGGGATCGATTTGTTCTCAAACATGTTTTTTGCTTCATTTAAATAATCTGTACAGTGTTTTTTGTTTCCCTAGACCAACACAGATGTTTTCCCAGTTTTATTTTTCAAGCATTTGTAGCAAGTCAATTAAATACTTGTTTTACAGTTGGAAGGTGGAAACAAAAACAACCCCAGCAGCAGCGGGGTATTACAGAGTGAAACTGTGTTGAAGAAAGGCTTTTTCTAAATTTTTTATTTAGAAATTGTAGATGTGAGTTTAGCTTGCAATGTCGCTGCAGTCACAACACTCAGTTTTTCTTTGTTGAAAGTGTTTCGCGTGCATCCTTCCACAAAGTTAAAAAAAACCCAACCCAAACCACAAAGTAACGCTCTACTGGTAGCGTATTTACTGAAAAGAGTTATTTAGATTTCTTATATATGGGAGTTCATCTTTATTTTGCTTGCCTGGGAAGAATCTGTTTCAGCTCTGTGCGCAAGAATTTAAAAGCTGACGGTCAACAAATAAAATATCAGCATCGACTGCTATTAATATTGCACACATGTGTCATTTCACTGATCAAAAAGGCCTTCGCCAGGGTACAATTGGCCTTTTTCCAAATTGCAAGCTTTTTCTCAGCTTTTTCTTTTTTACTCTTTCTTCTTTTGTTGCTGCCCGGGGATTTGTGCCTATCGCAGCCGATATCACATGACCGGTGTCAGGGCATCACATGGGTCCAAAGCGAATACAAAAACAGATTAAAAATGCTGTAAAAACAATCAAGACTTTGTTAACTCACTTTTAAACCAGCCCGTTCTGTGGATATTGCATGTGCTTCAGTGTCAGCGTGGAAATACCAAAATAGGCACCTGCTCAGATCTGACTCGACAGCTCCAAGCTTTACCCAGATCTTTTCTTGTTACATGTAGCAACTAACTTTATTTAACAGGAATGCGTTAACAGATGGAAGTTTATATCTGAAGTTTACGTTCTTATCCGGAGATTGCATGGCATGAAATTCAAGTTCAGATCCGTCGTCGAGTCAGACTCCTTTGAGACATTTCTCTCTCCTGTTTCTTTTTCAAGCAAGAGTTTGCATTTATAATGGCATCTTTTAGCTGGAGATCCCAGACCACCTCAAACCCAACAAATTTAGTGTCATAAATGGGTTAAAATGTTACTACAGCCACGTATGTCTGGTTGTGCGAACTTTTTTTTACCAGCAGTGTGGTAATCTCGTGCGTCACAGAGTAGACTGGTCATTTTGCAAGGGAGAAAAGCCATCTATCCCCTTTTTCTTGTCCTCTGCCCCAGATAAATTTCAGTTACTTGGTGCATTTCAGTGAGAGCTTGCTAATATTGATTATCATCTACTTCTAAAAGCAGACCCTTTTAGATGGACCAATACGGCAACGCCTTTGATCTGTAACTTAATAGCAAAGTGTACTTACAGGTTTTAATCCTCTTTGGGGGGAGTGCTGAACTGCTGAATATTATTGTAAGTGCTGTGGCATAATATTTTCTGCACAAAACCAGAAGTTGGAGGTCTTGGGGGAGAGCATTTCTAAGTGACACATTTCTTGCTTCGTCGCTCCATCATCCAGGAGCTTCACCCTGCTGCTTCTGCTCGGAAAAAGGCTGCAGGGCCATCCCCACTTTCGACACTCTGCCCTTCCCATCTTGCCGCTAGCAAACCATGTACCCTAAAAGCGGCCTTCCAAGGAACAGTTTCATCAGCCAGGAGCTTTCCAGGGTGAGAAGTGGATATGGGGCCATGCCTCACATCAGAAAGAAGAGTGTACCGAATGGCGTAACTTTTTCTTGCTGTGTGGGTCCATCAGCTCCACCCCAACCTGACCCACTTCCCTCTTCATCTCCCTTACTTTCCCTTGTGTGGAATCACTGAGCCCACAGGCCATGGTGGGGGGAATCAAACAGTTTGGAGAAGGCTGGTGACCTTCTGTTGCATGCAGCAAGGTCATAGCCGGGTGAGGAGGTGGTTCTCCGTGCAGATCTGGGCTCGCACGCTACCGTGGCGTTGGGGTGTGAACATGCGCGTGGCAGGCACGTACGTGCACGCATTTCAAACGCTCCCATCCAGAAAATGAAAGCTTTCTCTTCGAGCAAAACAATATTTTTTCTGGTGTCTTTCCAGCTTTTTGGTGCTGGAAGTTGCTTCTCCGCAACTAGGGATCCTATGGTTTAGGTTAATAAGAGAACAGCCCTGCGTGTACAGCACCTTGCATCAGAGATTTCAAAACCCTTTACAAACATCAAAGAACTAACTTTTAGCACCCTTGCAAGATCAGTACGGGTGATTATCCTCATATTACACACAAGGTGCTTAAACTCAGAGATCTGCCCACAGTCTTCTGGTGAAGCAGTGTCAAAGCTGGGAGAAATACTCGGAAGACCCAGCTCATGCTCCTTTGCCACTGTTCCAGGTTTCTTCCCAGATTAACTGTAAGAAATGTGTGAGTTTTGTAATTCTATGAGGACCATATAGTCTTTGGTCCTCAGCTCAACTTGAGAGATGAGAACGGCAGGTCACCACAGAGGTGCAGTCTCCACAAAGGACTTTGGTGAGGTTTCTCCTAGTCCCTGATCTCAGAGAGAGTGGAATTTGGCTGACTGACCCTGCCACGTGGAAAGGACAGTCAGGAACCTTCTGGGCGCTCATCTGCCTTTTCCCCACATGGCCTGATGGTGCAGAGGTGGTAACGCAGAGTCTTACAGAGTCCGGTAGAGCGTAGCACTGCCTGCAGGTAGGCTATGGAGGATCCTGATCCTGATCCTGCCTGGGAGGCAATGATGGACACGGACTGGGGAAAGGGGTTCTAGTCCGTGCATAAACACATGGGGACCCTTAGGCACCTGGACCCCAAAGTGATTTGTATTTGTGCAGATGCTCCCTTTGATTGCGGGTTGAGGAGAGGAGCCGCTCTTTCCAGCTCATCATCTGGAAGAGTGGCCATAAGTGCAGAGAAGCTGAACAGGTGCCTGCACCTTGGCCAAGGGTTCAGGATTAACCATCTCCTCTGCAGCTACTTTGATCCCTACCACGTCGTCCTGACTGCGCTGGGTTTACACAGGGCGAGTGGATCTTGCCCACAAGGATTGTTTTTGTGTTTGGAAGCCTGCGATGACCAGACATCTTTTAGCGGCAAGGTTTTTTTCATTGTGAACATCGCACAATATCGTGCTTTCGGGACAGTTTAAAAGATACGGAACTTTCTAAAAGATGTTTATTGAGGTCAGGGTATCAGCACGGTAAACACTAAAACACATGCTGAAGAATAGCTGCCTTCAGAGGTTTATTTGTGGAGCAAGCAGGACTGGGCGGCAGGACTTGTAGATATTTTTACCATTTTTACCATGTAAGTGATGAAATTCATTCAATTGCAGGAAGAAACACAGAAGAAGAGGAAGCTATGATGCAGGAATGGTTCATGCTGGTTAATAAGAAGAATGCCTTAATAAGACGAATGAACCAGCTTTCTCTTCTGTAAGTATGGATGGACACATGTATTTACAAAAGGATAATTTACTGGAATATTTACCCATCAGATAGACGCAAAACTTTTTTGCTCTCTTCCCATTAGACTTCAAAAATATTCCCTCAAATGTGAGTAATGCGGATGCTTTGTGGAATGCATCGAGTAACTTGTTTTTCTCATATTTCAGACTTGAAAATGAGAAGCGTGCAGTGACACAAGATTAGCCAGAGCTGTGAAAAAAAAAAAAGAATTGAAGAATTATTAAGCACAGTTACATTTTCAAAGGCCCAACAGTAGAATAAAATTACATTTTAGAAATGCACAGATAGATTTGGATTGTGCCTCAGATGTGACAGGTGAAGACTATTTGGAGAGAAAGCAAAATTTGAGTCGCTGCCAGCTGCGCAGAAATTTTCAGTCCCGTCGCTAGTGGCGGGCTAGCGGCACTGGACTGCTGCAGGGATGTTAGTGAGTCAGTCACAGCGCGACGGTACCAGCGATGCCGCAAAGTAAGGAGAAATAAACTTTTTTTTGCTAGCAGCGGCCAGGCAGGGAGCAGACGCTGCTCGTTTTTAGAGGCGTTCTGCCCTCGGCGCTGCTTTTCCATCTCCTTTCGGTCTGGTGATATTTCTTTCCGTAATGCCACCTAGTGTAGATGCCTGCATACTTCCCTGGGAAGAGCCCGTGCTCACGAATTTCCCGCCGTGTCTGAACTTGACAGAAGATTCTACCTTCAGAATATTAAGCTTTCTAATCCCGTGCCTAATTTTCATTATTCATTAGGGCCGAAGGTATATAGGATAATACTTCCAGTGTCATATTATCTTGGTGAATAGACTGATGCTGGAATTTGTTCGTTAGGTCTGGGGGAATGTTTTATACTGAGGACATTCCACAACAGCCGCTCCAAGGATGAATATGAAATCATTGCGTCCTGTAGCACAATACAGTTAAACTGACGGAATTAAAGCCGACTTTATAGAAAATGAAAAGGCCCTGTTACTGAATGTGCCACCTGAGCAAGGTTTTAAGTTTGTGTATCATTTGTTTGGAGTAGCTTAAAGTTAAAGACAAAAGTCGGTTACGAGTCCTAAAATCAATGTAAGTTAAAGGTTCTTTTAAGTGTTTAATGATTTAGTAATTAACATATTGATGAACTTTTGCAACTTGCCTAGGGAAAAAGAACATGACCTAGAAAGGCGCTACGAGCTGCTGAACCGGGAGCTAAGAGCAATGCTTGCCATCGAAGGTAAGAGCAATCCTGGGTACCGAGGGAAGGAAAATGCTTGCTGCCGAAGGCGGCTGCCTGGAAGTACCAAACCGGGAGGTTTTTCTGAAGCCCAGTTAAGAATTAATGCTGATATTTACATCATTTCAGGTGATAGCGCACAGCAAATACGCTGGGTCCGCGATCCCATTCTTAAGTTTTATTTGGGGGGGCGCCCAAGATATGGGATGAAGAAATGTGGTCTCCTTGGAATAAACTTGGGAAAAAGTGGTGAGGAGGTAAAGAGTGTTTGTCCAGGGTTTATGACTTTTTGTTGCAGTAACGCTCCCTGGGCTTTCCTGTGGCATTGCGCTGCTTTGGGTGCCTCAGAAAATGGAGGGGGTGACCCGCAGAAGGGAGCCTCCTTCCTGTTAGCGTTTAGCATCTGGTTTGCAACCCTATCTCACTGGGGGAAAAAAAGTCTCATTGGTTTAGGTGGTAAAACACTACGTTTGCCAAGTAAATATTTCATCTCAAGCAACACCAGGATTAGTGCGATCCTTTGCACAGATTTTCTCCCTTCTCTGCAACTCTCCCGAGTTTAGTCACCTTACCTGAATGAAAACTCGTGGGAAGATTGACACGCGGGATAAATGAAACAATTGCGTCCTTTCCATAGGGCTTTCAAGTGAATTGTACAATAATCCTGGGGATGATTCATAGTAAAAAATAAACATCCAGATAGCTTAAACCGTTGCTTGCATTATTTTCTTATTTAAATATCTTAAGTGTTTTCTAATGCTGCACTGCTTATACCTCTCACTCACAAATGCTGTCTTATAGTTCAAAGACGTTTGCTTAAAAGTTAATCCTTTGGGCTCTGTAAAATGGACCTTTTGTCTAATCAATGCAAATTGATTTTGCTATTCTGTATTGACCTCTCAACCCTTTGACTGTCCATGGTAATTTCTTTCTTCACCTGATAAGGTACCTGATCCATAATAAATCAATTCTAATTAGTTTGGAGACTTCACTGGGAGCATAAGTTTGTAGGAAGAATGCAGCAGGTTTCAGGTACCTTTGTCATATCTCTCCATCTGTGGCTATATTTTTTGCATAAGACTACGGTCACTATATGCTCGGATAAACTGGAGTCATAAATGTATACGTTACGTTCTGCAGAGACAAACCAGAGTAATTGGGAATCGTACTGACCAAGTATTTAAAACATAAAATACTCTAAAAGCAGAGAAGAGCTAAGAGATACTGGACTGAAATCTGAAATTTCAATGTTTAATTGCCTCCTGTGTGCTTACTGTCTTGGAATGTCCTAGCAGCAGCCTTTGAATGTCTGGCAGCCTATGCCATTCACACACTGACTTGAACAAAAGTCTGTCCTTTTTTAATTTCTGTTTGTAAGTTCAGAGGGATGCCAAAACCCAGGAAAGTCCTCTTTTTTTTCTCTTTTGGGGGTTTTGTGTTGTTTTTGGGTTTTTGCTACTGGTGATACGATAAATGGGGGTATAGGGAGGAAACGTAAGTGCTGATGAGTTTTGATTATTTTGGGGGGTTTTTTATTTATGCAATAAAGTCCGCTTTAGCCTTTTAACCCTGAGTAAGATTACTAGTCTGATAGAGCTTTTAGCAGCTGTCTGCTTTTACCTAAAAAACATACTAAAGGAGGAACTCTCCCAAGAAAATGCCTGTGCAAACTCAAAATGCACATTTGTGACACCTCGCCTCTCGATGAGCGCGGCAGTGCTGTATCGCTCTCTGTGTCTGACATACGCTGGGGTGCAGCGATGCGCTTTTGGGGAAGCACCATTTATAATGTGATTTCCCCGAAGAAGCATGGGCTGCCGGAACATCCCGGCACTGTCTGCTTGAAAGCCGTTTAGCCGATCGCTAATGAGTGCTTGGGCTCCGTGAAAGAGTTGGAAAGACAGATCTCACTGTTACCAGCACCAATTCAAAACCTGAAAAATATGGGCAGGGGGGAGGAAAATAATATGTGTGTGTATATATATATATATAACAGGATGGGACCAGTTTGTTTGTCTAAAAGAAAGGCAGAACGCACCAACCCAAACTGGAACTTAAAAAAAAAGGAAAGTCTTTGAAAGGTGATAATTACTGTTTTGGTAAATTGCTCCAACTCTTCCACGCGTGACTGTGCTGTTTAAAAATCTATCAACCAATTTACTTAGCTAGTTGATGACAGGGGAAGGGAAAAAAAGAATAAGAGAGAGCGCCTTGCAAAAGGTAGCAGCCTGCTGATTGCAGATAAAGGTGGTTTATTGGCGGCCGGCCTGCCCTGCCTGCGCAGGCAGCGTGTGGGCAGCGCTGGCGGCCGGAGGTGCTGACCGTTACGATGTTCAGTGATGTGGAGACAGTGTCCTCTTAGCCAACCGCTAAAATGGAGGCATACGCCACTGAATAGCCTTTTGGAGTGTTGCGGCACTTCACGCGGAACACGTGAATGACCGAGGGTGGTAAAGAAGGCATACACACACCCCCCACA
>Ga0065711_1038510_pt1 | contig 18682 bp, 7 predicted proteins | sample Hoacrofraction12_FD_59098 | JGI IMG/M metagenome (GOLD analysis project Ga0065711, IMG submission 59098) | Hoatzin crop microbial communities from Cojedes, Venezuela - Epithelial fraction 12 v2 (version 2) | ecosystem: Host-associated > Birds > Digestive system > Esophagus > Crop | place...
AAAAAAAAAAAAAAAGGAAAAAAAAAAAGAAAAAAGGGTAGGTCTTGAACCGCTTCATTTTTGTGGATTTCAGGAGAACTCTAGTCAAATGTGTATTTGGAAAAGATCTTAAAGGCTCTGACAGTGGTTGGTTCCTGTGCGTATTCATATTGCTCTATTGTTGCAGAAGGTTATTTCAGTGAAGAAGCCAAAGCTAAAAGAATGATCTGCCTAGATCTGGTGGCCTATAACTGATAATTTTTCAATAGTTTCTGATCAAACCAACAGCAGCAGTATGGAGCAGGTCTATAGTGTTACTGCAGGATGTTTGCACTCTCTTCCTTAGCACTTTGCACTCTCAGCTTCCACTATCGCTAGTGAAGATACACCAACAGCTAGCCAGTCCAGTGCTGGACTATTTTACCTGCACGTTTGATCTCATTAAGCTCTGTAGAAAAACTGTGGGTTTACTTCCTAATACTGGGTCCAATTTTTTCCGGCTCTTGATGTTACTTGGATTCTTGACTTCATGGCACCTCTTCTCCAGCTCTTCATAGAGCCCAGTGGCAAGTGGGTGTTCAATTAGCTAGCATAGGGATCTCTGCTGGCTACATGCTGTGAAGAAGGCAAGCAATAATTACCAAGTGATGTACTGATTCCCTTGTGTGATTCAGATTCCCTTTCATTTGAGCTAAAACAGTATTTATTGAAAGGTGTTGGATTATTTGCTCTAAGAAAGACTGGAAAGTTAAGGTAACTTGAAATAAAAATTATTCAGTCTTCTTTAATACAGAGGAAAAGAATAGGGAAATAATCATGTTGTGTAGTAGTTACTGTACATACAAATTTGAAAGAGTTTTTATCCCTTCATCTGGGATTTCAAAGATACTTCTGAAGAAGAATTTGCACAAACTTATATACAATAAGTAAACTTTCTACAGTGGGAGTTTCTTTAGTCATATTTCTTTTAACAACTGTCCTTCACTTTTTTTGGTGGATGATTGAATTGCAGTTAGGGTAAATCAAAGAAAGCAGAGGATTATCTTGTTGGTATAGAGAACGTATGGAGATCTGTGCACCTGGGAATTTTGGTTCAAAAGTCATGTTACCTATTTGGTGTCCAGTATTTTTCATTGCAACACAGAGCTTTACCTTCCTTAAAGTAGTATAGTGATACTGTGGCACTCTCAGTTATAGCTAATGTCTGTATTGATAATTTAGAGAATGAAGATTATATGACTGTTCACCTGCTTTCTTCTCTGAAATATGTTGTGAATATTATATACAATTATTTAAGATAATCTGGCCCAGTTGTTTGAGATTATCTGGTATTTATAAATAACAAGAGAAATTATAGTTCGGGTACACGCTTGTGCTTGTGTGATATAACCTTCCTTCTGAATCAGAGAATAGGTTCTTCTTTTTATTAAACAGTTTCGCTTGTGGACAGAAAATTACTCTCTGCAGAACACCATCACAGCTGTGAGTCTATCTGCAGTTGGATGGAAGTCTGCTCTGCCAGACAAATGGCTAGGCCTGAATAGCCCTTTTGCGTTCAAAAACTCTTCTGGGTGGAATATGGAACAGATTTTGGACAGGAAAGGAAAATATTTCAGGCCAGATGGTTAGTCTGATGGAGCCGTATTCTGACAGAAGGAAAGAGCAGTATTGTGTAGTTCAGCAGTTATGTCAGGGACAGAACAAAGCCCTTCTACTAAGTTAGTGGAGATCCACGAATGTGCTGGACTCTAGGGTAATATGACAGTTCCTAAGACTAGGTGATGGGAAATTGCTAATGTAGTATGATAAAGTTTTCATGCTGTTCTACTGTCTCAGCATTTCCTGAGTAGAAATGGCTGAGATCCACATTCTTTCAAGCAATTCTTTATTAATTGGAGGTTGTGTTTGTATCTGTATATGCATGAGCTGGATTTGGTTGACTTCAGTCTGGTTTTGTACTTTTTTTTAAGATGTGTCTCATCCATGAAATCCTGTAGAGTGGTTGCTTTTGAATTATAGAGCTAGAATGGGTTGATTCATTCCATGGAAAAAATCGAAACTGAGATTACTGTCTCCTATTACACTGTGTCTAACTTGTCACCAAACGCAATCATTTATAATACTGGAGCAACTTATTAAAGAAGAGCAAAACTCAGTATAAATGCTGGTTTAGGATGTCATATAAAAGGACTAAGAAAGCCGCAGCATCTAGGGTGAGGCAGCAGTGAAATGCAGCAACAGCTCACTCCTGCTGAGATCCACATTTCCTGCTATCTGGGCCTCTCAGAAAGGCTGATACATTTGCTGATAAGACACCTGTGGTTTCTGAGAGGCAGTGCCTTCTGTTCCTCACTGAGATTGCTCTTTGACCTCTTTGATGTCTAAATTAAGAAAGAAAAATACAATCTGGCATGCTGCCCTCAAAAGATTGCCAACTTTCTCATCCAAGAGTGGTCCTTGAGAAACCAGGACCCAGTTTATACACCGGTGTTTTATTAGTATGGAAAATGCATGTAAATCTGAAAATAAAACTAATGAATAACAGGTTTTATTACAGCATCATAAAAGAACCTTGATGAGAGACCTTTACGGATTGTGTTTGGAATATGTCTGCGATGACTACCCATATTTACAGTATATTTAGGCAGTTTGTGGAAGTTCTAATTAATCTCTTAATCTTTAAATGTGATCTAAGATCTTGAAAGCAGAAGCATTTGAGAATGTTGTACGACATATACTGTGGTAGCACTCGTTAAAATAATTAATTTCAGTGTCTCCTTTCAGTATCTCACATCTAAGCATGTAAATCATACTCTTTTGACATGTGATGTGAATCATTGGTAAAAGAAATCGGTAAGCAAGAGATGAAGGGACGGAAGTTTGTTAGCATGCAAATGAAACTTAGAAATACAAAAAAAGATAAGACGTATAGAATTCTGGAAATGTAGACTTTATTTTTTTCAAAAGCACCTCAAACTTTTTTCTGAAAATATGTGCTTACTAACTGAAACAGGGATAGGTGAGTAAATTTTAGCTCTTCTTTCAGATCATGCTTCAAAATTATCAAAATATTTAGTTGAAATAAACAGGCTTTTTTATTTTTCCACATCTGATAGATATATATATTACCCATTCTTATAGCTCTTTGCAGTTTCATAGGATGACTCAGGTGGGAAAAGGCCTCAGGAAATCTCTAATCCAACTCCTGGCACAAAGCAGGGTCAGCTATGGGGTCAGACCAAGCTGTTCACAGCTTTATCCAGCTAGGTTCTGAAAACTTCCAGTGACGGAGAATGCACCATCTCTCCGGATGCAACCTGCTACAGTGCTTACTACAAGAAGAAAATATTTTTCCTTATACCCAGTGGGAACCTCTCTTATTTTCCACTCATGCCTGTTTTTACTTGTCCACCTGCCAGGCACCACTGTGAAGATCTTGGTGTATCTTCATTAAGATCTTCTTGGTGACCTCCTCATAGGTGCTGGTGGACTGCCATTAGGTCCTCCTGAAGCCACTTCTTCTCTAGGCTCAGGAAGCCCCATTTCCCAAGGCTCTGTTAATGAGGCAAGTTCTCCAGCCCCAATACTGTCTTGGCAGCCCTCTGTTGAACTTGCTCCATTTTCTTAATGTCTTTCTGGCATTGGGGAGACCAAAACTGGATGCTGTATTTAGATGTGTTGGCATGAGTGCTGAATACAGGAGGAAAACCCTTTCCCTCAATCTGCTGGCTGTCACCCTGTTAACACAGCCCTGGATGCTGTTGGCTTTCCTCGCTGCCCAGGCACACCGCTGGCTCATGCCCAGCTCACTGTCTGCTGCCACGGCTGGGGCATTTCTGCTGATCTGCTCCCCAGCGAGGCAGGCAGCCCCCAGCCTGGACCGCTGCAGGGGGCTCTTCCTTCCCAGCTGCAGGACTTGCGATTTGGCTGTGTTGGTTTTTGTCAGGTTCCTGTTGGCCCATTCCTCCAGCCTGTCTGGATCACCCTTAATGGCAGTCGGCCTTCAGGGATATAGACCGTTTCCCCACATCTAGTGTCATTCTCAAACTTGGTGAGGCCACAGTCCATTGCCTGCTCCAGCTCACTGACAAAGATATTAAACAGGACCCATCTGGTTGCCAGTCCATCCAGACTGTGGTGTCTTATGAGGCAGAGTTATTAAGCTGCTAAAATTACGTGCAGCCTGCTCACAAGTCTTAAACTGTAGATCATAATAAGCCCTTCACTAGGGCGATCCTGTAAGAACCAAATATAGAAGAATATATACATAATACAGTCCAGTTTTTGTGACCTTTCTTCCCCAAGTACATTTTGGATCTTACAATGAACTTGTCTCAAAAAAGATTATATTCAAATATGAAAGAGATGAAAATTTAGATGTCTTTGTTTCTGGCATTTGGTTAGGACTCATCTGTAGTGCAAAGCAGTTGCTCAAAGGAGGTATATGGGAAGTGGTTACTCAAGGAACAGCGGGCATTTTTGATGCTTGAGCCACTGCAGAAGCTTATATAAAAAGGATATCCTCATACATTCATAAGACTGTACAAGATGCTTTTATCTTCTCAAATGCACAATGACAGGTTTTTATTTTCTGGTAGTTGTGCAGCTTTCAGAGTAGTTCCTCTGCAACATGCTATTGTATCTATGGAAATTTCACAATAAGGTTCATTTGTATAAATTTAGCACATATTTCTGGTTTGAAAACAGAAGAAAGCCAGACTGCTATCCTTTACAGAGTAGAATAATTATATTACTGATAGCTTATAGTTGAGTCAATATTGCTTTTAGAAGCCATTATATGAAGTCCATAACCTTGCAGCATCATCTTCAAAGAGGAAAAAAAGTGCAATATATCTAATGTAATTATCTGTAAAAATTCTTTAAGTACTGCCTGGTTTACCAGGTATGATGGGGGCCTTGGGGAACTGGAGATAATTGTGTGGTCAAAATGGTTCTGATCTTGGATAAGCTGTTAATTTATTATCATAAGTTAATTTATTAAACACTTTAGCAGTTGTTTAATGAGCTGTCTAAAGGAGAGAGATGAATGCTACCAGCAGCAAAATATTAATAAATCCTATGTACAGAAAGGATTTTACATCATTATTGAGTCTTCCTTTTCTGGGTAAGGGTTTTTATTTCCTCATGTGAATTTCTCTTGCTACACACTTCCTTTCAAACATAAGACTTAAATAGTACTTAAATCACAAATAGCAACAGAACATTGAGTTTTATGCATTTTTATCACAGGGCTCTTGCTGTGCTTTCATGAAGAGGTTTTTGACATTAACGGGATCAAGTGTATCAGCACTGTGGCTATGTTTCTGCTGTCAAATGCAGCTTCAGAACTGTCTAAAAATGTAGGAAACCCCCAGCATCCTTGCAGAAACCTTGCCTATATTTAATTATATCCAGACAGAGAAAGCAGAAGGTTTGCCAGACACTGACAGATGCAGACACAGGATTTGCCACACACTTTTGGAATGGAGGTCTATTATCCTGTTACTGGCAGTGGCCAGTCCCAACTATTTAAAAGAAAGAAAAAAAACAAAAGGAGATCACAGTGGCTTTTGGAATAAATACTCTTTCCCTAGTAGTGAAATACTTCCTTCTATCCAGGCAAACAGCTTAGTTGATAGATACTGAGCTGTGGCTACTATATCCAAATGACAGTCGAAAGCTCATGTAAGCGGGTTAAAAGATGACAGGGAACATGTGATCTCTGAGAAGAACCTAAAACTGAAATTTAACCTGAAACCACAGCTATAAAAGACTGGACCATTTTTATGAAGAGTACTCTGTGCTGTGGTGTATGAGAACATGTCTAGCAAAATTGCTGCTTAGGTTTTTATTCTACTATAACCTATGTCATTATTATAATATTTTGACTGGTTTGATCCTTTTCTGGAACCTGACTGTTCTATGAGCAAGAGCAATAACTTGCAGTAGGAGGATCCATAATTTAATTGCTGTTGGGTGAAAAGGTTTTTCTGTTACCAGACTGATGTTTCAGCCTTTCATTTTTATACAATCCCCTTGTGTTCTTGCTTCATGAAAAAAGGGTACTTAGCAAAACTCCATCTAATTTCACTGAACTATTAATTTCATTTGCTTTCATACCATCATTTTTCTGCTTGTCATTTCTAGAGGAAAATTGCCCTCATTTTTCTTCTTTTTCCTACTTCTTCAGTTGTGTTTCTCTTTACACAACCTCTGTATTTATTGATTTTTTTTGCTTGAGTCATGGTGACCAATGAAATTGATATGGTAATTGCCTTTGACTTTCATTAGTAAAAATTCAAGTGCTATGTACTCTTGTGAATAAGCAAGCTGATTGAAGAGACTTACCTGCAACATTCCAGATACATATCGTGCATCATAGATTTGAGATTACAGGAAAAGCCAGCAGCTTTCTCCTATGCTTACTAAGTCCATCCATCAGTGATCAGAATTTCTCGCTGTCCACATGCACCAACTTATGATCACATACAGACACTAGGATTTTAAGCTGTCAATGTCTTTGGAAGAACTTGTGAGATGCTGATATCAAAATGTTAATACTAAAATGTGGCCTCATCAGAAGGAAGATACTTATTTTTATTTTTTTAACTTTGCAATAACACTTATTTGTATGTAAATACTTTATAAGCACCTGAAAGCAGGCTGTGCTCCAAACAGATATATGATGTATACCACCAGACATCCATGTGTAACTTCCATGGGAGTAACTCTGGAGGATTAGATCAGTGTTGAAAATTAAATATGTACATCTATTTATAACATGGAAGCCCATATCTAGCTAGTTAAATTAATTTATTTCAGAAGCTTTTTATGTAAGAATTCACTCTTTCCATTGGTAGTCTTGCCAATGCCAGTTTCAGTTTTACTCCTTGGTCTACTTCAGTTTATTCATATTAGCCTAGTTTCTCTGTGGCTATGCAGTTACTTAATTATTAATAATAAAAAGGGATACAGAACACAGAAAAGTCATATTAATCCCTAGTCCACTAAAATAATCAGTGCAGAGTTGAAACATTTAAATTTTTACAGTATTAACAACTGATTAAGCACTGAAAGAAGCTCATTAAAATTTATTTATGTGCATCTATATGTCAATAAAAGTACGATTTTTGTAACATAAATGATGAAAAAACGACAGAAATTCCTGTTCAGTCATATGTACAGTTTTATCTTATGTAGTAACACAGAATGTATCAGCTGCAGTTTTCCTTTTTGAATCTTCTCCAGGGCTCGTTATATTCCTATTAGTAAGTGAGATTTTTCATGGTTGGTGTAGCAAAACCATTTTTTGGGGCACATCTTTCTTTATATAAGCATGTGGTTTAAATATGTGTAATCTGCAAAACATTTTAAACTTATCATTTTAAGGCTTCAGTTAATTGGTTTAGATTTAAAAGTTTGAATCCTCCATTCTTTCCAGATAAACAAAGTTCTGCAAGTACTTAACAAACATCACATGACCCAAAAAACACCGGTCTGGGAGGCAGGAGCATATTAAGGCTTTAATCCTGAGAATGTACCCATTTCTACTTCAGCCAAAACTAGTAATGCAGAACATTTTGTTGAAATTTTTGATAAGTTGAACATTTTGTATGGTGAGTAAAAGGAGACCATCAGACCGCTCTAGCCCTCATGTTAAAAAATTTACCTTTGACACAAATTTCAACTTTCAAGGTAGCATTATAATCATGGATTAGCAGAGTCCTATTTTTATTTGTATTTGGAATCAAAAAGTAATAAAAAAAAATTTGATTTGTGAGAGTTACATGGATTTTAATGTGAGTTTATATTTATCTGAAAGAAAGAAATTCACTGGGTACAGAAATCCTGGGGAATGTATGCAACATTAAGTGACTTGGGGAATAGTAACAGCACAGCGTAGCATAACTGCCTTAGAAATCTGCTTTAAGTAATGCTTAGGAAGAAGATAAACTATCTCTGTGAATTTGTACTAAATCAGGACATAGCTGGAGAAGTTTGATGATGTATGATCTAATATCGAAAAAGAAATGCTCTTAGGTACTTGATAAGCAGCTTATGATACTCTGTATAACATTGCCCATAATGAGAAGTATGAGGCTTCTTAGATTGCAGCTACGTGGGGACGACCATTGATCTAATACTTGTGTTGACAGTGATGTTATCAGTGTGTGTACCAGATGGAGGCACGTTCAGCATTTGGAGCAAGGTCAGAAGTCTTGGTAGTAAAAATGCTGGGTCAGCAATAAGAGTTGCAGCATTCACTATCCTTTCTACAGCTTCATTAGGTTCTACATACGTGGTAATCACAACACCTACAGCTCTCTTCTTTGTTCAAAAATAATTTTTAATTTTGGCTCAAATATTTTCATTACTTTTTTTGTTATAAAAATATTATTTTGTCTAAAGCAAAAAATTATGGAGGAATATATAGATTGGATTTAATACTTTACATTTTTTATATTTTGGCAAATATTTTCCAAAAAGATAATTCTTCCAAGTAGTAGTTTTCCTGACTGATACTGAAATATTTATTTTGACACTACATGACACACTTTACTACATAACTATTGCATTATGAAAGATTAATTATTCAACACCTTCATATCAGAGATTTGATTCTAGAAAAAATAGTGTCCATAGTGGGGACTGAGAATAAATTTTTGAATGTTCAGGTTATAAGAACACCATGATTTGACCAGATCTATTGTCATTTAAAACACTGTGGACCACTCTTAGCAGTGCATGACTATTACAACACTTTCTAAATGGTGGGTTACTGTACTTTTGTCAGTCTTTAATTATTTTTTTAATACAGTGTTCATAATAAAATTCACATTAAAAAAAACGAAAATAAAAAACCTTTGTGATGATTTATCCTGCTCTAGCTCAGAAAGTGATTATTATCTCATAGGTAGGATGTTGCCTCTGAGAAGCATTCGATAGTACACAAATCCACAGTGAAATGAATAACTTTAAGCTTGTTAAATCAAGCAAATTAGCTATTCTCAGTTTGATTAGTTAAGCTCTGTGTGATGCTCCTGCCTGGGTCTAGGAATATATTTAGACTGGGCCACGGAGAAGGAAACTTGCATAGTAAATAATTGAAAATTTGTTTTCCTCCCCTAAAAATTACATTTACCTCTTCCTATTGTATTACCTTCTGAATTTATTTTCTGGGCTTTTAGTATTTTCAAGAGCTTGTTTTTTATTTGCTTATGAGACAAGATTTTTGTTTTTTTACTAATGACAAATTAGCTGTTACCAAAGATCTGTGTTTGGAATTGTTCTTTACAAAAATGTAATATTCTTTATTCGATGCAGTTAGGATCCTCAGTAACCCCAAATGGTGTGTACAGAACAGTTATAGTGTGATGACAGCTACATCCGATTTTGCCTGGCATCTTTATAACAGTGTGTCACTTGTCAGTTCTGTTTGATCATGCAGACCTACATGTGTATTAACAATGTGGATGAAGACAAAAGGTTTCAGATCTGGAAATAATTTGTATGCACAGCCAGACTTGCTTCACTGTATGGATGTTTTATCACGGATTTGAGCTGTAGTGAAAATGAAATGAGAAGACTAGTATATAGGGGTTTGTGCTGAAAACAGTATTTCAAAGCTTTGAAGCTTTCTACCTTGTTGCCCTCTGACTTGTTCACTCTGAACATAACTCAGGTTTTCAAACCCGATTTTAGCTCTGGACAGTCACATGTTTAAAGGTACAGAAGGTGGTCATTTTCAGAGACGCAGAATTGCACTCCATGAGAATGCCATTTATAAGTACTTCAGTTTTACTGTTCTACTCCTTTCATAGTTCCAGAGTACTTGAAAAATCTTTCTTGACTCAGGCATATAACGGAGGGAAGGAGAGTGCAAATAACTCTTACAGGCACAATTAGCAGCTTCCATTTTCCTGTGTCCCTGTATGACAATATCCTTGGGATAATCCAATGTTCCAATGGAAACATACACACCAATTCTCCATCCTGTCATATATAAGATTATTTTCCTTCTTCTGTATTATGTATTTTTTCTTAATATGAGCTGACATATTTATAAAAGGGAACAACCCTCTGGATAAGCTACCAGCCAGAGAAGGTGAATGTGAATGTCTGTAGCCAAGTCCCTTCCCTCAAGCCTTTTATCTTGCCAAAACCAACACAGCCCAAATATGAAAGCAGCCTGATTTGCCCTTCGGAATGCTTTTACAGCCTTCAGTCTTTTATACCAACTTCAGAATATCTCTTCTGTAATCACTGAGGTAAAAACCACCACTCAGGATTTGCAAGACAGAACATTTCAATTCTTTTTAGGCATCCTGTCATGCAGCTGAATTCACGAGCCCAAGTTTAGTGCCAGGGCTCTCCATACATGATATTAGGGGAGCTAAGTGCCTAAGAATGAAACTGGCAGTTGCTAACAAGTGTTCACTGGTCACTAGAAAATGCTGAAGTGCTAACGCATGGCTTTATCCCAGTCATGCAAACTTCTAGGAGCATACCTGATGATCTGAGAGACTCACAGCTGCCAAACATATCCTACAGCTCAGAGTCAAAACCAGGTCAGACATTTATTTCAAAAAGAAGACAAAAATGGGAAGCAGAATACATTTACCTGGAAAGAATTCCCCAACTGATACATTACCCAGGAACCAGATCGACTGGAGAGTTGTAGGTTCAAATTCCTGTGTATTCTCTGCACAGGAGTGAAGAATAACACAAGTTATTTCTCTCTGCCTTCCTTTCTTAGGAAGTCAAATAACATGTCTGGATTGCCACTTTTTACCTCACCCCACTGAATCATACCCTAGATGATGAGGACAGTGAGTTTAAGAATAGGCTAAAAATAGAGCTGTCACCAGTAGAAATGTACTTCTCTCTGGATAGTTCAGGCAGTCATGTAAGCTGTTGATTATTATCTAATTAGGGAAAAAGATAGAAGCGAGAAAGCAGTCAGCCTAGATTACATGTTTGATGTACTAAAATTATTCCTGAACTGAACTGCAGGTTTGCATCCCACACCAAGACTTGGAATATGCTGTTGAAGCCTGTATTCTGATTTTATAATCTCCTTGTAGCAGCTGCCACTCAGTCTTTCAAATCACACACATCTTTGATGTTAGCCTATTGTTCCATTAAGGTGCAGCTCACTGCTTCTTTCAGCTCAATCTCTTTTAATCTTGCAAATCAAATAAAGCTCAGTAATGCAGATAATGTGTCAAAAATGTCCATACCTCATTGACATTCCCAGTGGAAGCCTGCTTCTGAAATAATTTCTCAGCTAAGTTCAGATATGTTCTGCAAACCATGAAACATCATTGAGAAGTGCTTAGTGCACATCAATAGAAGGAACAAGATAGCCAACAGGTATCGTAATAATAGTTAACTGCAGGGTTTTTGTGCAGCAGAATTTAGATGTGCATAAAAATTAAATCAGATTTCATGTGCATGCTATTATTGCTAAATACCACCTGTTTATAAAAATTGATATCAGATTGTATTTCTAGTGATATATCAGTGGGCAGAATGATAATTGACTAAGCCTGCTAGGAAAGTTTTGATACTACAAGTTAATGGCTTTTTCAGGTCTTTAAGCACTGTAGCCTATTATGAGATTTATCCTTGGTGGTAAATATTTTCGTTGGCAGTTTGGAGATGTAAAGAAGCTGTCACTTTGATATAACATCGTATGCATATCTGAGGAACCAAGCAGTTTTTTCTAATGTGCCCCTATGAAGCTGGATTTAGATAGGAGGGACATAACAGCTTCCTCATATAGAGGTGTCTGAGCCTAGTGGGCCAGGAAGCAGGTGAATGCTTGGGAACTCTGCTACTGAACTGTCACTGTTTAGAGCAGGGCAGCACCAGAACTTGAACAGTGATGGAATGGGGCTTTGGTTGTGTTTATGCTGTGAAATATTCATGGCATGTTTACATATTTAAAATGTCATATTGAATACAGAGAATGAATATATAAAAGTCACATTGAAAGTGATAGTTAGTATATATTCCTGATGAAGTTTTGTTCCTTTACCAATGGAGGAAAGGTAGGTTTGTCAGATACTAGGCTTACAGCACCTAATTCTGGTTCAGTCAGTGTCAGTTAGGTACACGTCACAGAATCACAGAACCACTGAATAGCTGATGTTGGAAGAGACCTCTGGAGGTCATTTAACCCTGCCCCCCTGCCTCCACGACATAAGCAGGATGGAAGTTTTCCAGGACCATGTTCACATGACTTTTGAATATCTGGAATGATGGAGACTCCACAATCTCCCTGGGAAACCTGTGCCAGTGCTTGATCAGCATCACAACAAAAAGTGTTTTCTGATGTTCAGATGGAAAACGATCAGAGACATGCCGGATTTTCTGTCCCAAACTGTCCCTCTGCACAAGGCATGAAGGTACTGGAAGTCTTAGCTGAATCCTTACACTCCCCTGATCATGAGATGCAAATTTTCATAGCCTTTACTGTCACAAGACTGCCCTTTATCTTTGGGACTGAAATACGTTCATGTTGAACTCTTTAAAAATTCAAGGACAACAGGAAGAAAATAAACTGTGAACTATAGAAGCTGGAGAAGGAAAAGACTCAATAAACCATTTAAGCCATGTTCTTGATAGTATGGGTGTCGTCGTTTAGCCTGGCTGGACGTCAAGTGCCCACGAAAGATGCTCTTATCACTCCCTCTCCTCAACTGGACAGGGGAGAGAAAATATGATGAAAGGCTCTTGGGTTGAGATAAGGACAGGGAGAGATCACTCACCAACTACCAATTTGTCAGGGGCAAAACAGACTTGACTCAGGGAAATTAGTTTGATTTATCACCAATCAAATCAGAGCAGGATAATAAGAAAGAAAACCAAACCTTGAAACACTTTCCCCCAACCCCTCCCTTCTTTCCAGGCTAAACTTCACTCCTGATTTTCTCTACCTCCTTCCCCCGAGCAACACACGGGGATGGGGAATGGGGGTTGTGGTCAGTTCATCACACTTTGTCTCTGCTACTCCTTCCTCCTCAGTGGGAAGACTCCTCACACTCTACCCCTGCTCCAGAAAGGAGTCCCACCCACAGGAGACAGTCCTTCACCATCTTCTCCAATGTGAGTCCTTCCCATGGGTTGCAGTCCTTCAGGAACAGACTGCTTCAGTGTGGGTCCTCCAGGGGGGTCACAAGCCCTGGCAGCAAACCTACTCCAGTGTGGGGTCCTCTTTCCATGCGGCCATAGGTCCTGCCAGGAAACTGCTCCAGTATGAGCTCCCCACAGGGTCACCCCTCCTTCAGACATCCACCTGCTCTGGCGTGGGATTCTCCGTGGGCTGCAGGTGGATGTCTGCTCCACCATTAACCTCCATGGGTTGAAGGGCGACAGCCTACCTCACCACAGTCTTCTCCATAGGCTGCAAGGGAATCTCTGCTCTGGAACCTGGAGCACCTCCTCCCCCTACTTCTTCACTGACCTTGGTGTCTGCAGAGTTCTCACTCCTCTCTCTGGCTGCAAATGCCATTACACAGGGGTTTTTTCTTCATTAATATTATCACAGAGGTGCTACCACCATCACTGATGGGCTTGGCTTTGGCCAGTTTTGGGTCCATCTTGGAGCCAGCTGGAACTGGCTTTATTGGACGTGGAGGAAACTTCTAGCAGTTGCTTGCAGAAGCCACTCCTGCAGCACACCCCCCCCCCCGAAAAACTTTGTCACGTAAACCCAGTAAAATGGGGTTATTAAGAACTGTATATTCTTTAGTATTTAGTCCTGCCTAATGTGTTGTTGCATTCAGCATGCAGATTTCTGTCATTTACGCTAAGGAAAGTAATCAGCAGCCTGCCTTTTTTCACTGTTAGAAGTCATCTTCTTGAGACTAACTGGGATTTTCAAGGAATCAAATTAGTTACCTATGAGCCTTATTCCCCAAAATTCCTTTCAGAAAGCTTTTAGAATTTTTTTGTTTTCTTTATGTAACTAAACACTTTCCACACAGCTCCTGTTATGTGTGCTGATCTTGCTAGTAGTTCCTTTTGGTTCATCAAAACTAGTGAAAAGTAAAAGTACATTCTGACAAACCCCTGGCAAGCAGTGGTGGTATGCTCACCCTGGAAAATGTATTTTTAAATTCCTTTATCTATACACAGTTTCAGAAGTATGAAATCATATCTTCCTCTAGCAAAGAAATTCAGGCAGACATGATACTTTTATTTCATTACGTTATTGTTTAAAATCAGCTTGAAATAATAAATATACGCTCAGTGTCCAGTGATCCAACATTCAGAGGCACATACTGCAGTAAAATGTTCCTCTTCTAAGAGGAACACAAAAGAAGAAAAGCAGGAGTAAGGGGAGGCCTAGCTCAGTGGTGGTAAATCACCTATAAGTTGTCTTTGGTGGTGTTGTAGATCTGGAGGTGCCAATATAAACGTGCTGTGTGAAATCTTTTCTTTTGTTTTGCCATATAGAAATTTTAGCATGTTATTTGTGATATTTGTGCTCTGAAGCCATGCAGGTATGTTAACATGAATGACAAATGAATTGAGATACAGTTGCTAGAAAAACAGTATTTTGGTTTCCTATCAGTTGTCTCTTTAGAAGTCACAATAACTCTGAAAAAAAGTCAGTCTTTAACTTTAGATGGTCTATAGACAGAAAATCAGAATTTTAACCACTGTCCAGTCCTTTCCTACCTGATATTATTATAGGGTGGATTAATGTAAAACTGAAGTAAAAAGTGGCTATAGACTATAGATTCAGTAAAGCAGTGCTAATCTTACCAAGGATGAGAGATCATTTCCCATCACACACTGTGGTTGCCCCCAGCTTTGTTTCATAAAATGGTGAGTGGATGAAACTCTGAAGAAATTCTCAGAAGTATTCTTTGGGAACCTGGAAGTGCTGACGAATATGAGAATCCTGAAATTGCCTTAAGCCTTCTTAAACGGTAATTCCAGTTAAGAAGAACCACAGCTGTCAGAAGTCCTTTGAAACTGTGGGAATGTCAAAATCCGTGGCCCATAATTGTGAGTTTGAAAAAATTCTTAACAAATAGGACACTCACTTCTCTTTGGTGTGTTCATAAGCCTTATATTTTTTGTGTGTGTGCACAGATTATGTAATTTATGAATTTATGACATATTTGATGAACATATGGTTGAAAAATTTTAGGATTGGAAAATCACTATTGAAGCATTTGTGTTCAGAAAAAGTTATTAAAAAGCCTAGAAAACATACATGAGGAACTGATGATCAGTTGGACTGGTGTTAACTGGACCATGGTGCATGTCAGTATGCTGTGTGTTGGTATAGTTCTAGCTTTCATTTTAAAATATTTTTATTTATTCTTTTTTTTTTCTAACGGCTTTTAGATCTCAGTTATTAATTTTGGTCCATTTAGCTTTGAAAATCAATCTCCTTTTGGTTATAGTAATAAGGCTTTTTTTTCACTCATGCCTTTATTAATAACTATCTAATTTGACTCAGAGCAAAAAACTTCCCATCTCAAAATTAAAAATGAATTCCACCGAAATCCAGCACTTAAAATTGTAAATATATTTCTAAAATGTTCCTCTGTTAACAAGACATCAGACTTGTGTGAAAAATAGATGTATAGCCCACACAGGAAAACTAACAACTATTATTTAATAAACTTGGGAAAGTACTGCAAGAAACTGCTGGTTTCCAACTATCACTTTTGTTTTGACTGTGCTAAATTCTCCGTTATGTACACTTTCTACAAGAAAGAGATTGAACTGAATTGCTATTGTAAATATTGCAGAAGCAGAATTTCAATATATATGAACTGGCATACACTCAATTTATGATTATGAATTCTTACAATAAAAAATCTTGACTTTATACAACTGGCTAGAAACAAGTGAGGAATTCTTTTGTAATTTTAAATATATTAGACTTTATATTAAAGAAAGAAAAAAGTTAAGTAAATTTACAGAATCTGAGCAGTAGAGTTTTTTAAGTAGAAAGAGGGTGAAGTTAGCTCAAATTTATTATTCAGAATTTTTTTTCCTTTTCTGATGATCTATCTGTGCTTAGAGACCAGAAGAAAGATTAGTGAAATCAGAAAGCATTCTTGGAACACTTCTTCAGGATCATTAATCTGTTCTGTAAAAGTCTGAAAAGCTTTCTAGCAGATTTCTCATCTACTGCCTTGACTAAAAATGATGTCTAAAAGTTAAAAAAGAAGGCCAAGCAAAACAGAAATAATAATTTTAAGTATTGTAAATAAATCTTGGTTATATACAGTTGTTGAAGGCTTTTCCCATCCTGATAAGGAATACCAATCAACATGCAAAGACAGAGTGTCATTTGGGGACCATCTTCATAGTTATTACACTTGCATCAATAAAGAGACATAGATGTTACAAATGAGGAAAGTTGTTGGGGATATACTTTTTCTACCTAAAACAAAAAAGAATTTATCTTTGTTTCTGCATAAGATCATCCAGAGCACAGCACTGCATCATTGGAATTTAATTTTGATAAATTTATGATAAAGGTAAATGCTAGAACAATGCAGGCAGTTGTTAATTATCAGCAACAATTATCTTTCATGCTTATTGTGTGCTTATAAAGTCAGATTTGTGGTATAACGAAGTGTGGAATGAGTGACAACTCTGAAAGTAGACTAGAAATTTCCCATGAAGTTTTCCATGGATTTCTTTTCAGTTTTTGTGAATCTTGGGATTTCTGATATGCATTAGCAAATTAATCCTAAGAAAATAATTGATTGGTTGTATGTAACACTGATGACATCACTGTCATGCTATTTGTGGATAGAGGTGATATTCTATTAATGAAATGCAAGATGTACATTTTTTGGAAATAGTATTTAGGATTATTGGTAAATAACTACTTGAAACAGTCTGAATAGTAAAGACAATCGTTATTCCCTGAGTTTGTGTAGTATCTGGCACTGTGATGAACACTGGGGCTTCCAGGTGCACTATTGGAAAGTGAATAATTAATAACATCAGATATGAAAAGCATTTGAATAAAATGAGATTCAGTATGAGCAGGTGCAATTCCTATGACTTCCACGCAAATTCATGTAATTATATCAAAGGTTATTGATGATTTACTGTTCCAGTTTTGCTTCAGTTTCATTAGTTAGGCTTTGACTGAGTAGATTTTTGTTATTTTCAACCAGGATTTTTTTCATCGTGTGTATCAGTTTTCACAGATGTTGATTCCCCTAAAGGATATTTTGTTGAGGGATCTATTTAGTGAAATTCATGTTGCAGTTTCTGGGGCAATTAACCACACTCTGTCTTGTGTACTGTAAAATTTTTTTTTTTGGCAATCTCCAGGCACAGTGATTGAGTTTATAGAAAAGGATACTGGTCTTTTAGTACACACAGAGGACAAAGGAGAAGCCCAGAAAAGAGCTGGAGGTACTGGAGGGATCAGTTTTTTCTGCCCTCAACATCAATGTGCTTTCATAATCCCTTTGTGCAATTGGCTGCTGGAGGATTGTGCCCAACAGACAAAGCCTGGCTCTAAGAACATGATGTTACTGCATACAGTTCAACCTCTTTTGAAACATATACCTCTGGGGAGTGAATATGGCTATTATTTCAAGAGCTAGTATTTCAAGGAGGTCACACAAAAGTGGCTTTCAGTTGAGATGCTGTAATTCATAAGCGACAGAAGGAGTTGTTATGGCTATTGTCGTCTATGCCACACCAGACAGATACTTCTGCCTGGTATTTTCTCTAAGCTGAAGGACCTTGTTGAAGTACAGCACATGTTTTAAGAGCATGTCCAATCTTAAGTTCAAGATTTCCAATGATGGAGAAATCACTTCTTTTGGCAGATTGCTCTGGTGGTGTATTAATTTTATTCCTGAAACTATGCACAACTTTTTTGAAATTTGAATTTATACAATTTCTTCTAGCCAATGGGTCTGTTCTTTTTTTTTTCACCCAACTGCGACGATTACATCTAAGCTTTTCAGAACATACCTCTTCACCTTCAAAATTTGTTTTTCTTAGACAAATGTCATGTCATATACAAAAAAGAGTAGGGAATGTGAAACGGTCTGTTTTTTATTTAGTTTGTCTAGGACTCTCTACTGGGAGCAGTTAATTACATAGATAGTAACTGCCAGCCTAATCAGCTGACTTTATGAAGTCTCCAGAAGTTACCACATAGATATAGGGAATTCCTAATATTCTGAGCCTTGGTTTCATGGGTGGTTATCAAAGAGTTTTTATCTGGTTTTGCTTCTATTTTGAACATCAGTTAAAAGGCGCATGCAAATATTTTCAATGTTTGTCCTAGGTTTTGATGAACAAAATTTATTTCATTAAACAGAAAATAACTGGGGAATTTTATGATAATCAATGTCAATATTATAATATGTTCTCTCAGTAACTGGTGAAGAACATTTTATGAATCAGATTATCTACCTGGCGTTTATGCAAGAAGGTATAACTGACAGTGATTTGCTCACAATGTCTCCTCTTATTTGTATAAGAAACAGCTTCACTGTGTAGGGTCATTTCACTATAACCTCCGTAATCGTTGAGATTTCAAGCAGCTGGCAGCAGAGCCTGCAGATGAGTATCCAAAAGGCATATTTCTATGTAGTGTTGAGCTGTAATGAATAACATATAATTTAATAGTATCAGTGTGATGAAGGTTGTATGTAGAGATGAATAAACTCAAATCCCCGCCCCCCCCCCC
>Ga0065711_1005972_pt1 | contig 18681 bp, 13 predicted proteins | sample Hoacrofraction12_FD_59098 | JGI IMG/M metagenome (GOLD analysis project Ga0065711, IMG submission 59098) | Hoatzin crop microbial communities from Cojedes, Venezuela - Epithelial fraction 12 v2 (version 2) | ecosystem: Host-associated > Birds > Digestive system > Esophagus > Crop | place...
CCCAACAGGTCAGCCCCAGCCTGTACTGGTGCATGGGGTTATTCCTCCCCAGGTGCAGGACCCTGCACTTGCCCTTGTTGAACTTCACAAGGTTCCTCTCTGCCCAACTCTCCAGCCTGTCCAGGTCTCACTGAATGGCAGCACAGCCTGCTAGTGTATCCACCACTCCTCCCAGTTTGGTGTCATCAGCAAACTTGCTGAGGGTACGCTCCGTCTCTTCATCCAGGTCACTGATGAATAAATTGAACAAGACTGACTGACCTCTGGGGAACCCCACTAGTTACAGGCCTCCAACTAGACTCAGTGCCGCTGATGACCATCCTCTGAGCTCTGCCCTTCAGCCAGTTCCCAATCCACCTCACCGACCACTCATCCAGCCCACACTTCCCGAGCTTCCCTAGGAGGATGTTATGGGAGACAGCGTCAAAAGCCTTGCTGAAATCGAGGTAGACAACATCCACTGCTCTTCCCTCATCTACCCAGCTGGTCATGCCATCGTAGAAGGCTATCAAATTGGTCAACTATGATTTCCCCTTGGTGAATCCATATTGACTACTCCTAATAACCACCTTTTCCTCCACTTGCTTAGAGATGACATCCAGAATGAGCTGCTCCACCACCTTTCCAGGGACGGAGGTGAGGCTGACCGGCCTATAGTTTCTTGGATCCTCCTTCTTGCCCTTTCTGAAGACTGGAGTGACACTGGCTTTCCACCAGTTCACAGGCACTTCTGTTTTCCAGGACCTTTCAGAAGACTGAGAGTGGCTCAACAATGACATCTGCCAGCTCCCTCAGCACTCATGAGTGCAACCCATTGGGGCCCACGGATTTCTGGGTGTCCAGTTGGCTTAAGTGATCTCTAACCCAACCCTCCTTGACCCACGGAAGGTCTTCCTTTCTCGAGGCTTTCTCTCTTATCTCCAGCGACTGGGATGCCTGAGGGCCAGCCTTAGCGGTAAAGACTGAAGCAAAGAAGGCATTCAGTAATCTCTAGTTCTTCCTGTTTATTCCCCATGCTGTGTGCATTGGTGTAGAGGCATTTCAGAGAGGTAATCGAGCATACAGGTTTCCCTGGATGGGTGCAAGAGGATCTGCCATAGCCATACCCACCCCCTTAAGGTGGCTGGCCTTCTGGTTCCCAACTTGGGAGGCAGCTAAGGAACATATGTCACTGCTCTGGCTGGCCTGGCTTACTCCCCAGTTGGATGCGATGGCTTGAGCACTGTGACTTTTGACCCCGCCACCCCAAGTCCTTCAGTTCAAAGCCCACCACACCAAGCTAGCCAGCCTGCTGCTGAAGACTCCCTTTCCTCTTCTAGACAGGTAGATCCCATCCCTTCCTAACAGGTTATAGTCTTTGAAGAACGTCCCATTGTTGTATAAGCCAGACCATGGCTTCTACATTTCAGTGAGGGTTTGGCTGATGGGTCCTGGAAAGCCTCTTCATCTGTCTGCCTCACAGCCCTCCCACTTCACAGAATTTGTGCTGATGTTAACTACAGCAGTGACTGCCCTCATGCAAAGAAAGAGTATTTCTGATAGAATTAAACCTCACCCAAGTGAAAATAAAACTCAGTGTGATATTTGCAGTAAAAACAAATAAATAACATGTTCATCAGCACCTCAGCGGCAAGCAGTTAGGTCTTTCACTAACCACCACTTCAGTGAAAGTGAGGCACAAACCAGTGCCTATACAAATATTAACTATCACATCTGAATACAGACACTTCACTGCGAGTCTCCTCCAAGGGCGTACATACTCTTTTTTACTGCTACAAAATTGATGCATAGATACCTCTACTACTTGGCCAACCTGAACTTTGAAGAGAGATTTGCAGTACAAAAATCTTACTTACAAAGCACGTTAAACCAGTTTCTGTGCTTAACATTATGGTCTCCTTCCTTATGAATGGCAATGCAAATAGGGTTTTCTAAATAACAAAATACACATACACACTTTAACACACCTAAAATTACTTAATGGTTCTTAACTATTTTGTGCCAGCATACTAGGGTGGAATTTACCATACCAAAACACATGATAATGCCCCAAGAAAGTTCAGAGTCATGAATAAAACTTCTGGAACAATTAACCAACAAGAAGTATATGCTGCAGGCATAACTCCCACTCCGACTGGACAAGAACAAGCAGCCAAAAAAATGCTCCATCAGTTTAGGGAGCCTGACCATAAACTGGATAAACTTTCTGGGAAAACACCGCTTAGAAATGTCCGATTCCATTTACAGCTGTAGAAGTATGAGATAACTCTGCTTGCTTCTACAGAATAAGAAACTAATCATCAATAATAGCATTGCTTAAGCCCAAATGACAGTAATCTTTATTTCAGATCTTGACTGAGCAAGTATAGAAACACATACCCCATGCTGGGGCTAGGCACACAGGACCTCTCTCCTCTCCTTTCCCCCCCAGATAAATAAATTATGGAAGCTGTGTGATGCTGTCAGTGCAAGTCAGTCACTTCCCCTTTGACCTGTACCTACGTCCCACTTCCAGGTGTGTCAGCACCTCCCACATCACCTTTGTGTGTTTCCCAAGCAACATACTGAGCCAGGGCAATAACCACAGGAGCTGTACTAAGAACTCCTACTTTATGCAGCTGCTGCTCACTTTTAGAGAATGATCACAGCCACAGAAGCTTTAGCTTTGGCTTCACTGCCCTGATAGAGTTGTAGCTGCAACTGTTAGGTGCTAAGCCCTACTGTTCTCCAGGGGCCTGCATCACACTTCAGCTGCCAGCTCTGCAGCAAGCATGAGTGCTACAACCAACCAAATCCATGTCTGAACCGCAGCAGCCCTCACTTCAGGCAAGATTGGAAGAACGAGCAACATTTCAATTTGCCATACAGTTTATTTCCAAAGACAGATCTGGTTCAGTCTTGGCAAATGTGGTTAGGCTACCTTCATGTAGCAGTTGTCCTCCTGGGCAAGCACTTGTACGAGTTCCATTTTTTTCTCATTCTTCCTGTTATTTTCCCTCAGTAGTGCTACTGGTCTTTTTTTAACTGTGGGTGCCAGTCTGGAACCCTCGCTGTGAATGGTGTAAGAATCACGACAGGAGTTATCCACAAAAAGAGGAGGTGACAACTTCTCCGAGACCAGGAGCTCCACGGGCTCTGCAGTTTTTGTTTCTAAGTTTAGCCCAATGCTGTCCAGTGATTCTTCTGGTAAGCTAGCTGCTGAGCCACACCTCCTGCCTACCGCATGCTTTATCACCTCTTTATTTTCCCCTGCATTTCCAAGTTTCCTCACATGGTTGTGCGTGTGGCTGTGAAAGTCAGTATTTAGTCTGTTATTGCTGCTCTCTTGCATTCCTTTACCAGTATCGTTAAAGCTGTTAGGATTTGTCCCCCTTACAGTTGTTTCTCTGCTGTTAAAATCTTGAGAGTTCAGCTCTAACAAATGCAACAGCTGTTTGTCTCTGCCACTATTTTCATCTTTGCTATCACTAGACAGCTCATTAGAGTTGATGATCCAAAGGCTGTCATCACTGGTCTGTGTGACATTCTCACTAGAGGCTAAACCCGGGACAACGCTGCAGTCAAAACCCTGTACAATCAAACATACATGGTCACCCGTCCTCTGGTCAGGTTCACAGATTATGGTATCTGGAGGTGTTTGTCTCAGGTTGTTGTACAAAAGATGAGTTAAGGTTTCATATGGTGACCCAGAGATAACATCACTGTCACAGTATGTACCATTACATTTAACTGCATTATCAGAAGGTTGATAACCAGATGGCTGAGGTCGACTGGGGCAAGAAATTATACTGGCTTTCTTTTGAACATTTTGGTACGTTACTTGCTTATGTATTTCTTCCTCTGGTAGGAAAGCTGAACCACTGTCATTTGCATGCACGGAGAAAGATGGAAAATCAGTACGTTCAGAACAGGTGTTCTGAAAATCAAGTTCAGTGTAGGGAGATCTGTAGTTGGTATAACATGTCTCATTGGAAGGGGGTTGATAAATTTGATCTCTGCAATGAAGTTCTGGTGTTTCTGAAAACTGTGTCAAAGGTAGTGATGAGCACCCATTTTCAAAACACAGAGTCAGGCTACTGTCAGCCATAGACTGAGATGTAAGGGTGTCACAGCTCCTGTAGGCACATCCACAGGGCTCCATGGATGGAGACGTAAGGGTGTCACAGCTCCTGTAGGCAGATCCACAGGGCTCCACGGATGGAGACGTAAGGGTGTCACAGCTCCTGTAGGCAGATCCACAGGGCTCCACGGATGGAGACGTAAGGGTGTCATAGCTCCTGTAGGCAGAATCACAGGGTTCCACGGATGGAGAGATAAGTGTGTCAAACCTCTTATACGCAGAGCTACACAGTCCCATGGAGGGAGACACTAGGGTATCAAAACTCTTGTGTGCAGTGTTGCTTATTCTGTCTTTTTTGGTCCCAAAGGATGGTTTATTTGGAGATTCCTGGATCAGGACATCTGAGTCATGCTGACTTTCAGAACTGCATGGAAAAAGGCTTTGATGAACCACATGTAGAAGATCGCTTGCATCCAGAGAAGCAGAATTTATGCTGGAGCTCCGATAGCCAGATTCAAAGGATTCTTCTGATTGTTCTGAGTTCTTGCTGGCTGTACTACAATTGTAGTCATCTTGAGAGGTTTTGGTGAAAAGGGAGACTGTATGAGAAATATCACATGGCTGCTGACTCTGGGCTGTGCTTTCTTTTGGATTTCGCTGTAATGGATTTTCCGATTCAAGTTTCTCAAAGGTTTTATTCTCACCTGTGATGATGTCTGGGTCTTTATTATCTTGCATGTTGTTTTCATCTGCCAGGATCTCCATAAACATGCTAGCTAGTGCATCATTACGTTCAGTGTGCTCTCTGAGAGCACTGACACTGCTTTCACAAGGCTCAAACATGGTGATCTGGTCACTAGTCTCTTCCTGGCTCTCAGCCTCAATGCCTGTTACACATGCACAGATTTCTATAGACTCTTCAACCAGAACTGTCTCAGGGGTTAAAACTGCACTGCTGCCTTTTGGAAACCACTCTCCAGACTTGCTGTGACAACTGCAAGATTTCTCAACATTTCTGATGTTATCTTTTCCCTTGAAGTTTTGGCTTGACAAATGTTGAACCAGACAATTCTTACAACTTCTGTTTTTGGAAGTCAAAAGGAAAGGACAGTTAATGTTTATCTAATAGGAAACTACTTTCTGCTATAAAGCAGAAGGGTTTTTTTTTTCCTTTATCTTACTTACATTTGGTTTTCCATATGACTCTGCTTTAAGTCATGGAAAGGGAACTTGATTTCATCAATGTAGCACAAAACTGAAAACTAAGAAAGATACAAATGAGATCTAGGACACGTGAATTGTATTTAGTATCCCCTGCACTAGCAGACAATAGCACTTATTTTACATATTCTACTTCTGGGGTCCAGGAAAAGGTATTTTTTGCAACGACTTTAAATTACCTTAACATTTTTTACAACCAAATGGCTCTTTGCTGGATTTGGGATTTGATCCCACCATTCTTTCTTCACTCTGCAAGGGAAGAATTACAATTGTTTATTTTAACTGCATTTTGGCTTCATCAGTGTACACTTCCCTCTCTCTCAGACGTCTGCATTGCAGCAACAGGAAGTGCTTGTTCTGTGCATCTCCAAGTGTTGCCTTTCATTAAACTTGTGTTTAATGCCTGTATGTTTGGTGTGTGACTGCTCTGCACAGCCACAGTCACATGTTCTTCTAATCATGTTTAAAATGATGTATGAAACAGATATGATCCCACTTTCACATTACCACTAGAAAATTTAAGAAATATGGGTATTTAACCATCATTACTGGAACTCCGGCAAAGACTAGGGTCCAAAACTGACAAACCCCATAACTGCAGCTGTTTTGAATGCTATAACAAGCCCATTTTAGTAAGGTTATTAGAGAATATGCAGTTATCTATTCAGAAAATGACAGAGTGCAACTGATCTGTGTTTATAAAATGTTTGCTCATAGAGAGGAGACAAACATGCTGAGGAAAAATAAAACCATCAGATTCCCATGCTACCAGACATTCAGCTAATCAACTGCAATAGTGGTATCTGTGCAAGCTGCTACCCTATAAACCCCGTGAACGGTATGATACATACTTGGTAACACAGAAGTAACAAATTACAGATACTGCCATGATCAGTATGCAGGATACAGGAACAGCCATCTGCAGAATGTCTTCAGCTGTTACTCGATAATCTGTTAAATAAACATACAAATTTACATGTGTATGTGTATATAAATACAAGTACTGATGATACCCAATTCATTGCTCTTTTGCACCTTAAAAAACAAAAAAGCTTCTTTACAGGACATAAAATAAAGCCTTCAGCAGATAAACAACAGAGCGTACATAGCTACCAGTGGCAATGGTGTGTGGCATGCCTGAAAGGTCAATGGAGGTACTGCAGTCAGCAGCATTAGGACCTGAGAGAGCCAACAAGTACTGTGAGGCCATCTGTCAGCTCTCGAGGACAAGCCTGTCACACAGTCCCTACAATGGCATTATCACCTCCACTGCAGTGCAGCTATGCTTCCTGTCCCCGCTGTTGCTCTTCAGAGATTTTTATAAACCCTTGGCCCTCTGACAGTTAAAGTATTACTTAATTTGCAGCCTAAATATCTCTTGTTCATTTATACACACTTGCACTTACAGCAGTGTTCTTCAGTTTAAATATCTCTTTTCTCTCCCTGGTGTCTACTTCATGAAATATTTACAGAGAATAAACACATCCCCTTTCAGCCTTTTTTTCACAAGGCTACACAATCCAACTTTCCTTGGACTTCTCTTCCTTAGTTTCCTGAGGAGTTGCCTTTTTATGTTTAGTCTCTTTGGAAGCCTTTATAGATGTATCCACAATACATTCAAAAGGATTAAGATGATGATTCCACAACTCTCCTCTAAGAGGAGAGAGTGAGAGTATATATGATATGGTTTACAAAACTATACCATCCTTTTACCAAGCTGCTATTTGTTACAATACTTACCATAGTGAAATTCAACTTCTTCACTCCATTCACTCCAGTAGGCTGGGTAGTTTGTATAGTTACACCTTACAATTGCAACGTAATCATAGCCTTTCCTCAAGGAGCTTGCAGTAATTTCAAAGCTTTTTGCCTGGTAGTTAATTGCTTTTACAGAAACCTGAAAAGAAAGCGAGAAAGTTCACTTTGATTTCTTTATGAGGTGAAGGGTTAGTGACAGCAATTAAATAACAATAGTGCTCTGTGTTTCAGCGACCTTTTACAAATAAGCAAATTAATGACTGTATACCTGATCTGCTGTGCGTGATACTGCATTTTGTTGTCATGAGCAGGTGGCATTTGTGACATGCCACCGTCCATGTTCTTCCCCTACCAGAAGCAGCCCAGCCCTGAAGTGCTGGATTGCTCAGGAGGGTGTCTGAAATGCCTCAAGTACACCCCAGAGTCATGACCAGCCTCCAGCTTCCTGATGTCTTAAGGAGCAAATGAAGTTCAGGGAACAGAAACATTGTATTTTCAATCTCTGTCCCATCTCCTGTGAGCAGCAGACCATTTTGGAGTGGCAGTCAGAAGAGCTTCAGTCCTTTAAGGCCCAGCTGAACCACCCTGGGGTAACGCGACCTGTGGGAAGTGCATGTTCAGGAACACTGTGGGACTTGCCCTTGCTGGCCCTTACACCATTATCCATGAAACGGTTTCAAGACTTTTCACAGGAATTTTTAAACCTCAAAGCTCCAGAGAGCCAGAAAATGAAGAGACTGGCTGTCTCTTACCTCTGTCGGGTGCTGCTTCCTCCAGTATTTCACTTCATAGATGACTGGCTGTCCAGAGAGCATGGATAAAGGAGAGTAGCTCTCCTCCCAGCTCAGGTTGAAATTACCATTTTCAACTTTCTCAATGGCAAGATTTTTGGGGGCCCTTGGCTTAACTGTATGTTAAAAAAATATAATTAAGGAGAACATGGCAATGGAAAAGCACTGATGGAGAGAAGCAGAGAGACAAACATTCACCAGAGAACAGAATCTCATCGCAGTCAATGCATTTAGCCCTTTTCACTAACCTGCAGCACAAAGATATAGAGGCCAAAATAGAGCAACTGCAAGGTATTCATTAACAAGCACTGAATCTTCAAGCTGGCTGAACAAATTGCAAGTTCAACCTTTTGGTGCACTGGATGCAGCTTTCAGCCTGGAAAAATGGGAACCACCTGCGCTCTCACAATGGCATGTTATGCCACGGGGTAGGCACAGAGCTTCTGACAACTTCACTTCCAGGCTGTCCTGGCTATCTGTCGCTTAGAAACTGATGCAGGCTCCTGCTTATTCTGCTGATAAGCAGCAGTGACAATCAAGTATCCTGACAAGAACCAGCTCATCGATGCAGACGAATGCCTGCCTAAAGTATGTGAAAGATTTCTCTGAGTGTTTGAGGGGACAAGTGTCATGAAAGAGCACACCGTTCTATAACAAACTAGGTGTCTATAGAGACACATAAACTGCATCTACACTCTGTCCTGTGAAAAGAGCAGAGCTGCTAACTTTTTATCACTGGTTGTTATAATCCAGCATCAATTACTGTAAAAATCTCCATTCTGGGGGATGATTCAACCAGCACGAAATGACAAAGACAGGAGTGGGAAAAATTTCAGTAGGGACAGCCTAGTGCCTTTTTAGAAACCGGAAGTAGTACATTCCTCTTCATCCCTGAATTCTACAGCCACAAGTAAAATGCACTTAAGACAGGTTTAAGCCCCCAAACTGCTGCTGGCTGGCACCTGAGAGTGTACAGCTGGAGGAAGAATCACTCTCTGCTTTCCCAGTTACTTACACTCTTTCCTTAAGAATCTACTCCAGAATCAGATTTCTAAGCCAGATGAATTTCGCATTTAAGCCAGCACGGCACTTTTCATCTTTGACAAGGAAAAACTGTTGCAGTGTCATGAATGAGGAGTTAGCTAGGATTGCAAAGCCTGGAAGCAGATGTCTTGGTGACAAAGAAAACAGTTTCTTACCAACCAGGGCTGGTGTAACACTGTAATTCCACATATCAGTCCCATTGAACTGTAGAGCTAGAATATACGAGAGGCCTAATACAAAATAATCCGGATATATTGTGCAAGTGCACTTTAAACTGTCTTTTCCATTCTCAGGGACACACACACTATTTCTGAAAAACAGGCAGAAAATTGTGTGATGTTCAGAAAGTGCGGCACACTAGTTATTGAAAATATGAAATCAAGCTTCCCTGATGTGTAGAGCTCATCAAATCTGAGACAAATGAGCTCAGTTCCTAGAAACACTTAGCCCAAACAAATCCAAACCAAAACTGAGCTCCCCCAATCTCCAAAAGAACCCACCCTCCCAAAATCCTCTTTGGGTATCTGTATTGCACAAATGAAAAAACTTGACAGAAAGGCTAAGTATTGATCCCAAGAGGAAAAATTAACACCCTTTGTCACACTTCAACATCTGAAGGAGCGGACTGACAGCTTGCTATATAGGAACAGGTTTACTACAGTGTACAAAGTAGGTTATTTGGATGTCTGTGTGGAGAAATCATACGGAGAGGAACAGGAAAGCCCAGACGCATCTTCCTTTGTAGGAGATGACAGCTGGCCCTGCTGCAGGACACGGACAACACTCTGTGCTTGAACATGGAGTTAGACTGTATGCAGAGATAACCCCTAGCTCCAGGGCAGAGTACTTTTCACACAGGCGACAGACTGGTAAATCAGGTAAGATTTCTCCTGAAGGAGGTAAAATTTTGCATGAAATGAAGGTTGGGCAAACTTATGAGAGCCCTTCCACTCCTACAAGTAGAACTTGATCACTCGTCTGTGCTAAAAGTGCAGAGAGGTCTGCAGAAAGTTAGACCACTGAACAGAGCATGCTGTTAATTGCAGCAATCCATTTTCCACCTGACAAGAATAATCTGGATTACATTTTGTCCCAGACATCCATGGCAGAGGGAGGGAATAAAAGCGATAATGGCCATAGGATATATGAAGTTCTAACAATGATAATGTCATAAATTCTTCAACACTTACGGCACACAAAAAAAATCCTTCCTGTAGTAGAGCAGGAATTCTTTGGAGCAATTTGTTCGTGGAGGCACCTTCCAGTCACAAACCAGCTCTTTGTCATAGTCAGTGAAGCATGCAAATTCCTGTACACGTCCTGCAGCCATAACTATGGAGAAGCAGCACACCATGAGAAGCAAGAGAATAAAAAGAATAAATTGGACTAATCAGAAACATTAACTTTTCCATCTAAACAGAGCTACCAACCCCCTATAAATTAAGTGAAAGCCTTGTTCTTTTTCACGTTCTGGGTAAATGGAAAGAGATGCATGTCACCTAATGTCTCCACCTTTCTGGAGACAACGTCTACGGTCCTGGAGAGGAAGAAGGGCTGCAGTAGTAATATTGAAATAGAAAGGCACAACTCATCCAACACAGTCTTCCAAGCACAGAAAATCTGATCCTGATAGCTCTATTTAATGCACATCAACGTTTAATTCTAGAACAGCATCATCCCATGTGTTAAATACAAAAGGTTCAAAAGCTAAAATGCAGATAATTAACAGAGTCAGATCAAGATCACTGCCTACAGGCACGTACTCCTGCTTTATCTACAATGGTTCTAAGATTCCCAAATGCATGCCCTCTGTCTCCCCAGAGCAGTTCTCCATAGCCTAGAAGCTCTTCCTGTCACAGGCTTTCTTCTAGTATGCACATTTTCTTAATTTCACTGAGTATTTCCTGTTCCATCTTCTGCTTTTCATTGTTATAATAGTGTTGAGAGACCTGAAGAGATTTAGTGTCACATTGTTCCAGGCACTGAGAGGGTACACAAAAGCCCAAAGTCTCTGCACTCCCAATGTTCATGTTCACAATCTCTTCCACTAGTAGTATTTAGGAAAAAAAAAAAGAAAACATTAGTCAAAATAGCTTTGTTAGAACTGAAAAGGGAAATGGAATACACAATCCTCAGTATCCCATACAGCCTTATTTTCCATTATGTCAATACACTCCACATTAGTGGAACAAGGAACAGAAGAGAAGGAGCTATGTGACAGTAAGGTCATGCTGTTATTAGGACTAACAGTGTGCCAAACATAGCACTGGAATGTGATAATTTCCAAGTGATGCACTAAGAAATAGCTTATACTTTTATCATCCCAGACAATTCTTTGCCTTCTCTGATGTCTGACGTCTCTGTTACTGGCAATATTAACAATTTCTCCCTTTTCTTGCACAGGTTGTACAGATCTAAATTCTTCTCTCCTGCTCTACATCTCAATTCCCGATGAAAATTTAGAACAGCTTTGGCAGGTTTTTAGAATCCTATTAATTGATATTTTTCCCTGATAGTTTCCTAAGAGGTTCTGCTAGAATGTTTCCTGCGGCAATTATACAGCGGCCATATAAAAACATGATTTCATTTCTCTACAGTATGTAAATAATTTTGTTTACATGGCCCAGCACATTACTAACTCTCCATCTTCATAATTTCCCTTGCAAATTCAAGATTAAGTTGCCAACAATTCACATCCTGTAAGGTCTTTGTCCTTCAGCCACTGCTGCTTCACAGGCTTACTCTTTCCAGCGGGTACCTAAGTTTCAGGTTATTTCTCCCAAGCAAAAACTCCAGTTGTCAAAAACACCTAATTTAATTTTATCCTTCCTACATTTCTACTTCTCTGCAGTCCACTTGGGTTATTTATTGACACAACTTCTGCATACTCTGATACAGTTCAGTATCTGCAAATGTAATAAACAAGACAGTCAGATGCCTTTTAGTGGACAAGATACTTGACCTACAATGGGCTCTACCACCAGACCCTCTGGTACTTCAATAAAAACCCGACTCAAACAAATACTTAACTGTTCAGTACTGTCAGTGTATGGTCTTTCATCCTCGTTAAAATCCACACATCACTTTCACTTGCCTAAAAGGCCTCCCACAAAACTTGACTACCAAGCAGTCCTGGATCACTGGAGTAAGCTCAATAACCTCAGTGAGGTTCACTTACGCAAATGAGGATATACAGCAATGTCAAGGAACCATTTAAAAATTCTACAAAAATCATAATCTGAATTGTCTAGCATATTGACTGGTTATAAACCTAGAATTGACTGCAGCTCATGGTTTCAATAGTGTTTAAATATTTAGAAAATGTTTTAGTTTGTTTTAGTTACTAAGGCTAGATATTTATCTTGTAGATAAGAACTATCACTCTTACATCCTTTCTGGATGGCAGCACCACATTTAGTTCCCTTTTGTTCTGCATGGTCCCTGATTGTTCAGAAAAACCCAAGAATTACCAGAAGAGCAGCAAGTTAAACTTCTGCAATTCTGTAACAGTCACACTGCTCATTTATTTTAAAAGAACAATTATCTATTTATCCTGTTGCTACTGATTATATTTGGTTGCCATTTGTATTTTTATTGTTAGTTTCTTTTTTTCCACTTTAAGATAGACTTTTAGAAGAAGTACTAACATTTTAAGCCCTTTAAAGATGAACATCGTTATTTTTTCCACTGTGTTAATCATCTTACACTTTCAAGAATACTTTAAATAAAGCTCTTCCTGCTATGTTAAGCTATGATGATTAGCAGCTTTACTTTGTCTTGCCCTTCAACGCCCTCATGTCTTTCCAGAACTCTAAATTATCTTCTGTATTCTTCTCCTGTGACCTTCTCCCTTTTTCATCTCTGGTACAGCATATTTTTTTTTAAAGCCTCAGATATTTGAGAATTTCCTTTTGAAAGCACCTACAGTACACAGAGTTTGTTTTCAGTTGGTGTAGTTAAAAAAGGGAACTGAAATAGTGGATTTCTTTTTTAATCCTCAACTAGAACGTCATGCTGAAGAAACTTAAAACACATAGTTAACTGGGGGGGGGGGTGTGTGTGAAACCACAACTGTAAAATTAAACCTTGATAAAAATCACTTACAGAAGATGTGGGATTACCTGGATCAGATGACCCAGCCAATGTGCTCTTGCAAACTTTGATCCTTCTCATTAATTAAAATTCAAATCGTACCATTTCATAGTACATAAGAAAGTAGCTAACTAACCTTCCTTTTTAGAGACAGGCTATTTTAACTATTTTGGTTTTCTTTCTTCAAAAAAAAACCCAAAAAACAAACAAGAAAAAAAAACTGTAGACTACTGTGGAACTATTTAAAAACAACAGAAATAAAATGTAAGATTAATTTTCCAGCGAATAAAATGCATTGTCGGAAAACATGATTTTATATATCTACCTTGTCTTTATAATCAAGTATCAGAAAAGATGCAAGAATAAAACCATTTTCATCTTCAGCCCCCGCCAGTTGCACTTCAGAAAATAACCAGTTAACAAGCAGCATTAAGACTTAATGCAGCTACACGTCCTGCCAGACCAAAACAATGGTGTAGTGAAGAACACATAGGACATCACATGCCAGTCATCTGCCCATGTACAGGCACAAGTCAGAGCACCGAATGTCTGACAGCAAGTGCCTGCAAAATTTATTCAAACCCCATCAACTAAATTTTCCAACTTAGCAACTCTGCACACTTCAGAGAAGCCAAATTGACAGATGTCCTTTAATAGTAGATCCACAGATTCCATTTCATGATCACAGCTCCCTCCAGGTCCCGCATGGCCAACAGTTGCAGTTATCAAAGTAAGCAAGTGAGAGACTAGTGCTTTCTACTCTTACGGGATTTCTACAGAGATGTCCCTGGGTCATTGCTAAGCACCCTGTTTGCAACAAGGTTGTCCGACAGAGATTAGATAATACTGAAGCAGGGAGATGACTTTCCAAACCTCAGTTTCTCCTTCCTGCAAATTCTTATTTTTTTCTTGCCCATATGGAAAAGGGCAATAAAAAGAAAAAAAAAATTAAGAATTTATTCTAGTATAAAGATATTTCTGACATGTGAAGTTACACATTTTGTATTAGTTGATTAATGTTGCCTACTAGTCATGGGAAAACGCTGTCAATAAAAACTTCAGTATAATAGTTTAAAACATTGACAAACATACCTTCATTTGCTGTATACGAAAAGAAAAGGATCCACAGGGCATACGGTGCAGCACTTGGGAGCCTTGCCATCATTGACATTGGCCAGGTTTCGTAGGACAAGCTGTGCTGAAATTCTGCCAACAGAAAACATTACTACAAGCTTACATCAGTGTCCCAGTTAAGTGTTTAGTTCTTCCTACCACTCTGCTAGATGTTAGGATTCAGATCCCCTGCAGTGCCTGATCCCCTCTAAAGCTTGCTCATGGAACAATGAGAAGCGTAGAAGAGTAAGGATAATACAAATGAGCTAGGAGACTTTTCTGCAAAGTTTTAATTACAGAGGATACTAAACTGACATGCAGTGAACCTACTCTTTTAGCTCTAGAAAAGCAAAGCTGCTAGTATGCAAGATATTAAGAGGGTAAGCGCTAGACCAAAATCACTGACAATCAACATGTCACCCAAGCCCTATGATTCCACTCAGATGACAAAGAATTTTAAAATGAAGTGCCTGATCTATTGACTAAAATGTTTTCCCCAAGTCCTATCACCAGTACGCTAGATAAGAACATCATCCTCTTAAAAAAGGTTCTTAGCAAAGACCTCTAAGCCTTGCTTCACCAGAATGCAGACTGATTAAAACAGCAAATAATTAGAAGTTGTAAAACACATAGCTCATCACGACATAACCAGCACAACTTCCAAGAAGGAAAATTATGCAGCTTTTACATATTAAAATTCTTCAAGTATAGCGGAGCTGTGCAAGTAAACTGAAAACAGATGACATCACTAATTTAAGACTTTCAAAAAAACTCATTTCCCCAAGTTTCTTCTGCTGATGCAATGTAGTCACTTAGTGGAAGAATATCTTCTGGATTAGATATGGCTACCAGCTTCCATATCACTAGAAACGTACGTGATACATTTAAAATATTGGTAAATCTGTAAAGTCATGCTAACTAATATGGAATAACTATGACTTTGCTTTCAGTATAAAGATGGATAAAACTTGTTCAGCAGCACATTGTTAATACTCAACCCTTTTGCCCCTTCTCATGCTCTTGGTATTTTCTAATCTTCAAGTCTGGACGCAGTGTTCTTACTACCCGCATGCTACAGTTGCTCTGCTTACATCTGCAAAGTTCCCAGGTGGCACATTATTTTTTATTTCAAAACTGACGATTCTCTCTGTGTGATTGAGTAAAGAGGAGAGAACTTCTGAGAAGATTTCCTTCAGCAGGAGAGTGGTGCTGGGCTTTCTGCAGAAGTTTTGTTAGATTCTGAAGTAGAAGAGATCATTGAAATGTACCTGTTGACAGTGGTTCAATACCCTCTGCTCCAACTACAGTAGTGGAACAACCTTTAACACTTCTAACAGATTTGACTGTCACCAGCACACACGACAAAAGGAACTGGCAAGGGATCAGCAACTCTGCTGTGGTATAAACTTGTGAAGCAATTAGCTCAGCAAAAAATTAATAACCTTTTAGAAGCATGCAGATGGGCACTACACAGGTGTAAGGACGTGCAGCCTCCAAGGCATGCTTCCAAAGCCATATCCCCTCAAAATAACCTCTCTCTAAAACTGGGAAGATTCTCAAGCACAGCTGTTGAATATTTCCTGTCAAATGTTCCAATAGAACAAACACGAGGTGGGCAACAGCCAGACTCTCAGTTGAATAAGGGTCAGAAAAAATCACTTTTTTGTAAAGACCACCACACCTTTTATTGATAAACATATCTACATAAATCAAATCATTGTGAAACGCAGCAACAGAATCTTAGGTTTTTTCAATATATTTAGAAGCACTAGCACTTCACTTACAATCAATTGTTACTTCAGTATGTCAGATTCAGCTCCAAGGCAATTACCTCATAATTCACCTTTCTGCCCTTGTCAGAAAAGTCACGTTTAATGATACCATAGTTCTTCCATTCTCACATGCATGACTGACCACTCTAGCACAAGCTTCTAAAGATTAAACATGGAAAATTTAAATCTCAGAGGTTAAGGGATAAGAACATTGTTAGTGAAAACAGAAGATGAGACTGGAAACTCTTTTGTGACCACCTCTGAGGCAGCTACTGCTCATCTAGTAATAAAGGACATACTTGAAAGACTAATTTCTCATACATGCTCAAGAAAACTCTTAAGAGCCGAGCTTTTCACATTTTGGGAACAGGCAAAACATGACTGAGCACAGTCTTTTTTGAAAAGAACTCAAGGGCATTTGCTGCTGCTCAGAAAAAAAGAGAGCAAACTGCTCCAGCATAAGAAAAACCCCACCTTCCTTTTTTCCTGGAATTCTCAAGAGAGGAAGTGTTTACTTTCCAGTTCATTGTTAAGTAATACTGTTGCATGACTGGAGTTCCAAGAAACTCTTAAAACCTTGGCAGAGAATCCCGTATCACATAAGCACGTATGAATCAGCAGATGGTAGAGCAAAAATATCTCCCCCATAGGAGAAAAGATCTGCACGCTTATGAAACACAGCTCTGATGAAAATGCAAACTTTTTTTTTTCTCTTTAAATAGGAGTAGTGGACAGTAAATCCAATGCAAAGCGAGAAAAGTTTTAAATGGCAATAGTTTTCCTGTCTATTAGCTCTTAAGTTTTTCTTTCTATCAGATAATGAAACACCAATCTAAAAGTATGTAACACATATAGAGAATACCAAAATCACAATTGTGCTAGTAATCCCAATATATTTGAGGAAAGGAAGATGTAAAAGACACAAGTGACTTCCCCAAAACTATGAAAGAAATCTCTATCAGGGTTAGAAGCAGGTCTACGTGATTACTAGCACAAGTTATATGCTTTGATCATTTACCATTTCTGTCTCTTGAAAAAAAATATTATGTGATTGAAAAGATTTCATTTAGTATCAAGAAAAACAATAACAACTTCTGGTCTGGGCTTCTAAATAAATCAGGGTCACATTTAGTCTACAGGCATAATCTGCAAAAACGTTATGCTCAAAGAGTAACTCACACCCAAAATCCAGGTGACAGTAATTTCTACGCAAGACTGCTTAGTTTACCTTTGCTGCAACTGTACAGGTAAAGGACCATTCCTTGTTTTAAAACGGGCTCTTTTTAAAATTAAAGTACATCTTGTCTTACTCCTTCTGGTTTAAAACATTGGTTGTAACTGCATACTAAAATGAGATAAGCAGCATATAGCAAAAGTTCACTAACTGATTTTGCATCAAAATTTCAAAAGAGAAAAGCTAGCGAGTAATTTCCATCTTTTTCAGTGCTGCTTTTAATTGATTTTTGTTTTTCCTATACAAAATGGCAGACCTACAGGAACATAACTCTTCATACCTACTCTTTGACATGCAATGTGACTGTCAGAGGCAACCACACAAAGGATGCATATGGCAAGAAGCGTAGGCGTCTCGGACAAAGTGGGTTTTCACAAGAATTTGGAAACCGAGGAGAGAGTCCTGTATAGTATGCTAAGGAGGAGATTTAGATGAAAGAGTAAACTGGAAGATATTCAGCAGTTCCAATAATTAAGGATGGCAACTTAGGTCAATGAAAGGCCAAAAGATAAAATTCAGTAGTTCCCACTTTGCGTTATCTGAACAGTAAACCATTCCCATACGCTTCCTTGCCATTCAATGAACACACCGTTGTGTTCATGTTCTCTCTTCTTGCTGAGACTAGTGCAGTAGAAAGTGCTGAGTAAGCAGAAACTCAAACCCATGCCTAAATCCTCAGATTACAGATTCTGAGGCTTTGTCCCAATTTTTTATCTTAAAGGGCATAATACACATATTTTTGCTTACCCAATACAGTATTTCCTGCACCACTGTATGATCACTAAAGAATGAATTTAAATTCAGAATGGTGGATTTCGAAGGAGCAAGACATTCTTTTTTAACGAGTAATTTTATTCATATTTTAATGCCATTCTTGTTCCACAAATTCCTTCATGTCGTTTGGGATACTTACCATTAATGCCATTTTACGCAACAACATACAAATGATATCTGCATTTCTGGAGCAGGAAAGGGCACATCTGGCTAAACCCCTCCTCACAAATAGGAGGAGAGCCTCTCAAAATGAGCAGATGGGTTCTCTTTAAAAAACTTGAAACCGGTCAATTTTTATTTACGACTTCAGCTGAAGTTTCTGCACTCCAGCATATTTTCATATTGAGATGACATAGGTCAGTGAAGGGCATAATAACACGTTCTTTGGGACTATAAGGAATAGAGCACTTCCACATAATTTGACAAACCACAAATCAGTCTGCACACAGCAACACAGCTTCAGATATTTTCTGATTTAGAACGGACAGAAACTATGGAAACTGCTGAACTCGGACATGGTGAAAAAAAAAGCAGTCCAAAATACAAAAAGCCTAGCCTAAACCGGCCGAAACAGCTCGCCCCGCAGCCCCGGGCGAGCCCCGCGCGGTGACGGCCCCGGCCCGGGGACGCGGTCCCGGCGGCGGGGGGCCCCGGGATCCCACCGGGTCACCGGACGGGGCTGCATAGCGAGCGCCCAAGCCGAACAGCCTCGAGCAAGGAAAACCGCTTCTGCCGAGCACGACGCCTTTGCGGGCTCCGGGCACCCGGGCCCCAGGGGGGAGGCCAGAGGGCCCGCACCGGGCGAGCCTCCCCCCCCCCCCC
>Ga0065711_1038511_pt1 | contig 18681 bp, 10 predicted proteins | sample Hoacrofraction12_FD_59098 | JGI IMG/M metagenome (GOLD analysis project Ga0065711, IMG submission 59098) | Hoatzin crop microbial communities from Cojedes, Venezuela - Epithelial fraction 12 v2 (version 2) | ecosystem: Host-associated > Birds > Digestive system > Esophagus > Crop | place...
TTACAATGAGGGTGGTGAAACACTGGAACGGGTTGCCCAGAGAGGCAGTGGAGGCCCCATCCCTGGAAACATTCAAGACCAGGTTGGACAGGGCTCTGAGCAACCTGATGTAGTTAGTGGTGTCCCTGCTCGCTGCGGAGGGGTTGGACTAGATGACCTCTAGGGGTCCCTTCCAACCCAAAACTTTCTATGATTCTATGATTCTATGATTCTAATAACATCCTGTTACAGCCATTATGACGTGGATTAAAAAAGCATTTATCATCTTTTCCAATCATGATCAATATTTATCAACACATTTTCAATTAGAAGCATAAAACAATTTTGAAAGGATTTTCCCAAAATTGTCGAGCAGTCAGTGCTTTCTAACCTCACATGTGAATATTTCTTTGTACAGCTCATTTCCACTTGGTTTCACATCACTCTCTAATCCATTTCCAGTGAATGTGCTTTCTAAGTCAGACAATAGGCTGCATTATTGTATACCAGTATGAACTAGAGATGCAGAATACAGCTACAGAGAACCATGTAAAATTTTTTCCCAGTGCAGTCTTACATCCCTCATCCACAATTGGTTTACACAATGGAGTGAAAAAGATCTCCCTGGGCAATGGAGAAGTATTGCACAAATCTGAACTCTTAAAAACCAATGAAATTTTCTAATTACTTTAATGATCACAGATCTGAGGAAACAGTGATTTCTTTAAAGGATTCAATAACTTTCATTTTTTATGTTAACAGTTTCCTTCTTTGTATTAGTTTCTGCAGTTGTGCTGCAGATAATTTGAAATGGCTCTTTGAAATGCATTTGAAACTATTTTTTATGCTGACCCTTGCTCATATATTAGGTTGTAATCTAGGAAATATTTAACAGTGTCCTCACCCTGATTAACTGTACCTAGTGCCAAGGGAACACATTAAGCTAAATATTGAAACATTAGTAAAGAAGTAATGTATTTCATAAGTTCAGTCGAGATAATAGGAGAGAAAAAAAAAACCTCTTGTGCAGAAAGCCCTTTTTTAAGGTCTGCTTCAGCATTAGAATTACTTGACATTTGGTCAATTCTCACTCTTCTTTCAATAGACCAGCTTTTTCTGTATACAGTACTCAAGTCCCTTACTGACTTCAATGCTATCTTCAGTCTTATTTGCCTCTCCTATTAGAAAGGTATTTAGGGTTGTTTGGTATACTGAGAAGTAAAGAGAAATATCTCGATTTGTTCTTCATTCATGTTTCCAGTGCTTTTTCTGCCTTTTTTAAAATATTGTTTCACCGTCCTTCCTGTCACTTTCACAATTTTTCAATATACTATTGCAAAGGTAAATGGAATAGGTGTGCTCTTAATATTTTTTTCAAATATTAATACTGTACCAATTCTGTATTAGACTATCATAATAGATCCCTCCAAAAACTATATCTAGCAGTAAAGGGATTAATTTTATTAAACATATTCAAGTAGAATAAGTACAATTAATCATTTTATTTTTCCACTACTCTTGAGGGATCTGAAAGTTCTTGATTAAGTGTTAGGATAAAGAGTTCAACGTTTTTATAAAAGTGTTGCTTTTTAAAAGATATACACAACTGTACACACGTTAAAATAAGCACAAACTGCCATTCATGTTCAGTGAAGATGCAAACACTATTCTTATACATAAAATATTTACAAAATGTACTGGCAAATGTTATAGCTAATTAAACACATTCTAGGATAGTTCTGCTTTGTTACCCAAACACAGTCTCAAGTGCCATAAAACACCCAAATGTATTTCTGCAAGTAGTGAAATCAGCGTAAGTTCTATCTTAATTATTTTTTTCTTTGCTATTGTTTTCTACTTTTAGTTTAGGAAAAAATGTACAAACACACTGACTAAGACTTACGCCACATATCTAGAATGTGAAATAAAAACTCATAGTAATATCTAAATAACATGAATATGCAAATAACCAACCTAATCATCTTTAAAGAACAAACTTCTAAGATATTGTCTTTTAGCAGAATAATGTATAATCAAGTTAATAAACTATGTAGGACATTTCCCATATAAATATATATGTTCTAGTTAGTAGCAAAGCACCTAAGCATCTTTAATTTGCAAACAGAAAATCTGTGGTGAGAAATCTTTCACACGTGTTGATTATTCTACCTGCTTGATATCTCTGGGCCACAATGCAGTTCTTAGCACTTCCTTCTGCTTGTGAGAGAGCACTCTCACTTTAAAATGTATAAATAATTGTATTCCATCACATCAACAATCAAATTTTAGTTTTCTCATAATCTGCTATAAAAATTAATTGCTTTCTGTACATACACAGGTCACAACAGGTGGTTTTATGGAGACATTTACACAGAAAACTGCATTATTAATTCCTAATGATAAAAAATATTACAATGCTTAAGCCTCTTACTTCCTTTAGAAAAATTTTACTCACCTCCACATAACATGAAGCAGGATACTTTAAAGAAATGTTTCAAGTATTGTATTCTCCTCCACTCTCAAGGATTTTTTTTCCCCAAAGATAAAAGATTCTATATAAAAGTAAGATTGTTTGGACTCACTGGAAATAGATTTTCAGTTCCTATTGAAGTCTTGAGAGTAAGAAATGGCTAAGAAAGAGTTTATTTTCTTTCATTCCTTTCACTTTTGAGAATACCCTGAAAACTTTCTGCAAGAATAATGCCTACTAAAAATCAGCCAGAGCACTCTTAAGCAAAACTATACATTCATTTGTGTGCTGGGGAACATACTAGAATGAAAGAGAATTACTTTTTCCCCTTCTTCTCACACTCTTGTATCACAGTTACACATTTTCCTGAAAATATGCATGTGCTACTGAAAAAATGTTAACCCCTAAGAAGGTGTGCTAACAAGAGAGTGAAAAAAACTAATTCTGCAGTCAGTCGTGACACAGGTGTGCCTTTCTCCTCTGGAAAAGACAGACAGGTTGGGAAAAGGCTATGAAAAGTCTGAATTCAACAGGAAGTCTTCCCTCTGCTCCTACAACATTTCCTTTCCTCTACATTTATCAAAGCTCATAGTATTCACTGGTCAGCAAGCAATGGCTAGGGAGGTAAAAGAAGAGAGAATAAAAAAAGGTACATTTCAACATCAATGGAAAGCAACTTCCTGATTCAGAGCATTGCTGGGACTTCAATGTGCTGCTTAAGATGAGGCTGCAGTGCATTTCCATAGCACTGTTTTTTTTTCCTTGCCGTTAATAACCAATTTAAATACAGAAATGTTACTGTAAATCAATAGAGAAGATGTTAATGTTTAAAAAACCAGATTAATAGACAACTGGTATTCAGCCTGTTATCCTGTGAAGATAACTGAGCACTGAAACAGGTTGTTCAGAGAGGTTGTGGAGTCTCCATGATTGGGGACATTCAAAAGTTTTCTGGACAAAGTCTTGGGTAATCGGCTCTAGGTGGCCCTGCTTGAGCAGGGAGGGCTGGACAAGGTGACCTCCAGGAGACCGTTCTGTACCTAGGGTTGCTCAGGAGTTATCATTTGAAGTATTTAACCAATTTGCTTTTTCTTAACAGTTAAAGAATTTGAAATTTGCATATTTGACCTGTGGAAATTAGGAACGGATAGTGCACAGTGACACAAATCTAAGCTAGTGGATGGATTTCTGTACTAGTGCACTTTTTGCTCCTCTACATTCAAAAATTCTGTGTTGTGAAATCTATCTGCCAGTCTTTGGAGAAAAATGGGAGAAAATGAGCAGGATAGATATAAGACATATTATAAAACAGAAGAAAAATGATGAAAGTAAAGTGATTTACAGCAAGAGCGTTCACTATCATAAAGCAGCACAGACAGACATTGTGTATCCACAGTAATATTTTTTAATAGATCTGGAACTCCTCAGACTAGGCTGACCATTTTTAAAGCTATTCTAAAATAGTATTACTAAATCTTCTGTTTAGCGATTGTATGGTAACAATTTCCCATGAAACAAAGAAGTAAAACACCACACAAGAAAGGCAGAAATGAACCTTGGTTAAAGGTTCTTAGGAACACAGGAGCCACACTGAGATTCTGCAACAAAAACAAGATACTAGAAGGTGTGGTTATTTCATTTACCAGAGTGGGGCAAAATAGCTAACCCGAGTTATCTACTCTAACTTCCAGATACCAAAGTCTGAACTAATACCCTTAGACTGCCTTTAAAGATACCTGTAAAATGCATGTCCAGTAAATCAGCCAATAAAGTAGCATACATGAGTTTCTGAATTCAAAAATAAAATTTAAGTGCCCAGTCTGTGCATTGATAGTCTAAAATTAAATAAACATACCAGTTAGACTAAAACCATGGTCTGAAAGCAAACCTTCTTTGTCCAAAGCAGACTTCCCATGAATTTGGCTAATCAGGAAGGTATTTGGAAGCGAAAGGGTCAGAAAAAGCACTCACACATTCATACCCATATAACAGAAACATGTCTATATAATAACTGGATATAACATTTTAAGTTGTTTGTTTATTTAACAACTTTTAGTCATTACATTTTTCCCTCTTTTCCACAAAAAAACCCATAAATCACACTGCTCAAATAAATATGCATTCAGAAAAGCAACAGAGCAGTTTCCCTGCTAGCATGTCACAATCCACTAACTGCAAGAGTTTCTGCATTTTATCTGATAGCAATATACATTCTCCTTCTTTTATTTTCAGTTTTACTACGTCAATAAGAGTATTTTTACATGAACTAACATGGGATGAGAACTATAAACAGAAGCTGATATTAGATGCCAAGCATTGTTGGATGTTTATACAATATGACTTGCAGATCAATACACAACTAATGTTTTACAGTGAGGTAGACTGTAGAAGCTGTTTCATTTTCCTGCTATATCTTCTGTTATGATTCTATTATTTCTCCTGTTTTTCATGAGAAATAGTTACCAGAAACACATTGTTGATGCATTAGACCAGAAATCAATCGAATCAATGGGATATATTTTCACCTGATAAAAATCCATAGAGCCCAATTAAAGCTGATGAAACTGGCCAATTTCTGCTTGCCTTTTTTTAAAAAAAAATTCTAAATTAACAGTAGACATCTTAAAGCAAAGGATTTATCTTAGTTTTCTTCTTCATCTGTCACAATGGCATAGAATGACAATACTAAATATTCTTCTTGCCTCTATTCCTCTTACTCATCTTTTCAGTCAAGGATGGCTGAATAAGGACATATGAAAAGTTGACTATAAATTCACATTCTTAGGGCTACTATGCAAAGACTTACAAAATTTTCCATCTGTCCTAACAGCTGGAGACTTACTCAGATCTCTGGCAGGAACTGTAATATTTCCTTTCCATTTTTTTTTCTTTGGCGGAAGATTGAAGAGGTCCATAATTTACCATGATTGCTTTAAAAATGATGCTGTGTAATAAGACATTCTGACATTTTATTCTTTAAACATGCATGGAATAGGAAGTATTGAGGACTACTCATGATTAATGAGAAGTAGTATATGATAACAGGTCTGAAAATTGCTCCAAGAAAATTTTAAGAAAAACAGAATAATCATATTCCTCTGTTGAGCAGCATACAATGAATTAATAATATTCCTCTTCTTTTGCTCTTTCATGCCTGGACACAAAGGAAAAGCACAGGAACAAAATTAACTCTGAGCTGGAAGCCAAACACTATTGTATAAGGCAAGGGGGTGGAGGGCCAGGTGGAAAGCAATATTGCATTTCTAATAAATGAAAATACATTAAAATTTTCTTTGAATTTTTCCTGCTTAAATGTATAATTAAGTAATCAAAATTTTCTTTCTTTATTTCTATTTCTATAACAATATTTTATATTTTCTCTCTCTCAAGTTCAATAAGAATGATGAAAACTGCCATTTGTGAACATTGTGGTATTTCATACCTAAAGTTGCAAACACCTCTTTTACACTCTAAATTTCTACAACCTCTACTCCCAACAAATAATGTTGGTCAATGTATAATTTCACCAAATTTATAGGAATATTTTGTAAGATTCAGTCACCTGAAGGTAGACAAATCTTGCCTGTTGTGGTTTGCTTTTAGCATGAATATTTGAAAGGCTATTTTGAACGTTAGAGATATAAATGTTTAATGGAAATTTTGGGAGAATGGGGGTCAAGCCACTTTTGGAGAAACAATCTGATGAATAAAGAACCAGAGAAGTACTTCTTTCAGAATTAAACCAGCATTGTTTTAAACTCAATGAAAGCACTGGAATGTCTAAATGATATACTGCTAGTCAGAACACTTTGTGCTACAGTACTTCTACTAGATATAGTTAAATGTACTAATTAAAAAGTCAGCTTAGTCAGGGCAAGGTTTAATTACCTTAGTGCTACAGGCTATTTCTCTTATATTCACAAAATAATATCCATTTTTTTTTCTTATTGCAAGCTTCAGAGTGTTTTATACCATGTTCAGAAATAATTTATGGCAAATGCAGGAAGGATTATACTATATCACTTAGGAGAAAAGACAAAAGGACAGGCAAGCATTATAATATACAGTATATATAATTTATTATATTGGTCACATAAAATCTTTTGTGAGTAGTTCAAAGTCAAGTAAATTAGTCAAATTAGCTTTTTGTTATATAAACTTAGCTGCCTGACTTCATGTAAATAAGGTTACAGACTGCTCATGTGATCCTACCATCACAGCTGAAGGTGACAGGCATATGGATGGTGTTAAAGACTTTAACTGAAGCAGCTGTTTGCAAAATTAGCACCTGTTGATGGCAAAAGGGTAGGTTCTCACCTTCATTATTGTGAAATGTAGCGAGAAGTGGCTGAAAATTTTCAGCATATGATAAAAACTAGAAATCTTTAAGCTGTACATTTGGCTCAAACTTGCAAACAATCCCATAGCTTTTTGACTTCATGAACAGGCTGAAGTCAATGGGTGTGATTTTAAATTAGAAGATACTCATGATGGAATCAAAAAATTCAAAAGCAGACTGAGACATTAATTTTATCACAGACTCTATGCTTCTTTATGTATTACAGGTAATAAAGTAGGATGAGGGAAACCAAGTGTAAAAATATCACTAACTCAAGATGTCCTTCAGCTTTCATTCACTCATACTACAGTGCCTGTCCTGGGTTTGGCTGGGATAGGGTTAATTTTCACAAGAAGCCAAGAGGGGACACAGCCGGAACAGATAGGGTTAATTTTCACTAGAAGCCGTGAGGGGACATAGCCTGGCTGGCTGACCGAAACTGGTCAGACAAATGAGGTATTCAATAACCTGTGCCGCCATGCTGGGTGCGGAGGTGGGGAGCTGGCCGGGGAGAGGTTAGTCGTGGCTCAGAAGCGTGTGGGGCATCGGGTGGTGAGAGAGAGTTGTTTTGTGTATTCCCTTGGTTTTGTATATTCTTCTTACCAGTATTGTTGTTACTGCTGTGTTTGTTTGCTGTTCTGTTAAACCGCCCTTATCCCTTTTTCTGCCTTTTTCTGCTGATTCTCGTCCCCACCCCAGTGGGGGAAGGGGCTATAGAGCGACCATGTTGTCCTTTGCTGCTTGCCAGGGTTGAACCACAACAGTGACCAATCCATTTTTGCTGTCCTATCCGATTTCCCTCTGTAAAGCTTAACTGATCGATTGCTTTCTGTCTGCATTGTAAAGAGAGGTTCCACGTACCTTGTTTCTATCAGATGGCAATTCTCAACCTGTGAACCCTCCAGTGTCATTTATAGCCCCACACGGTTAGAAAGGTCAAAGTGAACCCAAAGGAAGACCAAAGTACAATGCTGTCCGCCATGCACTCTTCTAGGTGCAAACAGATTGTGCTGCAGAGCAGGATAAAAAGTGATTGTGCACGAAAGCCTTTTTTTCACAGAAATGTAGGACTAGAATTTACCAGAAGGCTCAAGGTCTCCTGCCTTTTGCAGTCACAGGTAATGGTGCAGGAGAAGATTTAGTCTGACAAAATCTACACCTCCCAGCTTCCATTGATAAATTTTAGACTTAAGATGTAGTTGTAAACGGCAGCATTTACAGCAAAAGACAGCAAGAGACCTCTCCTTCTCAGTCTTGGATGAAACAGCTCAGTAGATACCCAGGGGCTCAAACATAAACCTAAAGTCCAAGCAGTATCAAGTTCTACTTGGGTAACATCTTAGAGAGGGAACTGCAGGCTTTCTTGTCATTGCACATAACAGGGGGAAAGGAGAAGGGGAAGGCAAGGCAAGGCAAGGCAAGGCAAGGCCTGAACATCTGGGCCTGCTTCAACTCCTGACCTTGCTACAAACTATCTGACTGACCACTGGGAAAATGCTTAAACATTCTACAAAATGGAGATAATCCATCTCATCTCCCAAGGACTAGGAGAAGATAGGTTCATGCATTCCTTAGGCTTTAAAATATGACATACTGAGGGAAAATTATGACTTATAGTAACTACTTTGCTCTTTGTGTACATACGTGTATAGAGAAAAAAGCATGCACAATTTTGTTCATCTGTTCTGTGAAATATAGTAAACTTTTTTTGTTTCCAAATGTCTTTGGACTTTTAGAAAGCAGCTCTTTTTTGTTAGGGGGACTCTTGCCTGTTTATAACAATATGAGATTCATGTTCAATTGATAGCAGGCATGTATAACAATTGGTACTTAGGTTTTAAGTTACAGCCATGCATTTTCGCATTTCACGTATTATGTGTTCATTTGTTTGTTACATGATCACCTGTGGTAGCACCCACAAGAGTTGAGGCCAAAATGTCCAGGCATAGAGAAACTTTCTAACTGAATGCGGTCAAGATACTGTCCCAAACAACCTTATTCTTTTCAAATTGGTTGGACATCTTTAATGACTACATGCCTTAATAATCTCAGTTTTGTATCTTAGGGTTTTTAAAACAACGGCTGCTCCAACACCAGGCTGCATTTTCTGCCCTTCTGGATTCGGTGCTAAGCCAGATGGAGAGTGCCACCTAATGATCAGTAGGCATGTACAGGTTATAGCCAGTAACTTTTGGTTTCAAGTTTTTGCATCCTCCACTGCTGGTAGGCTTAACAGAGATTCAGAGGTGGCTAGTGGATTTCACAGTTGTTTGTATTTACAAACACAAATACAGAGCTGTTTGTATTTCAAAGCTGAATGGGGAACAGTGACCAGCTTTCCATTGAGCTTTCTAACTACAAACAAGCTTGAAAGAATCTCAGCCTGCCTTTGAAGGGCTGTTAAGTGCAGCAGCCAGGCAAAGGCATCAAGGGAAAAAAAATGAAATCCTCAAGTATCATAGTTTGCTTTGCTAAATTCATGGGAGTTAGGCAAGAAAATTATGACAGATGGGCAGGGCGCATGAATGAGGAAAATATTACAATCTAATAGTGGCTTCATAGAGAAAAGTGCTTCTTCCCTATCACAAAACTGAGAACTACTTGGTGGAGTGAAAAGGTAAATACTTTCACAGTACATTTGAAAAATTGCATGTAAATTGCGAAGTTGTATTCAATAGGAGTCATATTTTAATGTATTGAGACATTGCAGGGGGTGTCAGTCACATTAATACATGCCTCGGGTGGTTGAATGTTCAAGCACTCCTTGTCTCCCATTGCAACAGAGGAATGTGTTAATGAGTCTGTAGAACATAATCCGGTCATATTTTAATGCTATGTTAATTTAAATGGCTGTGGAACAAATCCTGGGGCTAGGAAGATCCATAGCACGGACCGAAATGAAGCCATGCGTTTTGTCTTGATCCTCTGGTCACACAGGCTTAGTTCTCTTGAGTGAGAAATTTCTAAAGGCACCTTGAGGGAGGGAGAGTTACTATGTAGTTACCTTACTCTCTGCTACCTTCTCCTCAGGGATGGGTGATAATACAACTGCTCTACTGATGATTATTTGGAGATGGATTGAGCATGAATTTTTGGCAACGCCGCTGCTTCACAGAAATGTTGAAGAATGTTTTATACCTTCTCTTTGTTGTGTGTTCTTAGCTAACAACTCTAAGGGAAAGATGAGAAGAAAAAGGATTAAAAGTCCTCCGCTTCTCAGCAGTTCAAATGCAGCCTTTTAACATATGATACAATCCCTCTTTTCAAAATGTAGCTCATTTTAAATATTATAACAATGAGAAGACCCATTCTGGCTTCAGCCTTCCCACTGATCTAGGGCAGGCTTGACTGCTTAACTGAGCCAAGAACATCCTAAGTTACATTGTGCTTGCTGGAGACTGATAATGATTTGGCCGAATCTTTTTCTTGTAAACAGAGATTGCCTTACTCAGGGTTTAGCTGACATGAGAAATACTTGGTTCTACATTGCTGCCATCAAATTCTTTCATCCTCTTGGGTGTACAAACAAGGATACTGGTATCGCCCCTAGCCCCTCTCCCATTCAGTAGCTCTCAAAGGAGTCGTAAGCAAATGTAGTGAACCATAAGAGGTCTCTGAACAAATTTCAGCTCTGTTTTAAATATAGAGAGCTGAACAGGGGAGTGAAGACATTCCCAAAGACAGTAACAGTTGCCTCAGTCTGGACTTTTCTACTCGCATCAGCATCACAGGATCACAGAGTAGTTCTCGAACAGCGAAGGCACAGCCCCTCTTGGTGCAATATACACTGCATAAGCCTCCGTGGCTCCAGCAGGAAATCCCGTGAGCATTTACACTCTACTCCACTTTAGGTCCATGCTTAATCCCATGTCTTCCCCTATATAGAAAGCATCTGCATGTCAGTGTCTTCACAGAACTTGCTGTACACCCTTTCTGTGACAAACTGTCATCTGGGAAACTGCAAAAGGACAAACAGTGACAAGAGGCTGCAAGAATCCCTACGGCTTCGGCCAGGCAGAGCCTGTAATTCGTGTCATGGGTGAAGAAGCAGCATTACCACAATATCTTCTGCTTCCTTTTCTCCAAGGTGAGAGAGGTGGTCGGGGACACAGCTTGAACACCAGCTGCAGAGCAGCCGCTCTTTAAACTTCGGATGGGCCGTGTGGCTAGCAGCCACTGTTTGTCTCCCCTCTCTGCTAAGAAATGTGCATCCTGCTCACCCACTAGGGTGGACTGATGCATGACTGCAGGCTGTATGCTGAACTGCCTGATGAGGTCCTTCTGAGACATCTCATGCTCACAGTTGAAGCAGTCTTACACTTTTTCTCTTTTCTCAGGCATTGTCTTAAGTGTGACTTCCCATTTTCGCAGACCTCATTTAGCCCACAGCCAGATAGCCAGTAAACTCTCACGCACCTGTTGAGGGTGCTGTTTCCAAAACAGAAGTCCTAAATTCTCCTTCAATATGGAGATGAGACTGAAAAACTATTTAGCACTTTGTAAAGGATTCAGTACTGTCAGGAGCAGATTCAATACTCACTGTGGTGGTGTTTGAGTGCTGCACATCCTGCCTGCACTTGGAGTTTCTGAACAGCACACAGTGCTTATGAAAAAATACTAAGGCAGAATATGTGCAAATTGTACTATGTATCCTTAAGGATATGAATGGTCAGTGTCAGCCCTCTCAGGACTCCCACAAAATCTGTGCTGGAAATTTAGACACCAGAGAAATCGGATGGTTCAGCAACTGAGGAGGGAATGGATGCATATATGTCTGCTAAAAATATAACTAATGAGGAACATCAAACTGGAAAATTGTTGTTGCTTTGTCTCAGTTATCATGTCACTTCAGCTTTGAATAACTCGGAACAACATCTTACAAATCATTTTCTGAAACATGGCCTTGTACTTACTTTATTCTCCATGTCTCCAGTTTAGCTTTCTTTTTGGCCAGGTGATACAAGACTCAAATACTTTGATAGACATTGCCAGCAGATGACCTGTACCTTCACAATAACTCTATCTCATAGTCACATTTCACCTCTTATTTTCTATCAGCTTCTCCCAAAAAGAAATGTGGAATTTCTTCCTAAGACTGTCCTTTCCACCACTTTCCACCATTAATTGGGTGAAAAATCAGATTAGTGTAACATAGGAAGAGTGTGTGTTTGCATGCGTGCGTGCATGCGTGTGTGTGCGTGTGTGTGTGTGCGTGTGTTCAGAGTTCAAAAAGGAAGGAAGAAGGCCTGACTTATAAAAGTTTAAAATGTGAACTGGGAATTTCCTTCATTTCTTTTTGTCTTTCTAGACCTCTGCTTTTGATGATAAGCATACATTCATTTTCAAAAAATATCCTTTTCTCTCTGCCTTCTGCTGTTTAATAGAAGAGCCTCTCTCTACCTTAGTCTAAATTTGCTATTTCTACAGGCAAATCATATTTAACCAAACTTTAAAAAAACCAATTAATGACCATATAGTTGTAACCACAAGGAAAAAAAAAAGTGTAGTAAGAGAAAAGGAGATTGATTACAATTCAAAGATATTTTAAGCTCTTTCAACCACTTCCTGACAAAACAAATGAGTTACAACCTTAGCTTTGATGTCTTTTTTCTTCAGTATCCATTAAATTGGAAATTTATTGACAGACTATAACATAGTTAAGAATTTATTCATGCTATGTCGTGTTGTCCTTTTGGTAAGGAGGACAATTTGGGGAAAGATTTTTGATTAGATTACTTTCTTTTCTTGCCTCTAACAGACAAAGGTGACATCCCCCCTAAAAAGTGAGATCCTTTTCTCTTATAATTACCTTTAGGAACATCTGCAAATATGGCTGCAGGGAAAAATTACAGTGACAAGTGTCAAAATTAATAATCTCAAGTAATAAAACAGTTTTAAAGATTGCTAATTTCTTCTGAATGAAACAATAGCCATAAATGCCATTATATGCCAGTTTTATATCATATGGAAGTGTAATCTCCAGCATCATACCTAGTTTATATGTGCAGCTTCCTATCAGCCCACCATACTCTTAATTTTTCATGACAAAATCAAGCAGTGATCATCTCTGAAGCTAGATAAATGTTCTGAGTGCAAATGCAGGTTCAGTCTGGAAAAGAGGGAAAACGAAAAGTGATTCAATAAATATTCCTAACTGTTGAAAGTTTCCAGTTTAGTTCTCTTGTCCCATTGAAGACTGCAGCACTTTGCCACTTAAAAGAGAGAAATCAAAATTTGTTAAAAGTAATTACAATATACTGGCCAAAGTGAGACAACCCTGATAAAAAGTAATGGTTGTATATTATTTGACTACACCCTGAGAAGAAGGCATAAATAAGAGATATATGAGTCTTCCTCCAGTTCGGGGTCTATTTTCTATCATTTCTGACATAGTTTAGATAAGTCTTTGGAACCACTGGTAGAAGTTAAAGCAACTTAAGTTATAAATTTGAAGGAAATGAGTTAAAACCCCTGAGGAATAATTCCATACAAAACTAGAAGTATGTCATAATTAATACCTACTTCTGATGGAAACCATCCATACAATGTGCTTTAGCATAAATATAATTTATAATAGATATCTTAAGCTGGTTTGTCTTAACTTTCTTGCACGCTATGTGTTAACAAGCTTTTAAGGGAGTTCCTGTGAATGGAATCACAGTACAGGAGCTGAGGGCAGAATTAATAACATTCCCTGACCGCAGCTGATTAAAACAAAAGAAACAAGGGAAAATGCATCAAACAGCTTGTTCCTGAAAAAAAGAGTGACTTTGATTGTTTCCCATTTGTAGATGCACTAAGTACTGAAATAAGTGAAAACGCTTCCCTGAGTTTCAGTGATGCTCTCTGACAGAGCACAGTAGATGCTGGAGCACACTTCAACTGCGAGACTCCTTACGACGAGTTTATAATCTTTACTCTCTCGTCCTTATTTTAATTAACACATACGTTTCTGCAGTCAGACTTTGAGCATCATTTCAGGTGTAATGAGAGGGTATAGGAAGAGATCTATTTATGGATTGAAAAAAAAAGTGCTATTAGGTTTATTTTTGGACCTGATGGTCATTAGTCACAATTCCCTATTCACTCCTCAGGTGTTTAGAGGTTTCAGCAGAACAGTATTGAGTTGCTGTTTTGCAAAAGCTGTTGAAGGATTGTGGAAGTATGCTGTCATAAAGCATCATAAAAATCAATTAAAAAATATATTTATCTTTTTCTGTGTTTGTAGGCATACAAAAATGGGATTTCTGCAAATGACTAGCTTTTTTAGCAACCCTTCGGAATCCAGTATAACAATATATTGTGTGCAAGAGCATAAATACAGGACATATACATATTTTTTATATAATCATAAATTTTACTTGTATTTCTTGCTATCACTTTGGGTTTTGTCCTGAGGTTTGTCAGATACATTGCACATGAGACAAACAGATTAAATGAGAAAAAGCGGTGGAATTTGGCCATTGCCTAAACATAGTCACAACAAAACAGTTTTGGGTCATGCCCTAACAGAAGCTGAGCTATAACTACATACATAGGTGTCAATTGGCCATACACAGCAGCAGTTCTATTTTGATCTGATTGTGTGTGGAAGCACAGGGATACACTGGCTTCAATTTCTGACTCATAATAGTCTATATCTTTAATGTCCTGTAAAACACCTCTTCATACACTACGTGGTGCCAAAAACTATTGGAAAATAACCTTTTTTTTTGCGTAGTGCCTTACTTACCAAATTTACAAGTTCACCTCTACTTATTATTTTACATCCTCTTTACATGTTAATGATGGGAATAACCTCACACAGACTTAGGCATCTGTCATATATGTTCTATTTCCAAGCTTTTCATCCATTTTCCTGTCTAGTTGAGAGAATGAAATAGGACCTTCGAAGGTGAGATTCACTTACGATGCCTACACTAGAATGAGCTGAATCATTTTAAAACAGCTCCTATTTCTCCCCACTGCCTACGAAGGCAGTCTGGATGGTGGTCTCAGGATGATGACAATACTCCGAGTGCATAAAGTTATAGAAGATAAGTTCTGCCTTAACTACCAAAGTTAGCATCGCAAATTGTGGTGGCAAAAAAAACTTTTAATTTGTTACAATAAGTTGCAAAGCTGTCTTCATATTAATTTTGACAAGTCTTTTAAAACTACTTTAAGTAACTATTCAGTTTGTGAACCTCTAACGAAGAAGCTTAATATTTGCACTGTCATTAATGATAGTCATGTCTCTACTTAAAATTGAAGACTAGCTTAAGAATGTTTCACTTCTCTTAAGAAACTGCCTTATAAATTTTTTTAAAATATATATATATACATTTGGACTATACTATAAACCCTTGTGGAAACACCTGAAACTGTTTCCAACACTGTAGCACTGTTGATATAGCACTAAACCAGATTTTGATTTGTGGAGGAGTTGGGGTTTGGTTTGGTTTGGTCTATTTTTAATTTTGTTTGATGATTTTAATACAAGTATTTCTCTTTCAAAAATTCATAGAAATGCAGTCAAACAAAAGTCATAGATTCAGAACAACCTGGCAGTAATATCTTGGTAATTTATTTCAGTAGTTTTATTTTTAATGTAATGTCAAACCACGGAAAGTTAATATGTGAGAGATAACTCGTTGTGGGGAAGCACTGCATGGAAATGGAACAGCAATGAGGAAACAAATGCAAGAAACCTGAAAACAACTCTCCATCTGTAATCCTCCAATTTATCATTAACGTTCACTCCTTCACTGTTGTATCTCTGTGTATCAGCAAGAAGAGTTCATGTGATATAGTGTGAATGTACAGACCAGAGACAGTAAAATTATTGCAAATATACAAAATGTTCAATGACACATGAATTCCAAACCCCCGTGTCCTCAGAAAATACATTGCTAGTTCACTTCTTTTTGTACCAAAACCTAATACTAGGAGCAGTAGTAAAAAAGATATGTATTTTAGCTTCCTGTGATTTATGCTTTTTTTTTTTTTTTTTATAAATGGGATATCGCTATTAAGTGGTCTCAGCCTGGCAAGAATTTTAATTATCCTTATCATAACTTGACATAGAAGACACAATGACATCCAATCTGATGACATTCCACCTTTTAACACTGATATTTGAATTCGTCCTTCCACCTGACAATTCAGTTCAGTATTGAAAATGTGAATGGGCATTAATTCAAAGAAACTGGGTTCCGTTTGTGGGGGGTTTTTTTGCTGTATTTTCCATGTCTTCAAAACATGATTAATAACAAAGATTACAATTTCCTAACTGTCCTAATAGGTTAGGGGATGCATTAAAATTAACAGCTTCTTTTGTAATTCATGCCTTTTGCTGAACACAGGTGTGATCAGATTAAGGTGCGACCTAGATAAGAGGCTGCACTAATTGTACTGTAACACACTGACCTTAAGTGTGAAAGAAGAAGTTAGGCAGTTATAGTTTCTGCTAAAGCAAATTTATGCTTCTCAGTGGAATACTTGATCTTAAATTTTATTCCCCAAAAGATAAGGGGCCCAGACTCAAAGCATTTCCACATATCCACATCACCCCACGGTCACTATCAGCAGCAAGCCTGGCTTTCCACGGCTCTAATGTGGCAGAGGGGGAAGCAAGGCTTACAGTACCCATAAGTCTTATGCTCCAGGCAACTGCCTACCAGCTAAAAATTTTGTCTGGGCTGTCCTAGCAATTTTACAGCCACTGCAGTCATATTTATTTTTTAAAACTGCACGTAGGCAAATTTAAATGACTTTTTTTTTTTTTTTTAATGCTGAAAGAACAGTCTACACATGGACATATATCAAGGTAACAAATCTGCTAATTAAAACCAATTTAATTGCTTTGATTCAGGCATCTCAGTACATCAGACTTTACTGCATCAAAGACTTACTGAATTTCAGGAAAACCTACCATAAGTGCCTTTGAAAAATTCTAACTAAGCTGTTCTGGCTACTCCTTGGTGTTGAATATGCAACTATTATCAAATGTACTTTACCTTCTAACTAATCCTCATGATTCCTATGTATCACACAGATAAATACATTATTTAACTTTTACTCTTTACTTTTTAGTCAGGCAAATCAGCTACAAAAGTGAACATGCCTTTTACGAAAGAGTGCAGGATTTGAAATAGCACCTTGGTTTCCTTGATTTTCATGATAGATACTAGTGAAATCAGTTTCCCTGTAGCTGTACTACAGAGGGGGAAAAACTAAAAAGCTTCACATATACTACAAGAAGCCATTATACAGTAGGACAATTAAGACGGCACTACCTTAGCAGGTAAGCTTTAGAATTTTTTTTTTTTATCTCACTGTGCAATTTTGCGGCCTGTATAGTGCGTACTTCAGAATACAGGAGCCTATTTAGGTCCATGTTATACACATACTGATGTATGCCACTACGTTTGGACCTACACTGTGAAAAAAATATTTACTGGGAAAATACACACTGTACTGAGCAACAGTCATGCTTATCTGAAAAGATCCTGATTCTTTGAAAGGACCTGCCATCAAAGCCAATGGCTCAATGGCTGGAAGGTGACATTTTCCCCAGTGCAGCAGCATGTGTTGTAGAAAGAACTTCAGCAGTTCTCAGTGTAGGTAGCATAAAGGTGTTTTATGGTTTTTAAAGTCTGACAACTTTTCATTTTCAAATATGACATGTCTGCTTGTCTGGGTTCTTTCCCAAAACAGGGTTTCCTCTGAGTGCTGACATCCAATGGAGAACTATGTTACGTCATGAACAAACTTAAATTACGTGTAAATAAAATACCTAATGTATTTAACTATACTGTATGTTTCCCTGGAGAGTGGATGTGAATTGTCAGCACATAGCCTCACAGACCTCGCTTATTTGCCATCAGCCTGAATTACTCAGAGAAGAATTCTCAAATCTTGATCAAGTTCAGTTCCATGGACTGAAGAGTATCAAAAAGTGTGGGAGAATGGGAGGCAGCTGCTGAGCCCTTTCCCTTGGCATGTATCTGTCACAGGGGCTGTGCCACCACCACTGACTGTGGATCCCATTTGTTCCAGTTTTGCGATATGAAAAGAGCACAAGAGTGTGTCAACAGGACAGTTTTTACGCACTGGAGATGAGAGGGCGAGAGCAAGACAGAGAGAGATCTTTCATCTTGTCAATGCCGCTTCATCAACATTCGGATCACATTGCCTTCATTTCAGATCCTGCCACTCTCCTTTGTCTTTATTCTTCGTTCTTTTTCTGATTCATCTATTTCCACTGCTGAAAACAAAACTTTCTTATTTGCATTGATAGTCATCTTTCTTCTTTCAGGAAATGCTACACTGTCACTGTTGCTCTCGCAAGGAACAGCTTGTTGCCCCCTGTAAGAAGAAAAAATGCTGGCCTTTGAAACAAACTGGCATTTTTAAGATAATGCAAGGCAAAACTACGCATTGAAATCAAAGCTGTGGTTCCTCCAGGTCCACAGAACAAAGTTATACAAGCATTCTTGTAAATCTTAGTAATTGCTGATCCTCCAATTTTCATTGTCTGCAGCTTCTTTTCTGTGCTGTCACACAGATCTTCTGTAACAATCATGCTAAAATTGTAGCATTTCTTTATGCTCCTTCTTATTTCAAGAGAATATTTAACATAAGAAATAAAGACAGAAGAAAGAAAATGTTGGACCTGGGAAACCTGAATTTCAGAATACGGATAACTAAAGTTTGACAAACTTGTTTATAGATTCACATCAGGAAAAGGTGGGCCCCTTATTAAGCTGTATGAAGCCTCAAATTTGTTTATGCTGTACAGTTGTCCTGTAGTCACATAGCATTTCAGTAGCGTATGATACTTTCCCACCAAGGCCCTCACGCTTCTCTATAGACTGGAAGATTCAGACAGCAACAGCACCCCCCCCCCCCC
>Ga0065711_1038512_pt1 | contig 18681 bp, 10 predicted proteins | sample Hoacrofraction12_FD_59098 | JGI IMG/M metagenome (GOLD analysis project Ga0065711, IMG submission 59098) | Hoatzin crop microbial communities from Cojedes, Venezuela - Epithelial fraction 12 v2 (version 2) | ecosystem: Host-associated > Birds > Digestive system > Esophagus > Crop | place...
TTTTTTTTTTTTTTTTTTTTTTTGCTACAGGTTTCAATGTGATTCAACAGCATACAATACAATAGGACAAATCTCAGCACTCACAAGGATCATTCCAAAGAGGTGAATAACACCAATCAAAAAAAGATGACTTAGATGTCACACACTTTTGTGGAGGACACCTCTCAGTAGGCAACATAGACTTTGTGGTAATACATGAGCAAGAAAACTATGGGTAAATAGGTGGAAGTTTCACCTCCTTTGAAATAAAAAATTAAAATAGTAAAGGGGAAGCTGTAACTGGGAGAGTGCTAATATTCTACTGGGAATGTATTCTACAAAGGTAGCACCTTGCAGTCACTCATAGATTTTTTGACAGGCAGCAAAAAGATCAGTAAAATGACACTGGGGGCGAGGGTGTCGAGAGATGTTGCCCGTTCATTAAAGAGCAAGAAGCAGTGTTACTCTTATTCTTAGCAAAGATACAGCTTGGCACACCAGGTCTTTTGTTGTCATCAAGCAAGATCCAGGTTCTTCTTGCCTTAAACTGTACCACTGCAATCTTGACTTCTATGCTCTGGGCCACGTAAAGTTATAAACAAGGTACTACTGTTGAGGGTTTGGGGTTTTTTTGCTGACAGATAAAGGTTATGATCCATGTTTCCACTTTTCACATAGGAAAAGACGAACAGATAAAAAAATCAAATTCATCACATTATCTGAGCAGAATGGTATGCAGCTTGTATTATGCTGCTTATTATAGAGGCATATAACAACACAAGATTCTTGATCCAAGAAGATAACAATCAAGTAGAGAATTTAACAATATGGTTTGAATATGTGGCAACTTAGCTGTTGAGGCGAAACTGGAAGAGCCAATCATGAGGTCTTCAGCTTTGTTCTGTTTTCAAAATTACAAAGAAACTTCATCCAAAAGTCTGATATTTTATGGCAATGATTCAAAATGTTACAGTTTAATTTCTGAATAATGCACACATGTGGGATGATTGCTGGAGCATATTGTCATGATTTGGGGGGGATGGGAGATAAAGAGGTTAGATCTGAGGGATTTGATTTAAAGGCTAGTGAAAGGAATGAGGAGTAAACAACAGGTCAAGGATAATAATTCATGTTTTTTTGCAATACTGCTTAAACTTCTTACGTTATAAATTGTAATTTTAGTCATAATATTTCTACTCATGTTCATAAAGTGTTAAAATGTAATTTAATGTTATAAACTGAATTAGATCAGCTGACATAAGAAATATCTCAAGAAAATAATGCTACAGAAAATTATTCCTTTCAAATAAATTCCAGAAGAGTTTCAAGCTGCATTAACATCCTATCAGGCAATTTCTTTCTAGACATTTAACCATCTTCCCAACATGATTCAGATCCAGATAATCCTTTTATGTTAGAAAATACGCTTACAGGCTCCTTTTCCCTGGGTTAAACTGCCTTTTCTGCATTTTGAAGTTAATTTCAAATCTTCGATTGATAAATGCCTCTGTACTAAGTCAGTAGAATGACAACAACAAAACCTACAATTAAACCATGGTTATTTGGTCTTGAACTGCTAGCAAAACAGCAAAACTCAGCACATTTTTAAAGAAATTTGAAAAAGTCACAAATATAATCAAACAAACCTGAAACCTGCTCAGCATTCATCATCTTCTCTATCCTTTGATGTTTTCATGCAAAGGCATAGACTCTCATTTCTCAACATCTTTTCAAGCAAAGTGATGTCATCCACTCTTGTAGCTCTTGCACTGCATTAGCTGCTTTTCAAACTTACACAGAGCTTTTGACTAAAGCATATACACACATTGCACACACAAGATTTCACTTGTGTTTTGTATCATTCCTATTATGAAGTTGGTGGATGATTTACAAACAAATGTTAAAAATCTAAATATTTGGAGAAACTGAAAATCTATCTTGGACTTGTCTGGGACTAACACATCAAAGTAATTACAAATGTAAATACATATTTTCCCAATAAAAACTGATATTTGATGAGCAAATAAGTATTTCTGCACTCTTCTGTACCAAGCATACTAAATACATTATTTCATTACAGATTTTTTTAAAATTGAATTTATGATTCTATTTAAACATGTACTTTTTTGAAAATGGGTTCATATTGCATATACAAAATCCAATTAGCACATACGTTGTCTGCTCAACAACATTTTGGCCATTGTGAACACTGGAGTTCAGTAAGCTCTAGCTACATCCCAGACATACTTTTGTTTTTCCTTTGAAATAGACCATAAGAAGTCCAGAGATAGCTTGGTTCAGCTCTTTGTCATATAGTCATTCTCCCATTAGCTTGTTTCCCAAAGATTATCAAATCGTAACAATCATTGGATGCAACCAACTTCGGTCAAACTGATTTGATCCTATAGAATCATATGACCAATTCCATATCTCATTCCCAAACTCTTGACCCATATATTCGGATTTTTTTTTTAATCCAACACAGATAATCTGTAGCTAGTATTAATCAAAAAATTCAATCTCTCCCTTTCATTTTCATTTCTTCTCAAACAGCTCTGCAAAGGGAATATAACAGGCTTCTAGCTGTGTAATTGCGAAGAAAAATACATAGAATATAAAAACTCAACAAAGATAAAATGCTCAGTGAAGTTACCCTTCTATATCCATTAGACAACATTTTAAACTCTTCTAATCACAAAGAAGACTATTTGGCTGGAATGTGAATGATACATATTTTAATGGATTGGGACATTTAAAATCACCTTAAAACTACACAGATATCTTTAATTCAAAAGACTGGCAGGAGATATTAACGAGCAGGTCATGTCTTGATGTGAAAGACAGAAGGTAGTATAAAGGAAAAACATACCATTGCCCTCCTTTTTTCTACAGGTTTCTACAGGTTTTGACTGGTTAATTAGATTTTTTTTATCTATGCCTACAATTAATATGTAATAATTTTAAAAATTTGGACCAGTAAAAAAACCCAATAAACTACAAACACACCTGTAGTGAACACTAAGAAGCCTTCCATTAAGTAGCTGGAAATGGGCCATATTAGTTTTAGCTAGGGTTACAAGGATTTATCTACACAAAGTGTTGTCCAGGCTGCTGGCAGAATGTTTCTCCCTGTTCTTGGAAATAATTATCAAAGATCTAAAACACTATATACAAAAAGCCCAGATTTCTTGCTATTTTAAATTAATATTTCTATACAGGAGCATTCCTTTTTCCTGCTCTATGGCTCTGCTAGGCACTTCTGGTTTCACTTAACATGTCACTAAGCATAAGATGTCTCATGGATTGGTAAGAAGTGAAGATATTTTTCACCTCTGTTACCAGAATACATCAGAACCCAAATCATAAGCAGTAACAGGACCAGTGTCTGAATTTAAGGTGGAATAGAAAAAAAATACAGCATAGATCAGGAAAAGATATGTTGTATAAATGGAGCTACATCAACTTTCAGGAACCAAGGATCTGGCCAAAACATCTCCTGGCATAATATGCCACAGCCTTTCTACCTTTCACAGTAGATACATCTACAGAGCAAATTAGTTTATCTATGTTACACTGTAATAACATCATAAGATATTTACAGAACATAAGACACTAATATGCGAGTCCATTCTCCACAGTCTGGCCAGACTGGCCATCAGGGAGATGGAAGTGTAATTAAATGGCTCAGCTGGGGATACTGAAAGATTAGTGGTAAACCACTAACCTACAAGCTAGGATAGAATACAGTAATGCCACGGGCTCAACTCTGAAAGGAAAAGCTGGTAATTCCAGATTAAATTATTTCAACTGAAATTTATCTCTACCATATCTGCACGGACCAAATCTAGCTCTAGTGCTACTGCAATGCCAATGTTGTACCATCAGGAAAATTCTTCATGTGGTTCTAATAAATTGATGCAGAGTCACTACTGAATAGCCCCATGGAGGTGAAGTGGCACGATATGACACAAAATGTCTTCTGAATCTCAATGACAAAGACACACAACACTTGAAATTTTCAGACTTGTTACCTGCAGTAACTTAAGAGTCACATATCAGTTTGCCTGCACGTACTGAGGTTGACTGCTGCTTGTAAAATAAAAGTGCTCAATGTTTGTCAGGTTCAAAATGTCAACGAAGCTTTAAAACAAAACCATATGCATTGCAAGGTAAGAAACAATCAAGTTCTTTACGTCAAAACAGGAAGTAATTATAAAGGATAAATTACATATTATTATGTAACTGGTTGTTGCAATCCTTTACACATTATCGGTTGTAACCATGACTCCCTTTACATATATCACAGTAAACTCATGAACCCTAACATGCTTTCAGCTCCTTACATATGATATTGATAATACAAGTGAAAGCTTTAGTACTTGTATTTTTCAAACAAAGCTCTTTTTTCTTTGTCAGTTTTATGTGCTTCTGGGCCATATACCTAACCTAAAGATGTTAGGATTATTATTTCGTTTCTCTGTGGGCTCAGATACCATGTTACGAGTTCCAACTAAAGGAATTCGAATTTGTCATTAAATTCCTACTTTAAAAAGACTCAAACCAAACCTACTTACTCTTCATTGTGTCTGAATCAACATTTTGTAATAGACTACAGTTATTATGAATAAAATATTAAGATGGGTAGGGCTTAAAAAGGAATTGTAAACAAGTTTCTACCTGGAATCAGCATGAGTTTTCCCAAAGGAAACGTACAGTTTCTTCATAGTAATAGTCAAACATTCACACAAAGGGAGAAACAGCTCTTCACAAAAGAAAAGATAAATACTCTAAAGAAATTTAACCTATCAAATTCTGTAAAATCATGAGTCTGCTGAAAGAGTCCCTTTATATGCACAGCATATATGCACAGCACATAAATACATGGTAAGGACATACACACAGGGAGAAGATGAGCCATGAAGATTCAGACCTAGTTAAAAAAATAGTGCAAGTCTCTGTGTTCTATGAGAGGTTCAATCTTGAAGGACAATATTGCAGATTCCTTTCTTAATACCCATTGGCACAAATGGAAGCCAAGGTGGCTGTAAGCCAACTCTACCTCAGCCAGGGATTCCCTCTTGCAGGAGAAATCTCAGCTGCCAACTCAGGAAACCTTTATAGATCCTCTTAGTGCAAAGGAGCCAGCACACAGTCCAGGATACGGCTTAATATTTTTTTCCTACTAAAGTCAATTTTATGGCAGTTAGTGCATATAGAAGACCCTAGCCAAAAAACAGGCTGGTGAAAGACTGAGTCCCATATTCAGCAGTTTATCTGGAGCTTAATTTTCCACCACCAATTCAATGTAAGCAGAAATGTTCTGATTTAGCTCTTCGTTCACAGTTTGCAGTGAACTTGCATAAATGTAGGTAATGGTAGGAAAAGAACATGCAAATTTAGAGATTCTAGTTCTTTTAACAGACTTTATTTTTTTTTCCCTCTCATTCATATTTTGCTCTTCTTTTGTCCTCCCATGCCATTCCTTTCATACTGAGTTTTGTGTTCTGTGTTTTTTCACTGTCTCTCAAATCAACAGGTGCCTATTAAGGTTAGAATGAATGAGTAAAATGGAACATGCAATGTAAAAATAAATCCATTGCAAATCAGACCTTCCTTACTCCAAAATAAAATGTGTCTAAACTCTTTTAAAGGAGCAGAAAGTGATGTCTCCAGGGAAAACCTAAAGTAGTCTGATGATTTTTACAGGTAACAAATAAAACACATATGGATTTTTCTGATTATGATGCTATCCTATGTGTTAATTGTTTGTACAGCAGCATAAATTTGTGAACAAAAATAAGATCCTGTTGCATACTGGGAATAAATAAAAACTTGGGCAGGCAAGAGAAAGAAATTAAAATCCTACACAATATTTAATTCTTCTAAAATAGAAGAACATATACAAGTTCTCCAGCAGAAGATCCCAATTGTCTTCAGTACAACCGGGATTTCTCCTTTAACCTTGTCTGAGCTATAAAGAATATGAATTTATTATAAGGAATAAACAAGATGGAAATTAAACAAATAGAATTTCTCTTCGATTGACCAAGTCTTAAATGTCATGGCAAAATTGAGGAAAAGCCCGTAGGAGATTTTTGGCAGTTAGTTACACTGAGCCTTTTGTTACTATCAAAAGACTATGTTCAGATAAATACACAAATCATACAGCTGCAAATAATAGAGTAACTGGAAGATAAGATATATGAACACCAGAGTGAAATGGACTTAAAACCAACAGTCAGTACTGCTATCTGTGTTGCTTTTTTCCAGCAAATCCAAAAAGTCATCTGTCAAAACTTTTAGAATATGCTTCAAATGTATTACTCTGTATTACCCAACATTAAAAGGGCATACCATGTGTTGCACAAAAAACAGAGGGACTGACTTTTAGATTCATTCTTCTCATAATAAAGAGAGTCATCTAAAAACGTGTATGCCACCAGATGTAATCCATATTTTCTGGTTCTACAACTAGGTCAGCTGACCACAGTTCCTAGAAACCACCACTGCAGCCTCACTTTAACAGCAATTGATAAAAATGGAGCTGACTTTTGAGTGTTACTATCAAACAGAAGGAAATATAGAATAGGTCATTTATATAAATATGAGCCTATTGTTTTTGTCCACCGTCATTTTTGCCTGTTGCAAACACAAAGTGAGAAACACAACAGATGCAACTAAAAAGAATGCAATATATTTTATAAGCAACTCTCCTTCATATTCAGTTCTCTCATGCATTGTGATAAGAAATAGGTTAAATAAACATATAATCAGTGTGCTTAGGCAGTGGGTTGAAAGTTCAAATGATAACAAGCTCTCAGCAGGAATAAAACACAAAATGGATTAGGAATTTTATTTTTAGTGATGTTTTCTTACATGCAATTTTCCTGCAAAATTATCTGTCACAAATGAAAATGTTTCATTTAGGAAGTGTTATGATTTATTGCTTATGCTAAAAAAATTTCAAGAAAGCACCACAAGCATGTCACAACTCCAAAAAATCAAATTCAGAAATGAATCCACCCACCCAACAGCAGGAATTAATTTTAATTTTCTTTCTAAATCCTTACTGCTTTAGATACTGTTACTCTCCGCGATCCCTTTGCACTGCATTTGCTCATTGTCTTCTATGATTCAGTAGCCAGAACACCATGATTTATGTATTTTAGGAGCGAACTTGAATGTGTGGATTTCAAAACTCTTGTGAGGGCTCAATTCCCATATAGATTTAGGTTGCAAACAGCATGTGACATCTTTAGATTTTCTGCGGTTATTCTCAGTTATACCATCACAGAATAGAAAGAAATATTATTACAAATAACTATAAATGTTTAAGTTTACATTCTGCCTGTAGAGATCATGATCCTTACAGCTGCTATGCTAGGCTAAATTTTGCTATATAACTTTTGAGGATATAAAAATACTATTTGGTAAACTGTATGACACCATATATTGAGAAAGGATCCTATCTGGTAAAATGTGTTTAACAATAAAGACCTCTGCTCCAATGGATTTTCCAGACAAAAACTTGATCCTTTTGCAAAAATCAAAACATGTTTTTTCACTCTGGGAAACTTCAGTCTACTTTGGTAGGATTTAATCTGAGTGAGGAATGGGTTAAAAACCAAACAATGGCCTGGGCATTTATCTCACAATGTAGTTTCTTTCATAAGAACTACATAATGAAAACCTCTGGGTGGGATTCTCATTTGCTGTTCCTGCTTCATAGAAGCTGCACAGCTCAGTCCCTTCCCCCTTCAGATATACATTCAGATTTCTCTACTCTGCCAATACAAAATTAAAAGGCAAAACCTGAGGAACGATACAATTAGGCATTGCAGCATGTGATGTCACTGTCATGGGAGCAGAAATTTCTGTAATCAGAATTAGAAAACAAGAAAACTATTGAAATAGTTTGATATTTCTGATGCTTTATATCAACATGTCAAGCAGCAAGAACAGCACAGCATGGGGCTGTACACTTGCTTTCTGCCTAAAGAAAGGGTATGTGCAAAAAAGGATGCATTATTGTGACGTCTCATTTGCCCCAAATACATGTTTTACGCTTGGCAATCCAACTTATATCTAAAGCTGTTTGACTTCAGCCAAACGCTTGCCCATCCTTCAATAAAAGACGCATTTATACAGACACATATTGCCCCAGGAAAACTGTTACCTATATACAAATTTACAACATAAAGACAGTATATATAAGTATACAGTCAGTACATATATTTGAGAAGAAGAAAATCCAAAAGAAATTATGCTTTTGCATATATTGTCTGTTCCCTAGCATAGGCAAATACCTTCAAATCAACTACCCTTGAGACCCTGGAGATTCCATATATGACTTCACACATATTGAGATGTATCTCACACATGCAGGTCTGGTTTGAGTCCAGGTATTAAGTCAAAAAAGAAAAATGGCAGTTCTGTTTGAGATTTTTAAGTAGTAAAGGCTAGCAGCTAAATCCATGTGTGATTGTGGTTCAAACTGCATGTCCCAAAGGTCAGGGAGTGTTCGATCTTAAGGCTCAGTACATAGAAACACACATGGCATATGTAAGCAAGATACAGCCTAACAATATCTGTGGTATTGAACAGTTATCATAGTAGACAGTGGTAACCAGTGAAGCTTGAAAGATTCACTGTATAACCAGAAAACCTAGATGCCAGAAGATCAAGTTAAGCTGTCACAAGGGTTCCTGCTTTTCTTAATATCTACCAACCGATGCTTGTGTGGCCTAGCCTATAGCTATACTATTTACTTTATTACATCTTAGATCTCAGACATGAAGCATGAAGAAAATGTTTAAACACCACTTGTGAATTAACCTGTGTGATTGAAGACAGTTGTAGACCAGCACTTGCTGGTGGTGAAGAGTGAAACTCAGAGCTCACTTAAAGAGTACATACCTTTCTGTTCTTCATCTGCAGATTACAGATCCACTGGTTAATATACAAGTATATCTGCAGTAGCACTGTATACATGAAACACAACTTCCAGACACCATAACGAAAAATTCCCAGTGATAACCATGTTCATTTCCTCAAGCCATTTTTAAGAATACAGAAAATGCATTCATGTTGATTGGTATTACTTTAGAAATATACAAATGATAGGAAAGATCCACGAACTTGTAACCAGAAAAGACACCACATGCACATTCAACCCATCCAAATGTATTAGATCTATGCATAAATTTGTATTTGCAAGAGTGAGCAATTTCACAGATTCCCAGTTCTCTCAGCCTCATTTTTAATTTACCCTGTTCAAAATGAAATCATCAGTCATGAGACCTGTAGCATATTTCATGGAATTATTTGATCTTTCCCATTAAAAATACAATTAAAGCATGTCGCTCCTCCATACACATTGCATATGTATGCACAGGCATGATCTATTGGTACAATCACAACTTTCTGACTTTGGTGAAATTGCAAAGCTTCATTAGAAAGGAAGAGACAGAGAGCCCTGGCAGTTTTCAGATCTTTAGGGGGTCATTTATTGCTGTAATAAATTTCATTTTTCCATCTGAAGGGTAGAGTCTAAACACTGTAATAGAGTAATATTGAAGTATTTATTTTACCTCATTTTTTTCTTCAGCTGAAATGCTAGCTTGGGAGTGTTTTTCAGCTTGGCAGGCAGCCAGCCATTTCTCAGTAAATAATGTGAACCCTGTCCTGCAGTGTAAAGCTGTACATCTTTTAAAAAATATTTAGTCCCCTGCTAGAGTCCAAGGAATCTTTGCTTACAAAGCGCGTCTGCAGAAGCTCCTACAGCAAGCAACTTGGCAGAGATTTCTAAACTATATAAAGTTCTTTCTCCCTCTGCCTCTTTTTCCCCACTGAAATGACTTCATGTATTCCTTCTCCTTAAGATGTTTTTCCTCAACATACTGGAGATAGGAAAAAAAAATATCTTCTATAGTCTAGTCAAGGTGCCTCAGACACTGTCTTCCACTCAAACCCCGAAAAAATCTGCTCTATAACATCTAGTGCCAGATTCACTACTGTATCAAAGCAGACGTGCAATATATGCAATTGCTGAGACATATCATTGGCGGGGGTCCATTATAACTATGTATACTTGAAGTACATAATGAGTGCACTGCGCATTTCAAAGTAAGAAATTTGGTTTAGATTTCAGTACCTGATGTTGTAAACAGGCTCTTAAAAGGGTAACTTTTGGATACATATCATTCTGATCACTCAGGCTACCAGCTGACAACGGCAGGATCAGTGTTCTTAGACAAAAGGTGTAGAAGGTACAAAGCCAGTGTCCCATTGTTACCTCAAGTGAAGGCAGTCAGCGCAAGTGAATGCATCCAGACAGGTGCATCTTGAGGAACTGGACTGCAAAGGGAAACTCCACATTACAAAGAGATTGTGACTAAAATTGAATCAATTCTAGGTTAAATGTACAAACCAAAACAATAAGTTTTGCTTTTGCACACATGGAAAGTCAGAAAAAATAAGTAATTTGTAAGCATGTGTGAGTAGCAGAAGGAACTTGATGACTGTGATCCTTGTGTCAGCACAGTAACCTGCCTTTATGTGTAACACATCAAAGAGGAAACCTAATTTGTGGAAAGAGATAATAAGGCTTTTTTTACCTCTGTGTATCATCTGGTACCTCCAGAAAGGAAAAGATTTACAGCCACTGTTAAACATGTTGCTTGTAGCTACCCAAACGGCATGCCTTCAGCAGCTGTCAGTCCAGTGTTACGCCTCTGCACGTGCTCGCTCACCCGACCCCACAGCACAGTTCAGGCTTTAAAAGCCATAACAAAGCTCAACTGTTTAGTGGAAGGATTGCATGCTTCCCCAGAACTGAACACAGAACAGATTAATTAATCAATGTTTGCAAAGCCCTTTGAAACAGAAAAGTACTCTAGAAGCTACAGATTGTTATTGCTGAACACTTCCCTGTTAGCACTAAAGCTATAATCCATTTCCCTTAATGTGTTCTGAGTAAGGGGATAGGCAACATGAGATTGCAGTCACCAATTACCACAGTTATCAAAAAATATGCAAAAACTCACGGTTTTGATAGCTGTCTTCACACAGAAAGACTAATCTTGGAGTGAAATAGACAACTGTCTTCTCTTCTGAAATTTAGACAGCTGTTTCCTTATGTACTTGTTGCATCTTCTGTTGCTATTGTTTTTCCTTTTTTCCCCATCCAGTAACAGATACAGTTGTTCACCAGCAGACGACATGGCCCTGTGGGGTAGGAACATAACATTTCACTTACCATCCACTGGCATTTTCAGTGGTTGGCATTGTCCATCCATGTTTTTATTTTCTCAGTAGTGGCAGCACCAAAGTGACATTTCAACTGGTTTCAGTTCTGCAGCTTCTGAGTCTAATTTGTTTGTTTAGGTAAATATGCGACACTATCTAAATCTAGGCTAGCTCTTGCAACATGTGAAATAGCACATTCATTTTCATAACCGTTCCTGAGTCACGACTGGCACATAACCAAAATAAAACAACCCTCAGCTTTCAACAGTGTATAAAAAGTGGTAACATTCCCACAAATCTGCTTTGTCTTTATAATAAAGCAGCTTCTTTATGACTAACATTCTAAGGTATGTTTCTGATTAGTTTATTCAATTCTGAGGTTATTTTTCCACTGGGAACTTAACATATTTCACATGGAAAAAAAAGGGGGTTTAAAATTCAAACTTTGTCTTTGCACTCATATGCTGAGTTCCACTCACGGTTTTGGCTGGCTCACTTCACAGAACAGCCTGCTGCAAGACCTAGAGCTAAATCAGTGGCCCAAGTTTGCACTATTTGGATCTTACAGTTTGTTTTTGCACTCATGCTAGTACTTAATTACTGATACTGTTAATGTAACTTGATATATCTTTATTTGGAAAAGGGCAGTTGGCAAGCAGAATCAGTTGTGTTGGATTGATTAAGGCTAATGGATCTTTTAAGACATTAGGGATGTAAAAAATGTGATTATTGCAGCTAATGCATATCAATATTTTGAACTCTACTGAAAGCATCAGCCTAATAGATTGCATTTCGATCAACTTTGCATAAAGAAAAGATGTGGGAAGAAAGTTAAAGGGTAACTGTATGTAACATGCTCACACAATCTCTTGTTGGAAGTGACTTGAAAGCACCCACTAAAACCAAAATTCTTAGTGCAAACACGTAGTGTGGGAATGGCAAGAGATGTTGTTTTCTGAGCTTATTGCTGTGATGAACACCTGCTGCACAAGGAAACCACACCAAAATAGTTTTTGAATAGTTTTCTTGGAGGTACCAGACCCTAGTCTCTTTGAACTCTTATAATTAGGCACCGGAATCTTTTTTCATGAAGAAAACATAAAGCTTTTCAGGATACAGTGCTTTTTATCATGAACTCTGTGGAAAACTGTTCATTCTCCCTGCTTTTGGTCTCCTGGACTATAATTGCTTGCAGCTTTACCTCTGCATACACTGTTCATTCACTACTTGACCAATTAGAAAAATAGGCATATTCTCTAAGACTTTCACACAGGATCTTTGATGATTTTAAGATGTTTGCTATAATATTTGACAAAAAATACTACCTATTTTTTAAACCTCTTTTTAAGCACTATAGACCGCCAACTATATGCTGCTTAGAATGAAGCAGGATAAACTACTGTTATGACGGATAATGATTGGATGCCTATATTCAAAGATGTTATTTACTAGTTCATAGTCACAGAGAAATAAATTCACAAAATGTTATTACTAATAAAGTGCACTTCTTCAAGTATGACTATCCCAGATCTCACAGATGAAAAAAATGACTCACAGGCAAGTTCAGCAAATTGTCCAAGGTCACATACCAAGACAACAGCAAGTAAAAATACAGAAGAAAACCCCTGAACTGATGACATGTTGCTGGTGTATTTGAATCTTGTCCTAATCGCGTCCATGATATACATGATACTGATGATGTATGCATGCAGAATTTGCCATATTTTTAATCTATACCAATGAGTAATAAAAACTGTAATGAGCCAGGGGAAAGGACACATATTTTAAAATAGGTTAAAAACTGCCTTTGTAGTAGTCATTTTGCTTGTGAAATGAAAGACTTCATAGAGAAACATTATTTTGAGACTTAAGGCATAGTTTTTTTATATTTAACAGCAGTGTTTATTACAGCAGTGGACTGAGACACCACTTACTTGCATATGCTTTTGGATTCTGCCAAGATTACTTGTACAACTGAACAAGTTATTCACATTTTCACTGTTTCAGAGGCCAGTTGTTTGCCTATGGACTCTTCTGTTTCCAACCATCCTTTGTTTGACTTCTACACACGATGATGGCATGCAAAGCACTCCAGTGAAGAGCATGTTTTCATGCATATATTTGGTACCTAGGACAATTGGTTTAAGATGTTAGATGGAAATTCCACGTATTAATAAAATCAATAATAACATTCCTAGAGCAGTAAGACAAAACCTTGTAGTAATGCTAGAAACTGCATCTCACAAAATTATTATGATGAGCCTTGATTAGAATATACATGGGAATAACTTAGACTTGAGTATAGCTTTGTAAGATTAATGGAAGATTCACTAGCTAATTTGTCATTCTAGTAATTATGACTATATAGAAACTATTCCTTAAAAATATCTTGCAATGACAAATTGTCCCTTCAGATTTATAGACATTCCACACGCATACATGAGGGCAAAATATCATCCATCTGGAGTCTCATAAGAAAAATGCAAATCATTTAATTTTGAGTATTTGTGAGACTCTTTTGTAATAGTAAGATAAATCTCAGCTCTGTTGAGATCCTTCGCTGGTTAGAAACGTATCCCATCTTTGAAAGTGTCTACTTGGAGTAACACATGGTACCATTTACAAGCCATTCTATAAAAGCACTGGTATGGAATACAGGTGATTGACTTTATTTCCAGAAATCATATTTTTTTTTATAATAAAAGGATCTATAATTGATTACAAGACTATTCAGTTATCGATAACATACATGCCAATAAGAAAAGATAACCTTAAAATTTGCATAATAATATATCTCAAATCGTGCAAGTCCTGCAAATTGTATCTGGTCTATACTCTGGTTTGAAAGCCCTAATTTGATGACACAGCTCTGGTGAGAAATAAGAATCTGACAGTTTCAAAAAATGACAAAAATTCATTTAGAACTTGTGTTAACACGCGCAACAAGTGTACATTTTTTTTCTTTCCACAATATGCATCTCAAGACTGTTTTGTTAACTTTCAGTTGTTGAAAGTTGCAAAGAATTTGCATCATTTTCTTGACATATCTTCATAAAAACATTACCCTGGAACCTGTTGGAATAAAGTTAGTTTCTCATTCCCTGGATTTTCTGTGGAGAATCAACTGAAAATATAGGGACCTCACCAAAAAGCATGATCAGGGAGGTCTGTAACAAGGAAATTATTAATATTAAAAGAGAAGTAAAATAGAAGCTGTGGCACTGTTTTTGGGAAAGTTTACACAGGCACTGCAACCACCTGAACTACCATCAGCTGCATGGAGACAGCGACCCAAAGTAAGGGACCCTGCACACAGGCTATCCTCACTTTCATGGAAAAACCTTCAAATTAGGAACACGAAAGGCTAAAACTCAAACCCAGTGAAAGAGACTTTTGACTCTTTTGGAGCAGCTTCTTCACAGGAGATGTCTAGAAAGTCTAAACACGGACAGATGTTAGCTCTGGTTTATGCGCATTGAAGAAAGGTGAGGCACATCCCCGCGTGCAACACCACCGCCGGCCTCCTGACACCCCATGTGAAGAACCCCGATTATTAAGTACATAAGTTTTATCAGGTCTGGACTTTATCCCCACCAACCTGCGGAGCATTAGACTCCACACGCACTTCTTTTTCCCTGACACTCCTGCACATCCTGCATCCCCCCGCTGCCCCACACAGCGCTCCTAATGGGGGGGGGGCTGCCTGGGGCATTTCCGCAGGGGTCTCTGGGCACCTCCAGCCCGGTTCGTCTTCCCTCACCTCACAGCGGCGCCGGGGCTTGCGGGAAGGCGTCCACCCGGCAGGCAGGGAGGGAACTGAGGGGCGCTGTGCGGGGAAAGGGGCAGAGGCTAGGGAGACGAGAGCGCTGAGGTAAGGGGCACCAGTCCAGAGGGGGCGGCGATCCTGAGGCGAGCGGGGGAGGGGAGGCGGGAAAAGGCCGCGGTCCCTGAGGGTGCGGAGTGCAAGGAGCCCCTCAGGAGGGGCGCGCAGGGCTAAGCTTCCTCGTGGCTCCCTGTCTCCTCAGCGGAGTGCCTGGGCGGGAGCCCCCCGGCAAGGGAGGCGGCAGCGCTTGGAGGAGGTGCCTCGCAACAGATGGTTAAAGCCGACTCCTCGCCGCAGCCCGTATTGGCCAGCGGCGGGAGGAAGGGCGGGAGGGAGCCGGCCCCGCGCAGGGAGGGCGACAGCAGCGGCCGGAGCTACGCGGCCCCGCGGCGGAGAGCGGAGCGCAGCGCCCCCATCCCGGTTTGCTCGCTTCCCGCGCGGGCGCTGAGGCGACCGAGTTCCCGGCGCGGAGGTCGCCTCCCAGCCGTTGATTGCCAGCGGCTCCGGGCCACCTGTGAGTTTTCTGGCTGGTGGGTGCTGTAAGTAACGCCGCCTCCCTCCGTGCGCAGCCGGGTTGGGGCTGCCGGCAGGCTTCTGGCTGTGGGGGCGGGAGGCCCGGCGGGCTCGGCTGCCCCGGCTGCTGCGTGCGCTTGGGGCGGGCGAACCGGAGCTGCGGGCTGTTCCTCCGGTTTAACCCGTACGGTAGGGAAGGTGTGGGGGGAGATCCTCCCCCGGGCGGCAGGCTGAATCAGTGTCGGGGAGATTTTTATCATCTGTGTGTGAGGAAACCCCCACTCCCATCCCTGCCCCCCCCCCTTTTATTCCAGCTTCGCCGGTGCGGAGTCGCTTGTGATGAATAATTCCCGGGTTTTCATCCTCGGCGCTCTGCGGAGGGGGAGGCTGTCAGGTGGGAGCTGAGGTGTGGGGGAAGTGACTTGCCCAAGGTCACGCAGTGAGGCAGTGGCTGAGCTGGAAAATAACATGCGCTGTACTAAAAAACTTCTGGTTCCTAGTCCGGGGCTGGGCTGTTGAATAACAGCACTGCAAGGCTTCAGGGCTCCAGGCATAGACGTGGTGGAGTTGTAGGTAGGTATTCTAATGGTAGGTCTCCAATTAGCTTTTTTTTGTTTGGTTGTCCTTTTAAAGCATTACGTATGGATGTGAAACCGTGCAGAGGTGCAGAGTCTGTGTCATCTCCCTTGCTTTCTCCGACGTGCAAACATGTGAATGAATGCATATGTGCTCTTGCTTTTCTGTTGCTAATGTTAAATTCAGTAGATTAAAACCAGAAATTGTTGGTGAAAATATGATTTTTTTTCTTCACTTTTGCTGTGGCAAGAAATAATGTCTTTGCTATTAATGATGAATGTCTTATGCCATCAGACAGAAGTTGTGAAAGCCCCTTAATGGGTTAGGTGTCAGCAGCATTCCAAAATTAATCTGCAGTGCAATAGCTTTTATGCTCAATGCATGTGAGAGATGTAAAGCGTGGTGGGCCATGCTTTGAGAACTTAGGCATTAGAGTATAAGGTGATTAAGAGTTCTTCAAAGAATGCAACTGGAGTAATGGGTTTGGTGCTAGCTGTATGCATAACAGTTCTATTCCCTCTCTCCTCCCCAAATATAAATTTAATGACTTTACTTAAAGATATTCTTCTGTAGTTTGTCCCCCCTAATATTCAGTGTTTCTCTTGAATTTCTTATTATGTGGAAGTAAAACTGATACGTGTAAGGATGTTGTTTTGATTAAACATTTTATAAGAGTCCTCCAAGCCAATCCTCTTCATAGAGTTTGGTTGACCCTTGCGTTTCATGACACCTCCTGCAGCAGTGAAACTTGAAAGTGCTGTTCAAAAACTAAGCTAACACCCCTATCATCTTGCTCAATTTTACATTAACCTTTATCTGCTTGGTTTTGGGGGGTGGGGAAATTGAATATAAGAGAGTTTTAGGAAAACAATCAAAATATCTGTGTAAATAGGACAGCTTTATTTTTAATCTGTATTAGGGAGTTTGGGTGAACTCTGGACTCTTCAGCACAAATCATGGAATTTGAGGCAAGGTTCCTCACATGGTGGGGTTTTCCTACTACAGATGGCTTACGGTTTGAATGAGGAGGGGTTTGTGTGTGTTTGTTTGAATCTCATTTGGAAAATATAGTATTATTCTCAAAGTATGTAATGGACTTAATTTTTTTCCTGCATTTTGATATTTGCAAAAAAAATCTTTTTGCTGTGCTTATGTTTTGGCTTCATAGCACCCTGCTGCTTTAGATTCCGTGCAAGGAGTCTTATTTCAGGTAATTTCTAGTTGAAAGTGTTTGCCCTTGCTGTATAAAACTGTCTCGATTAGTCTGGTCTTTCAGTACCAGATGCTCCATCATTTCCTCTAAATGGATGGGAAAATGTCTGTAGTTTTTCTACCCAAGTAGCTAATATTATTTCACTAAACAAAATGTTAAGTTGGAATAGATGATGATTTGCTATGGCTCTGATTGTTTTGTTTTTAAGTCTTTGTGTTCCACTGTTGTGACTTCCTTTTAAACATGTGTGGGGATCCCAAGTGAGAATAATTATGGCTGCTTATCTACAAAAGTCGTATTTCAAACAACTTGGTGATATCGAATTTGCAAATATAAGTGATTTATCATAGAATCATAGGTTGGAAAAGACCTCTAAGATCATCAAGTCCAACTGTCAACCCAACACTACAATGCCTACTAAACCATATCCCGAAGTGCCACATCTATATGTTTTTTTGAACACCTCCAGGGATGGTGACCCAACCACCTCCCTGGGCAGCCTGTTCCAATGTCTGACCAGATTTAGGTACATGACCAATTTAGGTACATGAATAAGACCCCCTCCTCTTGTGAATGAGAAGGAAGGTGATGGAATACAGCAAATGCTTTTGCTGTGTAATAGTAGATGCATATTTTTGAGATGCTAGATTTAATATCTAATATCTCAAAGAACTCCACGACTTGAAAAAGGTGTGAATTTTTATTTTCCCTTCAAAATAGTTTTTAGAAGTAATTACTTTGAATTCTAGACAGCTCTAACTTCTTGCTCTGTAGATAACATAGGATTAAAACATTTTCCAAATAATTGTATCCCCTCAGAGAAACACAATATTTTTTTCTCCTTTTTGCTCTCAACATCCTTTCCTCAGTCACCTGAAGATGTTGCCTCACTGCCACACAGAATAAAGTAAGGTCAAGAACTGCTACAAACCCATCAGAGAATTTTGGTTAAAGATGTTGGTGAGATCATGCTTCTATTAAGAATGCTCCATGCCTTTGCCAATTTTCCATGAAGAGCAGAGGAGACCTGCCTTTCAAATTCACCCTTGCAGTATCCTTGACACAACACATTCTCATTTTTATCAATATGCTGGGCCAATTTGTCAGGCTGGAGTGGAGACTTTGGAGAATGAGATACAGGCGTACATTTCCAATATAAAGGTGGATGTTGCAGTATGCTCATGTTTTTGAGAATATCTTGGGTTCATTCCAGTACAAGCTGTGATTTAATTTGAAACCTGAAAGCTGTAATGAGTAGAGTTTATTTTGTTTGATACTTTTTTGAATTTTGCTTTGTTGTTCGTGTCCCGTCCATGTGTCGTCCCGCCGC
>Ga0065711_1007024_pt1 | contig 18680 bp, 9 predicted proteins | sample Hoacrofraction12_FD_59098 | JGI IMG/M metagenome (GOLD analysis project Ga0065711, IMG submission 59098) | Hoatzin crop microbial communities from Cojedes, Venezuela - Epithelial fraction 12 v2 (version 2) | ecosystem: Host-associated > Birds > Digestive system > Esophagus > Crop | place...
AGGGTCCAAGGCTTCCCATTACACCTTTTTTTTTTTTTTTTTTTTTTCCAAAAAAACAACACTGATAGTTTTCATTTCTTTATCATCTCAAGCCGTTTTGTTGGTGTGTCCGTGGTGGAGTTTTGTCCTGTTCAATCTTGTTTGCTCCAGGCAAAACATCCAGGGCTTGGCTCTCTCCCCTACCTTGGCATCTTCATCTTCCTGTGACAAAGGGCATTTCTAAAGAAGCCGGATTTGTCTTTCTTTCATCTCAAAAAGAACTGAAAGCAAATGGTGAGATATTGCATCTTTGAAAGATGAAAGAATAGCTTGCGTTTTAGTTTGTCTTCAGTGAGATTTATTGTGTATTTGCAGCATCACTGATATTACAACACTGCCCAGGAGGGCTCTTTTACACTATGTATTATGTTCCCAGTACAGCTGGTGTCCTAACCCAGTATATTGCCAGGGTTGCAAAGTATGTTACCAGTCATAAACTTCTCCCATATCAGCCCATCACGCTTCCCCGTTTGGATTACACCAGCTCCCTTTTCCACTCGTGCTTCCCAGCCCTGGGTCACCAGCTTCCCTGCTCGGACTGAAGAGTTAACACAAAGTGCAGTCTTTGCAGGTGAAGTGGAGAACAAAAGCCTCCTGGGGATCTCCTGGGGTTAGAAGAGCACCAGAGGCAGCAGATGAGTTTGCTTACAGGTGACCATACTTTCACGTGATCCAGAGCTCCGAGCCTGTTGCGCAGTGCTAGAGGTGAACGTCCCCGTTGTTGGATGAAATGTAAACAGTCAGATGGATGAAGCGGAAAATGCAGCGGACACAGTGAAAGGTTCAGAATCAATTTATTTTCCACTGCTGAAGACGATCACACATGCCCGGCTCATCTCGGCGCCGTGCTCCACCACTCATGACTTGCATGCTCACCCTTCAGTGGTGAAAGCCATTTATTTGGTGCACATTGAGTTTATGCACTCTGCCTGCGTACGAGTGTGGACAGACAAGAAGAGATACTGCAAGACACATAAACCATTGTATGTCTTCTCTATTAATATTTTAGCATGGCTGATCTTGACTGTCTGAACTCATACCGTAGCTTTCCCTATCAGGCATAGCTGCAGTAATGCAAACAGATTTTGAGAGAAAGGAGATCCGGGAGGAGACAGGGTTGAATAGCAAAGGAAGAGTCTAATACGTTCATACAAGGACAGAATAAAATCTTTACCCTTTCCTTACATTCATCTCTTCCTCCTGTGCCAGTTCCATGTCTTTCTGCAGACACTGAGGTTTCTTTTCAGGAAAGTATAGTATTTCTTTCCGAGAACGACGCATGCACTTGAAGTTAGATATGTTCTTAAAAACATCCTTGACTTGTGACCCAAGATATCATTTGTCAATGAAAATCTCTTTCCTTCTATTTCTCTTTTGGAGCTAATAAGGCTGTGCATTTACACAGCAAATTCAATACATCTCCAAAACCCAGTTCTGTGAGCAGCACATTATTTCCTGTCCCTCAAAGGCCTTTTAGGCTAGAATACAATAGAACATCTTTTAACAAGTACTCCTCAAAATGTAAGAAAAGTCAGTATGGTGTAGACTTTGCTATCAACATGTTAAGCAACTGAACTGAAACCCAAGTTCCTCTCATGAGCTGTATTTTCAGCAGGGAAAAGATGTATTCTTAAATCATGAGGCAACGAACAGAAAGTTAAATCACAGTGACAGCAAAATGTAGTTTAATTCAAAGTTAGCAGGTCAAGAAGGGCTGTGAAGGATCCTCGCATTTACCCCAAGCTATTAATTCAGATAAAAACTGCTAGCTGCTTCAGTCCTCAAGGAATTTATTTTTCATGTTTCCGCTTGTTAGCTCACACAAACGAAGAAAGGAATTTTTTTCTCCGCGACATAAGTTTCAATTGACTTGTCTAACTTAATGGCTTCGACTGTGTTAGAAAATGCCCATGTCCAAGTGCCACAGCCAGAAATCTAGGAAAAAAAAGCCTTTGTTTAGGTACATACATATCTCACATTCCCACTTTTTCTCTTTGTACCTCTTTCCATTCCGGCACAAGTGGTGCAAAGAGTTGTGCTTGGGTGCAGCTCCGTCGGTCCCACCCTACGGATGCTGTAAAGCCCTCCGTGACACACTGCCTTCAGCATCCAGGAAGACATATGGCAGCTGCCTGCATCTGTCCCCTGAGCTCCCCAGAGAACAATGAAGCAAATAATTTCTTTAATTATTTATTAAGGGCTGCTTCCTCAGTCAATAAATTTGTTTTGCTGTCTCCTGGAGGCCTGGCTTTCTACTTTATTAGGTGGTTCTTCCACGTGCATTTGAATCATGTTTTATTATTCATATTAATATCTACTGCAAGCTGCCTTTCTTTTTCTACTTTTGTTTCTATCATCAATTTTATGCAGTTCTTTCACTTTATTCTGTAAGCTTTTTGTTGCTTTTTTCTCTGCTTGTTGTATTATGAGACACGACTTGACCTTTAATTAACCTTTTAACCACTCTTTTCGTTTGCTTCCTTCCCCTGTCTTTGCACTGGAAAAAACTTTGCATATGTATTATTTTAATTGACCACTGAGTCATTTAATTCACCTTCTACTGTCAGGATTTGGCTTGGGGGAGAATCGGACTATTCTTTTGTGTGAAACTCCTCCAAATAAGCAGATTTGCAGTTTTGTAATGAACTATTTTAATCAACAGCTGTGAAATGGCCAATAAAACAAATTTGTATTCAGGGCTTGTGCAGTGGGAGAGAAGATTCATGAATTAAAAAAAAAAAAACAAAAAACCACAAAACCAAATAAAGCTCCCTCTTGCCTTACTGAAGCCGTGTCTGGTTTCGGCTAAACTCTCCAACTGCCAGTGGGCAAAATGACCTTTGATTTTTTCCCCCCTATTTTGGCAGCCTTACCAAAAAAGAATCAAGCCAACNCCAAATAAATGCCTTNCAAATTGCTTGGCGGGAGGGTGGGGGTGTGTTAANTATTCTTATTAANGATTAGGAATAGGACCAAGGCAGGAGTCAGGAGTGGGAGGAGGAGGCTGTAGGGGAAAAGAGAGGGGAAGAGCAGCAGGTGCTTAAGCCATGGCTGCTTTTTCACCCATCCACAGTCTGGTCCCAAATAATCACTGATCACCAACTTTGTGTTCTTCATGGAACGACTCACTATTTTCAGGTGCAGTGATATAATCTCGCACTGAAGTGGATTTAACTGGTGAAGCAGTCTGAAAAGTGTCACTCATATCCCCATCCCCCCATGCAACATTACAGTGCTTTCCACATATTTCATCCCAGCAGAGTCTGCCTTTCCAATCAAAGTTATGTAATGATAATTCAACAGGGATTACTCTCTGCAAACAGCATGCTTATTTTATCACTACTTCCGTATGCAGTTTATAGACTTTGTTTGTTTGCATCAAAATTATACACTGAAATATGAATGCAGCCAAATCTGAGAAAAGCAGGCAAGAGAAAAATGAAATTAAGTAAATCTTACAGAGACAATACAACCTTCTCTTTTATGCCTATACAAAAAACATAGTGAAATATTAATTGCATCTTGAAAAATAATGTGATCTGCTCTATTATAGATGATTGTTTCAATCGTATTGATGTTAGATGTTTGTTAATAGAATTTCAACGTTTTTCAGTTGGTGGAATTTTGTCTTTCATACCCAGCGTCCTGCTAGCAGTGCCATGTACCTATGCTAGCATACTTCAATGGTCTTTTAAGGCAAAAAAATGTCTTTTTAATCTATAATGATGTAAAAAATATAAATTAGTCTAGGCTAGTTTACATATTTAAACAGGTTAATACACTAACTTGTCTAACTAGACTAGTGTCTGAAAACATCAGCAGCAGGCTAGGCTGTATGGAGTATTTCCTTGCAAATCTTAATCTCTGTTTGGTCATAGTCACAGGTATATTTTTTGTTATTTGGTAAGGTATGGACTTTTGAAATAATCACTGCTTCCTCTCATTTTCATAAATTTTAGAAATAGTTTGCCCATGCTGAAAGTGCAAAAAAATAGAAACATTCCACATCCATACCAGCTACCAAAAGAATTCACTCGCTTTTCCCCTTAAAAGCAGACAAAAACATTTTAAAAAGACAGTGGCCTTCCTAAGGGAATCCTCAAAAGAAAAAAACACCCCACCTATTTCTCCATCTGCAAAAGACAGAGAGTAAATGGGATAGACTAAGGAAACTAAAAATTAGTAGATTCAATTATGCATAAATATTATTTTCAGACAGAAAGGTGAGAAAGAAAATGAAGTGCCTGTGATTCTGAATGGTGAAAAAATATCTCTAGGAGAATAAAATCAGAGAAAATGAGATGGATTATAGCAGGGCAGACAGTCATTATACTCTGTGGGGGCAGGATACAACCGTCATGAATGCAGTAACTGGTGCCTGATTTCTTTTTTCATGTTTAATCAGAATATTTTGAGATTTTTAAAGACATAATAAGTTAAGGACAGTGTAAGTTCCTCTTTGGTTTGTTTCACAGTGTTACAGGAAGTATACAAACTCTTTTAGTGTCAATTAGCAAGTTACTGTACTAGATTATTTTAAATTATTTTGTACTAGATAAACCCTGACTTAGAAGAGTCTCTGAACAAACTTTGCTCAGACATGAAATTTTCAAGAGCACATCTGTCACTGCCTTTATGGAACAGAAGGCAATAATCTCAGCACAATTTTTAATTATTTCCATAGATTTGCAGGCTACCAACTTTTAAAGAGTTTATGTATACTGTTACAGAAAATTCATAACGTATACTTTAAGGCAGTGTATTTGTAACAGTGGAAAAATTTGCTTTTACTTAGAATATCTCAAGACATCATTTAATTTCCTATCCACAGCTGAGACTCACCAACTGATTTGGAGAGAACCGTGTCCTGTGTTGCCCTGCTTGCTGCCAGACAAGTTGCACATATTCCAAACTTCACACGAATGTTTCATACAACAGTAAGTGTTCTTTCACATCATTTTGAATCATTACTTCACAATCCCCTTCCCCCCCCCTCCAAAAACAGACTCCACTGTTAATCCATAAACAAAGTGTGGGGAGGAGAGCGGTTGCCAAGGCGTGGTGTTTCCCAGCCAACATCACATACCTTATCCAGCAGCAGCAGTCTTTGTCGAGCCTGGAAGGATTCGTGCACAAACACCCACAAAACTGAGCTGAATTTTCCAGAAAGTTCACCTTTCCCACACCACCACCAAGACTAAAAAGAGTATGCGCTTTTGCAATCATTTACTGTGATCACCTCATTGGTATCTTGTGCTTCCCCATCCATTTGAAAACACAGGATATTGGTAACAGCTGCTCCTCTACTTAGCACATTGCTAATCTTCCTGGTCAAGTCAAAATTTCTTTAATTAGAGTACAAACCAGAAATACCTTGGCACATAAAATGTTTCACATGTTATGAAGGAGCAGTGCTAATTATTTTATGTTAATTTCTAAAAAAAGTTACACAACAAATACATGGCACTCTTTTGATTATTGGCAAAAGATAACATGAAATATGTCAACTTCTCAATAGATAAAATGGCATGGTGTTTGCTACCATAATGGACACACAATTGAACCTTTTTGAAGTATAAAGGATAAAATATGTTTGAAAACCACATTTAAGCCTTTTTTCTCCCTTAAAATATGTTTCAACTTGGCAGGACAACAAATGAGGAAGTGTAACTGGCTGCATTTCAAACTCACATCTTGCATCTTTTCATTCCAGATTGAGAGTTGATGCTGATGGAAAGCCTTTTACTGAATTAATACATTTTGGATCAGGTGGTTGGTTAGGAATTAAGATAACCAAAACACTGATCTCAGTATGATTTTACAGCTCCACAGCAAAGATTTTATCATCAGGTGGAACACCACCAAGAGTTTCCACTCTCATTTCTCATCATGTGCCAGCTTCAGTTTATTATCTTACTGACATTATGCATATTGCATTTGGCTATATAGTCTATATCCATGTTTTCCACCACAATAATGTTTTTTTACGTATTTGCATCTTCATTTTAGTAGGAAACCGAAGTTCAAAAAGAGTAATTGTTGAAGATGCAAGCAATCCTTAAAAATTGGGCTAAAAATTTGGGAGATGTAAAAACCTTAATTTTTTACTTCATCTACTTGTGGAACATTTCTGTATGGGGTTAATAGGCAACAGTTACTTATGCAGGTGAAATAATACACTTTAATGTAGTGTATTTCAAGGACACTCACCAAGATTTTTGCGGAAATTCATTTAACATCCTCAGTTCAACTATGCTGCTCACTCCATGTCTGGTCACTTTATCCCTTTTCATTAGTTATAAACAGTCCTTAACAACAGAGCTGTTTCCCTAATAAGTCTTTCATTTTTCTAATTCCTTCTAAATCACATCCCTCAGTGTTCTGCCGAATGTAGAGCAGCTACTGCTGAGATCAGAAATTAGCAGGCGCCTTGCCACAGCCTTCACGGAGAGCAGGAAGATCTGCCTTCTAACACACTTTCTGCACTCCCACATTAGAGGCCGGCGAGCCGTGTACTTAGGAATTGATCACTCGGGCACTATCTAGCCCAAGATTTAAAGACTGGTAACAGTTTAAGGAGCACACAGCTTTTTATGTGTGTTAAGCTGTTCACGTTAAAGTACCTCGTGCCCAGGAGACGTTTCGAGTAAGTTTGCTTCACATATTCTACTGCAACCTTTTGCCCTAGCTTACACAAGACCTTAGCAGGGATATAATTCTTGAGCATATCATGTGAAACTGTTCTTCCCTTAGCACTACTTGCCTTATTTTCCCATATATTCTGCTCTGCTAAAGACGCTCAAATAGGCTCAAATATCTCCAATTACGCGAAGCACAGTGCGATATGTCAGTGTAGCACAGCAAGGGCGAGCAGAAGACTGGCACATAGGAGTAACCGATCAGGGTTTTACAGGCTAACCAAAAAAATTTTACAGATGCCTCAACATGTACAAGAACAGACATATTTTCTTTTTTTTTTTCCTCTCTCCTGCTATAGTCTACTAACAGATTCTTATTTCCATTTCCTAGACTTTCTTAGGGTTGTGTTTCCTTTTTTAAATTTGACTCTTTTACATTATCATGACCTGGTTCCAGTCCTTAACTGTCCAAGGATTTGCCTTTTTTTGCCGTGCCCTTCGTAACAATGTTCAGTGTTTGCCTAGAAGTGACTGCCAGTACATGAAGTGTTTCACAGGAGCCGGACCAAGATGAGTTCTTCCACCTGGATGGCCTTTCTATCTAGCATTTCATGTCTGGGTTTTTTGATTTAAATGAGTCTATGCACAATGGATGAGGCATACGTCAAGTAGTTTGTGGGTGTTTGGTTTAGAAACCACAGTTAACCCACAGGTTGTAAACTATGTTGTGCACTGAAATGTTCATTAGCCATCTCTGGTTTGGAATTTCATATTTTAAACTTCTGAATAATCCATCAATGACAGTTCTATAGTTTCAGGAAGCATTAGGTAACTGGAAGCGTTAGGTAACTTTCAGAATGATCTGCCTGTGTGTCTTGCTAGTGATTGCAATAAGATGCAATTTCATGAGATACTGAAGCAGTTTGGAGTACTCACCATAACATCCCTTAAACACAAAATGCACACAGTGAGATCTTCCAGGCTATCTCGCCGAAATGCAGTGCTGTTGCTGCTCTCCGTTTACAGCACAGTAAACAAGGGCTGCTGGGCCACTGGTTTTCTGTGCAGAAAGATCCTCCCTGTCCCTTGCTCTCCACATGGCTCTTGCGATCAAGGAGTTACCACAGCAATGGACGCAGCAGCCGTTCAGACACATAATCCTGAATTCTCTTCAGCTGCTGCTTTTCCTTGCATTAAATTCATAATGAATCATATCAGATGTTAAAATATTCTTCAGAACAATGTGGATTAAACTAAATACAAAGCAATCACAGTCATCTGCTTCCTTGCCATCAGTCTGAGCCATGGCCGGTTGCTTGTAATGTTACGGCGCATTGAAGGCCATAACTTTCTCTCCCTCTTTCTGTATCAAACCCAAGCCCATCTTCCTATTGAGTGTCCTTCTGTAAAACTTTTATGCTTTTCAAATGGGCAAGACTCCTGGATTACAGTTTTTGACAAGATAGATGAGACTACTTTTCACATGAGACCTAGGAAAGTAATGAGCTGTAATCTTTGAGCTGGAAGATATCTATCTTTTTTAATTACAGGTAGATTATTTCTATATTAGCCCCCACGGCAAAAGGCAGCACCGCATAGGTTTCTCAAAGCAGTGCTGTGTCAAGAGGAAGGGATTATAAGAGTTTGGGACCTTGGCAGAAAAAAGAAGTTTTTCTAACTTGAGTATATTTTGAATTTTATAAGTCCATGCTATTTATGTTATTCAGCAAGCAGGTATTTTGACATCATTACTCACTACAAGTAACAAGATATTGTCTTCACATGAGTGAGCTGGTTGTTAGATGGTGCCCACAAACATTTCCGCCTTGGTCTCACATGTCTCCACTGTCCTTGTCAAAGGAAGCAGCAGTCCTCACATCAGTTAGAACAATTTAACCCCATTTAACCAAAATGTCTGATTGCATACATATTTTTAAATGTAGATTCCACTCACCTTATGCCTGAAGAAAGAGTATGTTGTCTTACTTTTTGAATGTCAGGCTTTGTCATCATCCCTGATTTATTCTTCGTGGCCTGGCCTGAAAATAATCCCTTAACTTATCATACTTCTAGGACAGTCCTGTCTTACCTAGCTAGCTTATACACGAAAAAACAGAAATGCTTTTACTTGTTGAGCCTGGCCTCCTCACGTCCATCTCCCATTTAACCTCTTTCACAGCCATGGCTTTGCTAGGGAGAGCTATCACAGTATTTTATGGAAAAAGATCGAGTCCTTCTCCAGCAAAGATTTTAGAAACTTATGACAAAAAGACATTATTCACATGGTCCCATTCTGATTTGGTCTCAGAGATCATGATGCTCCCTCCAGATAGATTTTTTTATTTTGTATTAACAATTTTTGGTTTTCCACTTGTGTGTGCCAAGGCCTGGCTAATGTCTGGACCCTTGGATGTACGCTGTCAAAGGCAGAACAGCTTGACCTACTACGGAGATGGGCATGTTGAGTGTTTTGACTCCTTGTGATCAGCCTAGTGACTTAAAAAGGGGACCATGACCAAGTGCCTCATCCACAGCCTTCAAGAGAGAAGCCTGTTCTTGTAGCACAGCTGCTTTTCTCAGCCTTGCTCCTAAAGGGATTGAAGTCCTGATGCAACTGATATCTCAGCTGAGCTGTAGAGAAAAAAAAATGAGAATCCAGGAAAACTGTGGCTGGAAAGTTGTTGGAGAACATCTATATCAAAACATTTACTGTTAGGAGCCAAATTATGTCACAGTTCTGTTAATGGCATCTCTTTTTTTTTCATTTAAATGGAAGTTTATGTCTCATGAATGGTACTTGTTTTGTGTGGAAAACAGTTAGAAAACATAGGAGTTCCCTGGTAAGCAGCACTGATGGTGCAATTTCACACAGCCTTATTCTTTTTTTAAATTTATTTCTCAGTGCTCTGTTGAAAATACTTCCAGGACTGAGTCCATGCTGAAGCGCGCTGAACCGAAAGGAGGAGTATAGCTGCTTGGAAGGGATGAAGAATGACATAGACACTTCTACATTTTGAGAAGATAGGAAAAATAGATATAACAACCTACAGAGACGGGAAAGGGGAGACTTCAAAACAAAAGCAAGACAGAGTAAAAGGGAATCAGATAAAGAGACAAAGAGATGTCTAGAAGCAACTTAAAAATGAATTTAGGAAGGAAGTGCACGATGGAAGACCTCTTTGGCATGCCTCCTCGGATATTGAACTGAGCACTCTATACCTGGAAAGTATTACTATGTGAGCATTCAGAAATAATGCTGAAAAGCAAAAAGCTGTAACAAAGTCAAGTCATACTAAAGGAAGCATTTAACAAGTTTTACTTCCCGTATTGCACTTCACAGGTTATATAACTTTACATTTAATGGATATTCTCAACTGGAGTCCTATTTGTGAACTGGAGGCAATGCTATTAGTATGCTAATCAGTTCTGCAGAGTAAATTGGTTGTAAGAGTGGGGTTCTAGGGAAAGGTACAATAGGGGAATATTTTTTAATTAGCACACGATGAAGTCTATTCTCCCCTTGATGCCTGTGCATATCCCCTATTGACATTAATTTCAACCACACAACTTCTGCTGAAATCAAGGGAGATCGCACGACTCTGCTGCAACACAATCTGAACGTATTCGCAGGAGGCGATGGTGGCCACTCTCTAATCTGCAGCTATGGGAGCGCTGGCAGGTTCCAGGCATGGCTTTTGCAGCAGGTTGGTGGGTATGTCGATTCTCACACACAGGATATTTAGAAGGGGGAAGTTGAACCTTAGTTTCAGTTGACTGTCAGTTTTTATAGCAAATTCCAGATGGGCTTATTGCTTATCCTGGACTCAGGCTAAATTCACATTTGCTGCAGATGGTCTTGTAGAGTTTATCACTGGTGTTTGAAATACCTGAGAGAATCAGTCCTGCAATACAATCATGCTCTCTGATAATTTTATTAAAAAAGTTTCCTAGGTTCACAAGCCTCAAATGAACCTTTAAAAGAGCTGATGGAGAAAATAATTAAAGCATCAAGAAAGATGGTGTTTTGGGAAAAATAATGTGAATAATGAAAACAGGCAATAATTTGCAGTTTGGTGTGTGGGTTTTATTACTTGAACCACATTCTTTTAAACTCTTTTCCTCCAATATCAGCCACCCTCAGCAGAGATACAGCATTTCAAAGTCATCGTGCACAGCCCAAACTTCTGTTTCTTAGATAATCTCTCACTGACCTTATGCTAGAGCTTTTTTACTTGATCCCTCAAGTTCTTAAACGACATAAATGGTTGTCTTTCTATTCTAATACTTCTGGTCTTCTAAATTTTAATTGCAGTGTTAATATAAAGTACTTTGTAATCAATTCTTTTATTAGGAATCTTGAGGCCTACCTGTTGATTAAGCATCCTGCTTGAGAGCTGGATATCACGTAGCCATGAGACAGAGGACATTGTTGAGTATGGAACTCTGCAGCTATAGAATTTCTGCAAAAACTAGATACCTAACACTTCTGCAAGCTCCAAGGTTTTCTTGGCGCATATTACACGTGCCACCCCACTGGGCGGGGAGTAAAATACAGCTGAACATACTGAAGCTCCTATTTACTATAACAAGGCTTGATTTTCATCCTATACTTTCATTTATTTATGTTCTACTGTGGAATAATTCAGTATAATCCTAGATTTAAATCCTTGAGAGACAGTTAAGCTGCCTCTATGATATAGTTGACCAAAGTTTCAAAAGACATCCAGCATTAATGTAAAATCCTCTGGAAAGTCAGCTTTAATTTCCTCTCTTGCAGGTAAAGAATAAGTGACAGTTCTGTTGTATTAATTTCTGAGTAAATTTATTTCACTGAATTAAAAGGTTTTAACATTATTAGAACACAATACTGTCTAATAAAAAGTAAAATAACATTGGGGGTTTCAAAGACCTCAGCCTTAATCTCATTGCAATAACCACCTCAAATATATGCCTAAAGATTATTAAAATGCTGAGGAAATGTTGTATTAAAACATATGAATATAAAAGTGTCAGTTAATTGATCTACACATCAAGTGTCCTAACAGCCTTATCTCCTTTATATCAGGCTCAAGAGATATTCATAAAGACAACTCTCTGTTTGGTGTATTTTTTTTTTTAAATACAGGCTAATAATTAGTCTTATGGAGGAAATGAGAAGATAGTTGAGATGTTCTGGAACTGTCTGCTACTTAACCTAAATCTTGGAGATAAAAGAATTCAAGGCTACAGATGAGAACAGTAAATATAAACATAGCAAATACAACCCCAACCTCCTAAAGCCCCACCGAAACCAATAAACCGGACACATCACAAATATAGCTTCTCTAATTGGTATGGATTTTTTTCTGCAACCTGCTTTCAGACCCAGATTGAAAGACTGGAGGGCATTTACAGCACTTTGCCTAATGCAGACCATGAGAGTCTCCTGAATTAATTCTTGAGAGAACTGGAGCAGATCACCCAGGAAAACTTGCAGTCTCGAGCCTGACAGAGAATCAGCCACGACTTATTCTCCAACAGTTCATCACCTTAACTACAAGCACTGGCGATATTTCCAGAGTGATTTAAACACCCAACCACTACTAAACTAGAAGAATGTACTTCTTCTATCTGTGTTCCCTCTTCACAGTGAGTGATTAAAACTTCAATGATTTCTTGCATGATGGTCCAAACTTTCCGTTTTAAGGACTACATATTTCTTTTTATGGAGATTTCACTGGCCAAATATGAAATTAAAATGCTTGCAGCCTGCTCTTCCTATAAGGGCTGGTGTCATCTTGCAGAACAGACTAAGGGATGTACAGCCACAATAAATCATAGACAAGATGGGACTGATGGACGTGCTAGGCTTGGCCTAGCAGCTTAACCCCTCCAATTCCGAGATTATAGGTGTTCAATCTAATTAAGACAAGCTATCCAAAACCTTTTAACATGTCATCCTTGAGGTCTTTTCACTGCTCCCAACCTTCCCACCTGTGAATTCCAGAACTTGGTATGACACTATTACCTGCTTCAGTGCCCCTTAGGGCAGACCACCCCCCTAATTCCCATTCCAGTTTTCCTGGCCCGTACATCACTGATCTCATAGCAGAAATCTATCTCTTCTCCCCAGAACATTAACTCATCCCATTCTCCCAGCGGTCAAGCAATCACGAACTCTGGTATAATGGATTCAGCGGAACCATGTGAACAGAGATGGAGGCGGAGGCAGAAGCAGGGTTCGATCAGAGCGAGAATGTTGAGAACATGTAACCACGCTGGAGCCCTGCCAAGGGTCTGACATTTCTTAGCTAGTGTGGAATGCAATGCTGATGGGTTTTGCTAATGTATTAATGTAATTTGTTTTAGTAAAATGATGCGATCATTTGTATTAAATTAAAAATAAAGGTGTATGGAGCATAACCTTACCCATTACTGTGTCGGAATCTCATCTTCAGCATGGTTAGCCACCATGACCCCTCAGGACTTTCGTGGAATAACTGTTTCATAGAGCCAAGCCTGACATCAGCGAAGAGTCATTCTTCCTAGGTATGATTTTACATATAGTTGTACTAAAATGCTGGTTTCTTAACCTGTGTGCAAACAGGTGGTCTGTACAGTCTTGTATCAGTGATTCGTCCTCTTTTTAAGCTCTTTTCCAAACCCATTTGCAGACTTGCTCAGTAATAACAATTTTTCCATTGAAATAATAAATAAAATGCCTAAAATAAGAAAAGGATCAGAAATTCATAGAGTCCATCAGAAAAAGAAATACATGGCTGGTAAAGATCACTTACTAGAGTTAGTCTGAGCCCTGTCAGCCGTTTTTTAATCCATTTTATATGAACTGTTTGTTTTGCATCTCTCTCTTTTTTTAATCAGTGTCATGCAGTACCTAGTCAAATGCTTTATGCAAGCCTATTACATGAACATTATTATGGTTATCAACAAAATTTGTATTCTCATTCACAAAAAAGTAATTTTGACAGGATCTGCTTTCCCTAAGCCCATGTTGATTGGCATTAATTAGATTTCTACTGTTAATCCTTTATTAATGGAATACTGCATCAGCCATTCCAGGACCAGTATCAATCTGACAAACCTGTGATTACCAGGGTCATCTCATTTTAGTCTTTTAAATACTGAAACAACATTTGCTTTTCCCAGCCTCCTGGAACTCCCCCACTGTTCCTATAATCATTTAAAAATTCACAGTAGCAGCTGGAGGAACTCAAGATCAGTGCACTCTCTTTTCAGCCACTGCAAGATTTGGCAACCTTGTAGTAGGACTGGGCTGTTCAGGGCATTGCTTTTAGCTGTCTCATTGGTCACAGGCTCACAGCAATGTTGCGGAAGATGCAGTCTTGGTTGATTAAGCCAGGCTCTTGCTAAACAGAAGGTAAAGAGAAAGAGATAAGAAAGAAGAAATAAAACAAAAAAGAAACAGACATATGAAGCAGAGTTGACAGCAAACCCCACATTTGATACTCCATGCCCTGTAGAAGGTGTCCTCATGAGGTGCCTCTGTGGTCCCCTCTCCTGCCCAGGTGAGAAACCATATGGCCACCTCAAGGCATGGGGACAATCACTGGTCCCTGGTTCTTGCCCTGTGATCTCCAGTTTTTCACCTCAGCTCTCACCCAGAACTGCTTTGATCTTGACAAGTCGTTCTGTGCAAATCTTCAGCTGAGATCCTTGAAGCATTTTTAAAATATCTCAAAGCTGTTGACGTCTTCAAAAGGCAGTCTTGAATGGTTCTTCTTTCATAGTAAAGAGGTGAGACAGGACAGGGGCAATAGTGGCTTTTTCCCTCTTTACACATTACCCTCTGGTCAAGGCTCTCCCTCTGGCATTGGAATGCGCTGGGGATTCACACCTGGATTCTCAAAGGCTCCTAAACATGAAGCTGGTTTTCTCTAGCTGTAACCATTAGGCACCCAGAGAAAAAGGCCTACAGATTTGGTATGGATGGGAATGCCTGGAGCAGAAAGATGGTTTTAAAGTACAGTTCTGCAGCTGATGTTTCCTGGTCACCACCTGTGGCTGCTCCGGAGATGGGCTTAGCTGCCTGCATCTCCCACGTGCTGCAGAAGGCAGCCTAGGGACCACCTCAGTGTTTGACACCTAGCGCAGACGTTAGCGATCTCCAAGTCTCCTTTTCAAATGCAGCTTTTTTCTTTCAGTTCGCCTTTCTAACCCTCCACCAAAAGCCTCACATCTCAGGAAGCTCCAACGATGCAGTGAGCGGAAATGTCAATATTGCTTTCATTTTGTTGCGAACCACCAATTTTGTTCCATTCTTTTCTGACCCACTCCTCTTTTCCACTAGCTGTTCTCTTAACTCACTTTTAGGGTGATCTTGATAGCCCCATTACTTTGGGCTAATTTTGTCCATCCCATTTTGTCTTCTGTCAAGCCATACCATTCCAGAAGACTGGAGGATTTATTAAATATTCAGCCCTTTTCCAACAAGGAAGGACATGATCTAGATAACTCTGCTAGATGAGACTTTTTTTTTAAGAAATCCTTTTTGTTTTAGTGGTGGAAACTTATCTTTGAATAAGATTAATATTAATCTATAGAAAAGAACAAGATAAAGATAGATTTTGCCTATTAAGTTTAAGAATGACAATCAGTTAAGTGTCTACTAAGTACTGCTAAATTAAAATGAAACACCAAGAGAAGTACATATGACAGGTTATAGTGTATTAAATGGTTTCATTATCCTCTGATATAATGAATTACAAATGGATTTGGAAATTGATGCAATGTTTTGAAAAAAGTATTCCTGTAGAATCACAGTAAAATTAGACTGAATTTATGTTTCCACTGTTACAATTTTCACTGCCATCTTACAATGTTAGCTGTGTTTTTAAATCTCTGTTTATGTGCCTTTCTTGAGTAGAAATTGAAATTAGTTTATCAGTTATCACGTAATAACTGCTTAAGAATAAATCCATTTTAAATTAGAAAAACTAGGTAAGATAAGAACGTAGTATTTGTAACATCAGTAGGGAAAAAAGCAAAGGCACAGAAATATGTTTAAATTGCAAATAAAATAATTTAATTAGGTATTAAAGTGGCCAGTATTCACAGAGATGGTGCTGCTTCTGTATATTCTATGTTTTCTTGCGGCACAGCCTTGTTATGACATTAAACAATTTTTAGTGTGTTATACCTGAAAGATCACAATAGATTAAATTTTGTTCAATAGATTTTACTACTGAACCAGACTATTTAAAATTCACCATGAAATGTAAAGATGGATTTAAAATTTATGAACAGGAGCATACAATGACATAGGGCAGATTAAAAAAAATGCAATTTAACCTAAAGTATTATTAGTAATAACATTGCAATCAATCACCCTTCTTATCTACTCGTATGTCTTTGGATTATATCTTTTAAAAAGTCTTAGTGAAGACAAATCATACAGTACTGAGCTGAGCACTGCAGCTGGGGTTTTCAAAGGACCACGATGGAATTCATCACTTCAGTGCCCAACTCTTCGCTGGAGATTCGCACAAGCTATTCCTTCTGCATTTAGAAAAACTAAACCAGCTTTTGTTCGAGAAAGAGAAAGAAGAAATTAAAGATTCTTTTTTTTGAAGAAAAAATTCAGAACCTCTCTGCTCCCCCCTGCATTTTAATATAATACAGATGATTATAAAAACTGTTAAAACCAAATAAATACTTGAAATCTACAATGTTCTTTTGCAGAGATTTTTAGCGCTCTTTTAATATGTTGTTAGGCAGAAGAGGTTTTTGTTACTCCAGCTATTGTTCTCAGAACTGCCTGCTGAGTAATTCCAAGGTCACAGAAAGGGAATACAAATAGAAAAACTGGGGTGGGGAAAGCCATCAAATGGGAATAATACCGTTCTCCTTTGCAAAGAGCACCAGGGGCTGAAGAGGAAGACCAACAGACAAAGGTAGTTTCAGCATTACTCTCTGTTGTTTTCTCCATTGTTTTATTCTTTCCAACATGTCAACAAGAAATTAATAGTGTGTCAGAAATTCAGGAAATTAAGAGGTCACAACAAAAACAACCGGCAAAAGAGGTTGCAGTCTGAATTATCCGGGGGAAAGACATTTAGAAGTGAAGCGGAGCTGGTGTTAGCGATGTGGAAGAGGGAAGAAAAGCAGAAGAAAGGAAAAAAAGTCTCAGCGTATAAACAAACACAGACATTTACAGTAATTAAGCTGACAGCCCTCAGCAGATAGCGCGCAGCCTGGTCCCTGGCTGCTCTCAGCTCTCCCACTGCTGCCAGCCTGCAAGATTTCTGCAGCAAGGGCTGGGCATGTCACCAGCCCCTGGACGGGAGGCTGGGCGCTGTCAGGGAGGTCTTGTTTGCTGTGAAAAATAGTCAGAGGTTTACCTTGAAACCGAGTTTTCCAGCCCACCTAGTGTTGCAGTTTGATCAATACTTCACTTTGATGGCTCTGTTATGTTAGGACTAAAATGAAGTTTACAGTGAGCTCAAAAGGTCTTAAATCCCAGCAATCACCCGTGAAACATCTCTTCTACTGTTTTCCCCTGGCCAGCTAGGTGTTAATAAACACCAGGATTAAGGAGGTGGTACTAAGAGGCTACTAATCCGTGGCAACCCAGGAGGAACTAGAAAGTATTCGCGATTGTTTGAAACTGTACGAAAAGCTCCAAATAAATTAGCCACTTTGAAATTCTTGGTTGCTTTACTTTTCCTCTCCTCTCCTCTCTGCCATCCTCTTCTCTAAGAGACAGCAAACCGTGCTGGGAAGATAATACATTCCAGGCATACAAATCTGAAGACACTAGTTCACGCATACTCAGTTCTTTTCCAAACCTGTTCTACTATTACATGGAAAAAGCTGCTGGAGTTAAAGGGCAGAATGGCTGACTGCGTTGCCGTCCTACGACCAGCCCAAAGCTCCTTACCTGACAGATTAAATCAAAGTTTTGCAGCGCGTGTGCAGGTGTGTGAGGAGTGCAGGGTGAGGTACCCATCACAGGGGTTTTGAGGGGCTAAGAAATGTGTTGCAAGAGGAGAAACAGTGGAGCTGAGAGAGGTTGGCTCCTGAGCCAGCTCCTTGCTCGGGAAAAGGCTTACACAATTTCAAAATATTCTTCTTTTCCACTTCCATACTAAGACAACACTGTAGGGGCTGTAGTCTTGCTTCGTATCTGTTGTCTGCGAGGACTAACTTGCAGGTGGCTTGACTGGGGAGTGTTCACCCAAAGCCACAGGGAGATGGCTTCTCCCACATGAAAGGTATTAAACCTATACAGTTGCTTGCTTCAGGTTTATCTTCAGAAACGTGCCTCTTTGGCTCAAGCATGGATTCTTTCGATATTTGTGTGGTCTCATCTGATCAACTAAACACTCCTTTTGCTCTCTCTGTTCAGTTGAGGTACTGGTGAGCAAGGAGCATGGTCTCCTGCCCACCACAGTCTGCAAGCAGGGGCAAGGGGATCTCAAAGAGCATCAGCAGCATCAAGCCTTGTCTGTCTTATTGGAAAGATTTCAACACAGCACTGAGAGTATAGTGCATGTCAAATGAGTGATATATCCTGTTATATAGGAGAAAGGCACTGAGAAAAAATCTGGAGTCTTCCCAGAAATTAATAAAAGGCTATATTATATTATATATATTTCTTTTCTTATCTTGTTCCAAATAAGCTTTCTACATAGATATTTCCTATTATACTTCAAATTATGCAGCATTTTTAAAGTTACTACTACTAGTCATTATTGCATTTCCCAGCTAGTGTTTTTGATGGTAATCACACCTACAGTTACGTCTTGTATGACTCGTATTTAACTTAGACTGTGAGTTTGGGTTGTGTATTTTCCAGATTCACTATTCTGAAGTGTATTTGATTAATGGCAATCACCTAAACAGATACAGGATCAGTAAATTTCCTCAGCAAAGACAACAGTATAGGGCTCATTTACAGTATTCTTGTTTATTAGTTTAGAGACCAGAGTTCTTGCAGGTCAGCTAATCTAGTAGGAGGTGGGGCGGGAGGTTGGCTGCTTTGTT